>CESR01100372.1_pt1 | contig 13746 bp, 16 predicted proteins | sample 356351 | NCBI WGS metagenome assembly CESR01 (sample SAMEA2622149, study PRJEB7988) | marine metagenome | isolation source: saline water (ENVO:00002010), including | reverse complement strand
GTGGAAGGAGAGAGTCCGTCCAAGAAGATAAGGAAACCGAAACATTATTCTATAAGTTATTCGGTATGACTAAACGAGAGTGGGATGCTAACGTCAAACGAGTTTCTGACCAAGCAAAAAAGACGAAGAAACCTAAGAAAGAAGACTTGGACTTAGAAGAAACTACATATTCAAAAATCGTATTAAGGGGTAAGAATACAAAAGACGAGAAGAAGATTAAAGGTCTTGCTAAGAAGGCAAAGGTTGAAGTTGTCAATGTAAAGAAAGGTGATGACGGACTTCATATGGTATTCACACATAAGTCTAATAAAACTCTTGAGGGATTTACTTCTCAGTTGAAAGATTTTGGTTCAGTACACTTCGGTGGGCCAGAAAAGACTTACAAACCATATATGGAAGCGAAGAAGTTAGACCCCAAACAGAAAGCAGTATTCATTAAAGACTTGGAAAGAGATAAAGCAAAACTGTTTGTAAAAGCAATGAAGATGGTTGCAAATTCCCCTAAACAAATGAAAGTCCGTAAAGAACTCGATAAGGTGTGGGATAAGATAATGGATTTACAAACGGAAGCACTAGAAGAAATATTTGAAGGTACTGGCCCGTTTGATGATAAACAAATCGAAAGACTTAGAAAGTCTTATGGTAAACTTAAGACACTTGATGTTGACAGTTCAAAATATCACGCTTTCCGTAAGATGATAACTACAATGCCTAAAGACCAATTGATACAACTTAGAGATGCTGGGATTAAATTCGTATCTGTACTCGCTGCTAATACCTTATGGTTAAAACACAATATTAAAGATTCTTATGAATTGGTTTGTGATACACCAAATGAAATTGTAGAAGCAGTAGCAGTTGATTGTCGTAGAATGGGATTCAAAGCATCAATGAGACGCAAAGAAGGTCAGAAACAAAGTGGAAGGGTTATTGTTGATAGAAGAACTAAAGGAGCCAAAGCTGCTGAACTTCGTGCAGAGAAGAACAGATTAAAACGAGAAAAAGCAAAGGGTAAAGCAGACTTAGATGAAGTTATTTCTAAAGCAAGTGCAAGTTTACAAGGTCAAAGTGAAGATATGTCATACTCTGGTCAATCTGCAACGGGCCCTGTCGATATGACACCACACGCTAAGAAAGGATTAGACGGAAAATCCCCAGTAGATAAGAAGAAAGAGAAGGACAAAATGATATTCAAAAACTTTGTCGCTGGTAGAAGTATAGGAAATATGGTACCGTGAAGTCATTCGAAGAACATTTAACAGAACGCACAAAGGCATCACCCGCTACTAAAGCGAAGTTGATGAAACCTCTTGATAAGAAGATGGCGTCTGGAATGAAACTTCAAGTTAAAAACATAATATCCGACCTTGACAATATGGCGTGGAAGTTAGAAAATCAAGTGGATATACCAGACTCTAGAAGGAATTTTCTGGTTGGTGAAATTGATAAAGTTATGAAAGATGCTAAAACATTGCAGAGTACATTCAAAAAAGTTCTTAAGCCTTAGTCTATTACTACTACTAAATACAAGTATGGCAACATACTTATCACTCCCCACTAAGAACAACACCTCACTAGTATCTAGTGAAGCTTACAGCAATCACGGTTCTTGGACTACTCAAGCAATTGAATTAGTGTATGATGACATACTCAGATACAATAAAGGTAGTCGTAAAGGTATATCACCTAACCCCACTTCCCCGGAAAATTTCGATTATAACAACTTTCACTCTAATATGCTGTGGTGGATTGACGGATTAATCAATATAGAAAGTACTTATAGAAAGACTATTAAAAATAAAACTACATCAGCATATGGACTTACCCAATTCATTAAAGATGCGATACCAACTGCAAGGAACAGATATACAGGTGCAATCGATAACTGGAATGATAGATTCGGTAGTAGAGGTTGGGTACCACACGACGGTGATAGAAAGATAGAATACCCAGAATGGGTTACGAAATATAAAGATGGAGATGACCACATTGCATATCTTGATTCATTATCATATGACCAAGTATCTGCTTTAACTATTCTTCACGCACACTCAAGTGCTACTGATGACTTCAATTGGGTTAAGATACAAGATTTAGATTTAGATGCAGCCAAGAGTATATACTCAGTAGGACATCACACCAAACCAGACCAAGCAACCCTTGATAGAATGGACGAAATCTTCATTATTAAAAAAGATACTGCTGAATCTCTGTTTTTGGTGATGAAGAAACCATAAAACTTATAAATAAGTGTAGAACAACAAGGAAAATATCATGGCAACAGTCACAACAAGAACACAGTTAGGTGAACATGCTTTAAGAGCATTAGGTTCGCCTGTCATTGAAATAAATGTAGATGATGACCAAATCGAAGATAGAATAGATGATGCATTGCAAGTATACCAAGAATATCACTCAGATGCAATATATCGTACATATTACAAGTATCAATTACTTAAAGCAGACGTAGACAACAGTTATATCACACTACCAAACACCATTATAAGTATTGTTAGATTATTGGATATGGGTTCGGGTGGAGATGTAGAAACATTGTTTAATGTAAACTACGCAATGCGATTACAAGATATGTGGAATATGAACTCAGCCGGCAGTAAGAATCTTCAATTATATACACAAAGAATGAGTCATCTTGCATTATTAGATGATAGACTCAATTCAACAGAATTATTAAGATATAATCGTCATACTAATAGACTTTATATCGACGAAGGATTTCAATCATTAACGGGGGGTGTTTGTTCTATAGCCGAACACACGGATAAGACCGCTTGTGAAGCCGCAAGTGGAACGTGGACAGAAGGAAGTTATATTGTGGTTGAAGCATATCAGATAGTAGACCCCACAACTGTAACTGCAGTTTACAACGACTTGTTTCTCAAGAAATATGTTACTGCATTAATTAAACGCCAATGGGGATTGAACTTGCAAAAGTTTGAAGGTATGCAACTTCCTGGTGGTGTAACTCTTAACGGACAAATTATATACGACCAAGCACAAGCAGAAATTGAAACGATTGAAGCAGATATGCAATTGAATTACCAATTGCCTGATGACTTCATTATGGGGTAACTAAATGGCAACTAATGTATATTTCAATGGTGCTGACAAGAATCAACAGAACCTATACGAAGACCTAATTATTGAAAGTATATCTATATACGGTCAAGATATATACTATGTCCCAAGAATAAGTGTAAGTAAAGATGATATCCTTAATGAGGATTACTCTAAATTTACAGACGGTTACATAGTTGAAATGTACATTGAAAACATTGATTCATTTGAGGGGGAAGGAGACCTCTTATCTAAATTTGGTGTAGAAATCAGAGACCAAGCAACTTTCATTGTTGCGAAACGCAGATGGGAAAAACAAGTTGGCCCATATGTAGGTTCTGGCCCCGCCCACGAAGGTATTAGACCTATGGAAGGGGATTTACTATTCCTACCATCATCACAATCTCTATTTGAAATCAAGTTTGTTGAACACGAACAACCATTCTATCAATTACAAAATCTTACTTGCTACAAACTACAAGCAGAACTATTCGAATACTCAGACGAAGTATTGGATACTGGAATCGACGGTATAGATGCTATAGAAAGAGCACACGCTACTCTATACAATTATAATCTAACTTCTGGTAGTGGTGATTATGAAGTTGGTGAAACTATAACACAATGGACAGGTGAGAATGATGATAATGGTGATGGAATTAATATCGAAGGTGAGGTTGCTGCTTGGACAAGGGTAGACAATACTTCTGGAACACTCGCAGTTGTATCTCACAAAACTACTGACGGTAAGTTCAGACAATTCTATGTTTCGACAGAAACTACTAAACGAATTGTTGGTACAGAGTCAGGTACAATTTATCAATGTGGTGCCGTAGTTGCTGATGCGGCTCACACATACCAAGGTGATGGATTTGCAGATAACTTCGCAATAGAAGGTGAAGCAGATTCAATCATAGACTTTACAGAAACTAACCCATTTGGAATGCCATAATGTTTGGAACACACTTTTACAATTCAAGTACAAGAAGAGCAGTATCCGTATTCGGTTCTCTATTTAATGATTTAGAAGTCGTTAAAACAGACTCAGCAGGAAAGGTATTACAGAAGATTAAAGTACCTCTATCATATTCACCTCGTCAAAAGATTCTTGCACGTTCTAAGAATTTGACAGACCCTAAGATGGCAATTAAACTTCCACGTCTTGCATTTGAAATAACTGATATGACTTACGACGGTCAAGCAAGAGTTAACAAGATGAAGAAGTTTACTAAGGCAAAGTCCGGAGACGATACGGTATGGAAATCGGTTCACGCACCTGCTGTATATAAATTAGGATTTGAGTTGAACATAATGACTAAAGCACAAGATGATGCACTACAACTTCTTGAACAGATTCTTCCAACATTTCAACCAGACTATACAGTAACGATAACTGATATCCCAGATATGGGTATTAAGTCTGATGTTCCTATTGTTCTTAACGGAGTAACTATTAATGATGATTTTATGGGTGATTTCCTCACTAATAGAACAATCGTATATACATTGACCTTTGAAATGAGGGTTAAATACTATACTGGTATGTCAGAGGCAGAGAAGATTCTATATGTTGATGCATACTATAAGGATACAGATTCTTCCGAGAATATAGAGAAACAGACCACAGACGGTACAACAACACCGTACACAGAAACTATTGACTTTTTTAACGAACCATAATGTATAATTATAAAGCAAAATTAATAAGAGTCGTTGACGGTGATACCGTTGATGCAGAGATAGATTTAGGATTCGGAGTATTTATGAAATCACGGATTCGTTTAATGGGTATAGATACCCCAGAAAGTAGAACAAGGAATTTGAATGAGAAGTCTTGGGGGTTAGCATCTAAAGCCAGATTAAAAGCCCTATTAGAGAGTAAGGAGTTTATCTTAGAGACTAAATTACAGAAGAAAGGAAAGTTTGGACGAGTACTTGGTACTCTAAGAACAATTAAAGATGGATTTGATATAAATCAATTATTAATAAGTGAAGGACTTGCAATACCATATGAAGGTGGTAATAAAGATGATGCAAGAAAGAAATATGGAGTTTTAGAATTATGGAACACACCACACCAGTCGCAACCACGCCAGACATAGATAACGACTACGTAGCAATACGTAAAAAACTTTACGACTTATCAGGACAAGGAGATGAAGCAATCGAATTGATGTTGGAAGTTGCAAGAGAGAGCGAACACCCAAGAGCATTTGAAGTACTAGGTCAGTTAATAAAACAAAATGCTGAGATAGCAGAGAAGTTAATGAAACTCCAGAAAAGTAAGAAGGAGATAATGAATCTAGATAAAATACCTGGATTAGAACACCAGACGAACAATGTGTTTGTTGGTAGTACTGCAGAATTACAGAAAATGTTGCGAGATGAGATAGTGATTGATGCTGAAAATAAACCCACTTAAAATATATATCGGATACGATAGTCGTGAACATGATGCATGGCATACGTGTGTTGATTCTATAATGAAATACGCAAAATCCCCAGTTGCGATAATTCCCCTCAAATATGAAAACCTACCATACTTCGATAGGGAATGGGATTCTCAACAATCGAATTCATTTGCATTTACTAGGTTTCTTGTACCATACTTAAATGGTTATCAAGGATTTGCTATCTTTATGGATTGTGATATGATGTTAAGAACTGATATAAATGAGGTTATGGAAAAGGTTAATTTCACTAATAATCTTTGGGGTAATCCAAAAGCAGTATCCGTAGTTAAACACGACTATATACCAAAGAATAAAAAGAAATATCTAGGTGCAACACAATATGCATATCCAAGAAAGAATTGGTCGTCGTTTGTAGTATGGAATTGTGGACACCCTAGCAATTGGGATTTAACTCCCCAAGTAGTAAACACACAAACAGGAAAGTACTTGCATAGATTTGAATGGTTAAGTGATGATGAAATAGGGAGTCTTGATGTTAAATGGAATTGGTTAGTGGGGGAATATGATAATCCACCAGATGATGTAAAGAATGTACATTGGACAGTTGGTGGCCCATGGTTTGATGAATTTAAAAATGTAGACTTTTCTGACGAGTGGCGTAGTTATGGCAGATAATCCGGAAAATAAATATCTAGGAAATCCTAGAGTCAGGGGTGCAGACATTGAACACCCGTGGAATAAGGACGAACTTAAAGAATACAAGAAGTGTATGGACGACCCTGTATACTTCGCAAGGCATTATTGTAAGGTTATTCACTTGGATAAAGGATTAGTACCCTTTGACCTATACCCATATCAAGAGAAGATGTTTGAACATTTCCAAACTAATCGTTTCTCTATCATTCTTGCGTGTCGTCAATCAGGTAAATCAATAAGTACGGTTGCATATCTTTTATGGTATATCCTATTCAAAGGTGAACAAGTGGTTGGTATCCTTGCGAATAAAGCTGCAACTTCTCGTGAGATGTTAGGACGAGTTACTCTAATGTTAGAGAACATTCCTTTCTTCCTACAACCCGGTTGTAAGGCACTCAACAAAGGTTCTATAGAATTCTCTAATAACTCTAGAATCATTGCATCATCTACTACTGCGAGTTCTATTCGTGGTATGTCAATGAATCTCGTATATCTAGATGAGTTTGCGTTTGTCGATAGAGATGTGGAATTCTATACATCTACCTATCCTGTAATCTCGTCTGGTGAAACAACAAAGGTAATTATTACCTCTACTAGGAATGGTGTGAATAATATGTTCAATCAAATATACGAAGGTGCAATGAATGGAACAAATGAATTCAAACCATTTAGAGTTGATTGGTGGGACGTTCCCGGCAGAGATGATAAATGGAAAGAAGAAACAATAAGTAACACTTCAGAAATGCAATTCAATCAGGAGTTCGGTAATGAGATTATCGGTGCTGGAAATACTCTGATTAATGCAGAAACATTAATGAAGTTAATATGGGTAGACCCCCAAACATATAGTAATAATGTTAATGTATACGAAGAACCCATAGAAGAACATAAGTATCTTATGTTTGTTGATGTATCTAAAGGTCGTGGAATGGATTACTCCACTTTTAATATAATAGATGTAACAGAAGAAGTGTTTAAACAAGTTGCAGTATTCAGGAATAATACTACTTCACCTTTAATATTTCCAGACATTATATACAAGTGGGCGACACATTATAATCAATGTTATGTTGTAATCGAGAACAATGACCAAGGTTCAGTTGTATGTAATGGACTTCATTACGATTTAGAATACGAGAATGTTTATGCAGAGTCTTTGATTAAGTCATCTGCAATTGGGGTCACAATGTCAAAGAAGGTTAAGAGAATTGGTTGTTCCAATATAAAAGATATAATGGAAAGGGGAAAGTTAATTGTGTATGACCAAGATACGATAGTAGAAATGTCATCTTTCGTTGAGAAGGGTAAATCATATGAAGCAGACCATCACGGACACGACGATTTAATGATGAATCTAGTATTATTTGGGTGGTTCACTACAACACCATTCTTTGAAGATGCAACAAATGTCAATATGAAAAGTTTCCTATATAAAGAGAAACTTAAACAAATAGAAGAAGATATGCTACCTATTGGTAGTTTATTCAATGATGGTAGAGAAGAATCAAACCCCCTAGGGGAAGGTTGGAAAGTATGGAAAGGATAAAATCAATGAAAGGAGTTTTAGGTTATGACTCAAAGGTAGATGAGTTATATGGTAAATCACAATCAGAGTTATATGACGGAAAAATCTTTCATATCGGATTGGATTATAATTCGTGGATGAAGAAGGTTGGGTGGTTTGAAGGCCCTATACTTTGGACTGCAAATTGGATTAGAGATAACATATCATTAGGTACAGAAATCGCAGATGTCGCTTGTGGGAATGGACAGATAGGACTTGGATTAAGAAACCACGATTATATTATAGATGGATATGATTTAAATCCGAATATGTTACAGAGATTTGAAGCAACTAACTATCGTGATTTGTTTGAACACGATATGATGGAGAATCCATTACCCAGAAAATACGAATGTATAACGGTAATAGGTGCATTTAATCCCTCACATCTTCCTGTTGAAACCTTAGAAATGGTTAGAGATTCCTTAACAGATGATGGTAAACTTGTATGTACAATCTCAGACGGTGATTTCTTTAAGGGTTGGCAGAACGCACAACAGAAGTGGTTAAATCTAGATTCCTATGATTATATACCCTCAATATTGATAGATGGTGAACAATCACACCACTTTATGTGTGTATTTAGTCGTAAAAACGATAATGTATAAATAATGGTAGTGAATAAAAATCGTATTATGTAAATTTCTTATAATTAATAGGGGTAAAAAACATGGCATTTCTAGTCTCGCCTGGTGTACAGGTAAAAGAAATAGATTTGACCAATGTGGTGCCAGCAGTTTCATCTAGTACGGGTGGAATCGCAGGTTCGTTTCAATGGGGGCCAGTAGATGAAATAACTACTGTAAGTTCAGAGAAACAATTGGTTGAACTATTTGGACAGCCAGATGACAACACTTATCATAGTGTTATATCCGCTGCCCAATTTTTAAGCTACGGGAACACATTACGTGTTGTCCGTGGGGTAGGTACTTCAGCTCTGAACGCAACTTCAGGTGGAAGTGGTCTACTAGTAAAAAACGATACTCATGCCACTAGTGTTACAGGTCAGGATGTGGTTGCAAGATATCCTGGAACAACTGGTAATAATATTGGCGTATCAATATGTCCCGCTTCAACTTCGGCCTTTGCGGCTTGGGATTGGGCGAGTCATTTTTCTGCTGCTCCAGACACATCTTCGGGTGCGACTGCAGTAGGTGGAAGCAAAGACGAATTACACGTAGTCGTTTATGACTCTCTTGGTGGTATCACCGGAACTCAAAACGAAATATTAGAAACGTATTCGTTCCTTTCTCAAGGTTCAGATGCGAAGGATTCGTCAGGTTCAAGTAACTATGCAAAAAATGTTATCAATAACAAGTCAGAGTGGATTCGAATTGTAGACGGACTTACTGGTCTATCTAACTTCGGAGCTGCACTTGCTTCACAGACTTTTGATGTAACAGTCGAAGGTTCTACTGATGGCGACTATGTTGATGTACTTCAACACGGTGTTGATGACAACGTATTAACAGCAGGTGAAACAACAACTGCTCTTGATATGTTTGCTGATGCAGAAACAGTTGATGTTTCTCTACTAATGATGTCAAACGCTAATCTTTCTTCTACCGATTCAACAACTGTATGTAATAAGTTGATTGCAATGGCAGAAGCACGTAAAGATTGTGTTGCGTTTGTATCACCTTACTTCTCTGCCGATACGGCTGCAGAAGTAAAAACATGGGCTGCTACACTAACACACTCATCTTACGCATTTGCAGATTCTTCTGCATTGTATGTGTATGATAAGTATAATGATGTGTATCGCTGGTTAGGTGCATCTGCCTCAATGGCAGGTTTATGTGCAAATGCAGATTTAACTGCAGATGCGTGGTTCTCTCCAGCAGGATTCACACGAGGTAATGTTCGTAACGTTACTAAGTTAGCGTACAATCCAAATCAGTCAGATAGAGATGATTTATACAAAGTTGGTATTAACCCGATTGTAACATTTCCGGGTCAAGGTACAGTTTTATATGGTGACAAGACATTACAAACTAAACCAAGTGCGTTTGATAGAATCAATGTTCGTAGATTGTTCATTGTTCTTGAGAAGGCAGTATCGACTGCAAGTAAAGCTTCTTTATTTGAGTTTAATGATGAGTTTACAAGGGCGCAGTTCCGTAATATGGTAGAACCATTCTTACGTGATGTTAAAGGTCGTCGTGGTATCACAGACTTTAAAGTAGTATGTGATGACACCAACAATACTGGTAACATTATTGATACCAATAGGTTTGTTGCAGACATTTATATCAAACCAGCTCGTTCTATCAACTTCATCACACTTAACTTTATCGCCACGAGAACTGGTGTAGAGTTTAGTGAAGTAGCAGGGGGTGAATAATGGCACAATTAGGAGTAGATGATTTCAAAGCGAAATTAACTGGTGGTGGTGCAAGAGCCAATCTATACCAAGTGACATTAGGTTTTCCAGCCTATGTTACCGCTGATGTAGAAGGTGCATCATTCATGGTCAAGAGTGCTCAATTGCCGGGTTCTACAATTGGAGTGATTCCTGTAATGTTCAGGGGTCGTCAATTGCAAGTTGCTGGTGATAGAACATTTGAACCGTGGTCTATAACTGTTATTAATGACACTAACTTTGATGTTCGTAATTCTTTTGAGGAGTGGATGAACGGTATTAACCAACACAATGCTAATACTGGTCTAACTGCACCAAGTGACTACATGGCTGACATGGAAGTCGCTCAATTGGATAAAGACGGAACGAAAGTTAAGACTTATAATATCCGAGGTTGTTTCCCAACTGTACTGGGGCCTATTGAGGTATCCTATGAACAGGAAGGAACAATTGAAGAATTTACAGTAGAACTACAAGTTACTTATTGGGAATCCGATAAAACTACGTAAATAACAATATCTGGCCTCTTGAAAGAGAGGCCAAATAATGTATATAAATAAAAGTACATTAACTTAAGTTAAGAGAATCTATGGCAGAAAACGACAGAAGTTTATTTGGCTTCCAAATCAAACGAAAGAAAACGGCTGAGGATAAAGTTGCGAAGACATTTACGAGAGATGAGGAAGATGGTTCGTACGAAATATCCCCCACAGGTGGTTACTTTGGACAATACTTAGATATCAATGGCGACCAGTTTAAGACTGACGTTGACCTAATATTAAAGTATCGTCAAATCACAACATATCCAGAAATAGATGCGGCTATCGAAGATATAGTCAATGAGTCTATTACTAAGCCCGAAGGTGGTTCAATCGTAGAATTGAATACAGAGGATTTAGAACAAGCGGATAATGTTAAAAAACTAATTACAGAGGAATTTGATAACATAGTCAAAATCCTCGACTTTAATAATAAGGGTTATGATTTATTCAGACGTTGGTATACTGACGGACGATTATTCTTCCACGTTATTATTAACGAGAAGGGTGAGTCTGGTATCAAGGAATTGAAACAAGTAGACCCTACTAAAATCAGGAAAGTAAAAGAGGTTGAGAAGGTTAAAGACCCTAAAACTGGTGCAGAGTTACTTCGTACCGTTGGGGAATACTACCTTTATCAAGATGACAGTATGAATCAAACAGGGGAAGGTTTAAAGATATCCCCAGATGCAATCATACAAGTTAACTCAGGATTACTCAACGAGAAAAGAGATAAGGTAATTGGGTATCTACATAAGGCACTCAAACCAATGAACCAACTATCTATGATGGAAGATTCAATGGTTATCTATCGTATATCTCGTGCGCCTGAAAGACGAATTTTTTATATTGATGTTGGTAACCTTCCAAAAGGAAAGGCAGAAGAATACCTCAACAATACAATGAACAAGTATCGCAACAAGATTGTATACGACCCTACAACAGGTGATTTAAAAGACGAGAGAGACCATAAGAGTATTATGGAAGATTTCTGGTTACCACGTAGGGAAGGTGGTAGAGGTACAGAGATTACTACACTTCCTGGTGGTCAAAACCTAGGTGAAGTAGAAGATGTACAGTATTTCCAGACCAAACTATATAGGTCTTTGAATGTACCAATGTCAAGATTGGAAAATGATGCAGTATTCCAAGTTGGTCGTTCTTCAGAAATAACCAGAGATGAACTTAAGTTTCAAAAGTTCATTGATAGAATCCGGATTAAATTCAATGGTTTATTTATGCAGGCCCTTGAAAGACAACTTATCCTTAAAAAGATTATTGTTCCGTCTGATTGGCCTGAGATTAAATCACAGATATCTATTGATTTCTCTAGGGATAACCACTATGCAGAACTTAAAGATACAGAAGTATTGACTGCAAGACTAGAAGTACTTGCATTAATGGACGAGTATGTAGGTACATATTACTCGAAAGAATGGGTAAAACGTAACATTTTGCGTCAAGATGATGACCTAATGAAGGAAATCGAGAAACAAAATGAGGAAGACCCAGCAACTGATGAAGAAGATGAGGACATGTAATGCATAAATAGTATGCGAAATCACAAATTTTATAAATATATTATACGGAGACAGTATGAGCATTGACGAATTAATTGGTAATGTAAAAAAGGGAGACGTTCAATCGTCTAATAACAGTTTCAACACACTTATGGCAGATAAAATAAATTCTGCTTTAGATGGAAAGAGACAAGAAATCGCTCAAGGTATGTACGGAGAAGAAGTTCCTGTAGAGGAACCAGCGGATACTGAAGTAGCGGTGGAAGAACCTACAGCAGAGGAAACACCGAGTAGTGAAGACGTTTAAAGAATCTTTCGACATTATAATTGAAAAGAAAATGAAACTGCCATCTGGTGAGAAGGTAGTTAAAGAATTATCTCGTTTGGGTAAAAAGAAGAACGTTAATGCTGTTATTAGTAAGAAAGGTTCGAAGTTTAACCTATATGTGGACGGTCAGATGGTTGACGGTTTCAAAGACGAGAAGTCTGCCGATAAGGCACTAAAAGAATTTATTAAAGTTATGGGTATTTGAAGAAATTAATAAAAGGAACTAATATGAAGTTAATCGCAGAATACACAGATACAGACCTTGGTTACTCAATAACTGAAGATGCAAAGAGCGGTAAGAAGAATGTTTTTATCGAAGGAGTCTTTATGTCTGCTGAATCCAAGAACAGAAATGGAAGAATTTATTCCAAGAAGGTTCTTGAGAAAGCAATTGAGAAATATAATCAAGACCAAGTAATTACAGGTCGTGCAGTTGGTGAGTTGAATCACCCTGACGGCCCATCTATTAATTTAGATAAAGTTTCTCACAGAATTACCGAACTCAAGTGGGACGGTAACAATGTGATGGGAAAGGCACTAGTTTTGGATACCCCTATGGGTCAGGTCGTTAAAGGCTTGGTTGAGGGTGGTGTACAACTTGGAGTGTCAAGTCGTGGTATGGGAAGTTTGGAAAGTAAGAATGGAGCTAACTATGTTAAGGATGATTTCCTACTTAACACAGTTGATATCGTTCAAGACCCGTCGGCTCAAAATGCGTTCGTTAATGGCATTTATGAGGGGACTAATTGGTCTATGGACGAAGAAGGTCATTTTATACCTTTCAAGACTGTTGAAGAAGGTGAGACTGAAATGATGGAACCAGAAGTAGTTGAAGAAGAACCTATTGTCGAAGAAATTGTCGATAATAGTAAATCTGAAATTGCAGGATTCGAACATTTCCTCTCTAAACTATAACTCTCTAAAGGAGAATACAATGTCTGAAAAAATTAAAGACGAAGTTGCCGACGAGACTGTAGTTGAGGAAACTGTGGAAGAAGTAGTTGAAACTACTAGTGAAACGGAAACACCTTTAACTAAGGCTCGTACGTTATCAGCAATTTATGCTTCTTTACAAGAAAAAAGTAAAGAGGAACTTGACGAGTTATTGGAAGCATCAAAGAAGAAAGCAGAAGCTGCTAAAGCGAAAGCTAAAACTGAAGATGATGACGAAGATGACGAGGAAGATGATGACGAAGAAGATGAGGGTGATGTAGAAGAAGGCGCTGAACCAAAGACCAAAAAACT
>CESR01160307.1_pt1 | contig 13934 bp, 13 predicted proteins | sample 356351 | NCBI WGS metagenome assembly CESR01 (sample SAMEA2622149, study PRJEB7988) | marine metagenome | isolation source: saline water (ENVO:00002010), including | reverse complement strand
AACGGTAAGAACGAGCAGTCCCACCAGGACCCGACCCTGTGCGACGCTTGGCTGCAGGAGATGAGCGACAGTGCCCCGGTCTACTTCCCGGTCGACAGCCACAGCGCCGTGGCGGTGCTGCGCAAGGTCTACGCCAGCCACGGACAGGTGGCGCTGATCGTGGCACCGAAAAACCCGGTGGACACCTGCCTGACCGTGCCAGAGGCCCAGGCCGCTGCCGACAGCGGCTTCGCCGTACTCAGTGCAGACCCCGGCGCCGAGCTGCAGTTGCTGGCTATTGGCGCCTACCAACTGCAGGCAGTACGCCGCGCCGCCCGGCATCTGCGCTACCACGGCGTACCCTGCAGCGAGGTGGTGCTGATCGAGCCGGGGCTGCTGCGCGAAGGGCGCGATGCGATGGAGCGTGCCGCCGTGCACAGCGATGCCGATCTGGCCCGGCGCATTCCCGCCGCCCGCTGCCGGCTGTTTGTCTGCCATGGCCACGCCGAGGTCATGACCGGGGTGCTGCGCCGGCTGGATACCGGCCCGCAGACCAGCCGCTTCCTCGGCTATCGCAACCGCGGCGGCACGCTGGATACCTTCGGTATGCAGTTTGCCAATCAGCAAAGCTGGGCACACCTGGTCGCCGCCGCTGCGCAGCTACTCGCAATGCCGTTGGATGATCTGCTGGAGCCCGCGGAACAGGCGGTACTCAAGGGGCAGGGCGATCCACGGCTGCTGCAGGACTAGCCGCTCACCGCCAGGCGGTGAGCGGGGCGCACTCAGAACGCCAGACTCTGGCCCTGGGTCGGGATCATCGCCTCAATCTGGCGCTCATCCCACAGCCGCTTGGCCAGCGCATCCAGCGCATCCGCCTCGCCGTGTACCAGCACCACCTTGGGGTTGGTCTCGAAATGGCTGACCCAATCCACCAGCCCGGTTTGCCCGGCGTGCGCCGAAAAGCCGCCCAGGGTTTCGATTTGCGCGCGCACCAGATATTCCTCTCGGAACAGTTTGATGCGCTTGACCCCGTCAACCAGGATTCGGCCCAACGTGTTGCGCGCCTGATAACCGACAAAGATCAGGGTGTTGCGCTCATCCCAGATGCGCTGTTTGAAGTGATGACGAATGCGCCCGCCGGTGCACATGCCGCTGCCGGCAATGATCAGCGCGCCGCGCTTGATCTTGTTGATCATCATCGACTCATCGGTGCTGGCAGTCAGCCGCAGGCGCGGCAGAAAATCGCGCAGCAAGGTCTGGTCGCCACTGCAAAGTCCCTTGGCACCCTCGCAGTCGAGCTGGCTCAGCCAGCGGTCATACAGACGCGTCACCTCAATCGCCATGGGGCTGTCGAGAAACACCTCCCAGTTATCCAGCTTGCCCTGCTGATACAGCTGGCCGAGATAGAACAGCAGCTCCTGCGTGCGGCCCACGGCAAAGGACGGAATCATCACGTTACCGCCGCGCTCCCAGGCCTCATGCAGCACCTGCTCGAACTGCTCAACGGTATTGCCCAGCGTGCGGTGATCACGGTCGCCGTAGGTGCCTTCCATCATCACCACGTCGGCACGGGTCAGTACCTCGGGATCAAACAGCAGCACGCTGTCCTTCTTACCCAGGTCGCCGGAGAACACCAGGCGCTTCTCGCGGCCCTGTTCCTGCAGCGTCAGCTCGACAATCGCCGAGCCGAGAATGTGGCCGGCGTCGTGCAGCGTCAGGGTGCCCGCCTCACCGATGGCTACGGTTTCCCGGTAGCGCTGCGGCGCACATTGCTTGAACACCCGCTCGACATCCGCCCGGGTATAGGCCGGTTGCAGTTCCGGCGCACCACGGCGCGCGCGGCGCAGGTTCTCGCGTTCAAGGTCGCGCTCATAGAGCCCGGCGGCGTCGTTGAGCATGACCTGCAGCAGGTCGGCAGTCGCGCGGGTGCAGTAAATCGGACCGCGAAACCCCTCGCTGACCAGTTTGGGCAGCAGGCCGGAGTGGTCAATATGGGCATGGGAGAGGATGACCGCATCGATCTCGGCGGGCTGAAAGCCAAAGCGCTCGTCACGCAGCCGATCCACCGCATCGCCGCCCTGATGCATGCCGCAGTCCAGCAGCACCTTGCCCACCGCCGGAGAACTCAACAGGTGACAGGACCCGGTTACCTCCTGCGCCGCACCTAGAAACCGAACACTCGCCATGTCGCAACCTCCGCTATGTCATCGTGGCTATTTCACTGTGGCACAGTTTGCCGGAGCCTGCTGGCGCTAACGCTGACCCATATCAGCGTTAGCGCCAGCAGGCTGATACACTGCCGCGACCGCGACAGGAGCAGACTATGAGCAATACCAAGCAGGAAGGCGTGCAGGTACGCCGTGAAGTCATGGGCGACGCCTTTGTTGATCGCGCCCTGAACAACGCAACGGAGTTCAGTCAGCCGCTGCAGGACTTCGTCAACGAACACGCCTGGGGTGGGGTTTGGAACCGCGAAGGGCTGGACCGCAAAACGCGCAGCCTGATCACCCTGGCCGCGCTGACCGCACTAAAGTGCCCGCAGGAGCTGAAAGGCCACGTGCGCGGCGCGTTGAACAACGGCTGCACGGTAGAAGAGATCCGCGAAGCGCTGCTGCACTGCGCGGTCTATGCCGGGGTGCCGGCCGCCATCGATGCCTTCCGCGCGGCGCAGGAAGTCATCGACAGCTATCAGCAGGGTTAGGATCGGTTGCCGTTTCGCTCACCCGCCTGCCTGCCGGAGAGCATCAGCCTTCGATGGCTTCCAGCGGGCCAAAGAACTCGTAACGGATGTTGTCCGCCGCCACGCCCAGCGCCCGCAGGCTGGCATAGCAGCTCTGCATGAAGGCCTTGGGGCCGAGCAGGTAAACGTCAACGTCACGTTCGGCAGGCAACAGCGCCGCCAGCCGCTGCTGATCGAACAGCCCCTGCGCCTTGGCCGCGTCTTCGGCCAGCGGCGCGCTGTACACCACCTCGACCTGCAGCGCCGGATAGTCCTGCTGCAGGGCTGCCACAGCGTTGCCGAACGCCTGCTGCCGGCTGTTCAGGGCACCGTGCAGAAAGTGTACGGCGCGGCCACTTTCCAGCGCCGGCCGCAGCATGCTCAGGGTCGGGGTGATACCCACGCCGCCGCTCAGCAGCACCAGTGGCCGCTCGGCGTCATTGAGCACGAAACTGCCGGCTGGCGCGCTCAGCAACAGCTCGTCACCGACCTGCACACGGTCATGCAGATACCCCGACACCAGCCCACCCGGCTCGCGCTTGACGCTGATACGGTAGTAATCGAGCCCGGGGCGGCACGACAGGGAATAGTTGCGGCGCACGCTCTGACCGTCGATCTCCAGCACCAGACCGATGTACTGGCCTGGCTTGAACGGGGCAAGCGCGCCGCCGTCGGACGGCTGCAGGTAGAACGACTCGATCACCTCGCTCTCGCGCTCGCGGCGCACCACGCGAAATGCCCGCTCACCGCGCCAGCCACCCGGACGCGCGGCGTTACCCGCGTACTCGGCCTCTTCGGCAGCGATCAGCAGCCCGGCCAACTGTCCGTAGGCCTCGCCCCAGGCGCCCAGCACCTCATCGCTGGCCGCCGCGCCGAGCACCTCACGGATGGCTGCCAGCAGGCACTCGCCGACTATCGGGTAATGTTCCGGCTGGATACCCAGCGACACATGCTTTTGCACGATCAGCGCCACGGCATCACCCAGCGCCTCCAGCCGATCCAGATTGGCCGCGTACGCCACCACCGCATTGGCCAGCGCCTGACGCTGAGTGCCCTGTGCCTGATGGGTCTGATTGAAGAACGCCTTGACCTCGGGATAGCGCTCGAACATCAACGGATAGAACACCCCGGTGATATCGCTGGCGCAGGCCTTAACGGCGGGCAGGGTCGCGGCAATGATGTCTTTACTGGCTTGTGAAAGCATGACTTGTCCTTCTTGGTTACGTAAGCGGTCGATCAACCGCTGCTTCAGCAACCGCTATTGCACAGTCCATACCAGATAAAATAATTCGCCTATTCAATGGGTTACGATCTATGCTGTCGTAATGACACGCTCACAAAGGCGGTCAAACAGACTACACAGAGGTCTTTATGACTACATCCAGCGCGACCGAGGTGTTCCTTGCCGTCAGCGCCGAGCTGTCCCGCGAGACGCCCGCCCACGAGCGTTTTCAGCGCCTGCTGCAGGGCCTGCGTCAGGTCTTTCCCTGCGATGCGGCCGCCCTGCTGCAACTGCAGGAGTCGACGCTGATCCCGCTGGCGGCCGATGGCCTCAGTCCCGACACGCTGGGCCGCCGCTTCGAGGTCGACGAGCATCCGCGCTTCTCGCGCATCCTGCTCAGCCATGAACCCGTGCGCTTTGCCGCCGACTCTCCGCTGCCCGACCCTTACGACGGCCTGATCAACGCACCGCCCGAGCAACTGCACGTGCATGACTGCCTCGGTATTGCCCTGCATGTGGATGAACGGCCCTGGGGGGTGCTGACGCTGGATGCGCTGGAGCCGGGCAGCTTCGACCGCATCGACGCGCAGGAGCTGCGCGCCTTTGTGCGCCTGACCGAGGCCAGCATCAAGATCTCCAACCTGATCGCCCGCCTGCAGCAGCGCGCCGACCAGAGCCAGCAGATGGCCCGCGCCCTGCTCGACGAGCTCGGCCAGCAGTCGCTGCTGGGCCAGAGCCGGGCGATACAGACGCTGCGCAGCGAGATCGACACGGTCGCGCAGTCCGACCTGACCGTGCTGATCACCGGCGAAACCGGCGTCGGCAAGGAGCTGGTGGCGCGTCAGTTGCACGCCGCATCCAGCCGTGCCAGCGCACCACTGGTCTACGTCAATTGCGCCGCACTGCCGGAGAACCTGGTCGAAAGCGAACTGTTCGGCCACACCCGCGGCGCCTTTTCCGGCGCCGCGCAATCACGCGCCGGCCGCTTTGAACTGGCACACGGTGGCACCCTGTTTCTCGATGAAGTCGGTGAACTGCCGCTGGCCGTGCAGGCCAAGCTGTTGCGCGCGCTGCAGAACGGCGAAATCCAGCGCGTCGGCAGCGACCACCCGCACCACGTGGACGTACGCATCATTGCCGCGACCAACCGCGATCTGCAGCAGGAGGTCGCCCGCGGACTGTTCCGCGCCGACCTCTACCACCGCCTGAGTGTCTATCCGATCCGGGTGCCCAGCCTGCGCGAACGGGGTCGCGACGTCCTGCTGCTGGCCGGTCACTTCCTGGAACAGAACCGCCGCCGACTGGGCCTGCGCGGGCTGCGGCTCGAGCCCGCCGCGCGCGAGCTGCTGGTGCAATACAGCTGGCCCGGCAACGTACGCGAACTGGAACACCTGATCGGTCGCGCCGCGCTCAAGGCCGGCGCCAGCGACGAGGCACGCCGCCGGGTGATCAGCATCGGCCCCGGCTTGCTCGACCTTGGCCAGCAACCCGTCACGTCAGACACGCCCATCCTCGGTGCCTCAACCCTCGATGCCCGCACGCCAGTCAGCCTCAATCTGCGCGCGGCAACCGAGGCATTTCAGGCGCAGCTGATCGAGCAAACCCTGCTGCGCCATGGCGGTAACCGCGCCGCTGCAGCACGGGAACTGGGCCTGGATCGAGCCAACTTCAGCCGGTTGCTCAAGCGCCTCGGCTGACAGCAGACAATCAGGCCGCGAAGCGCTCTTCCAGATAGGCACCGATGGCGCTGGACTCGTACAGCCAACGGGTCTGGCCGTCTTCCTCGATACGCAGGCAAGGCACCTGAATCTTGCCGCCTTCGCGCAGCAGCGTCTCGCGGTGCTCGGCGTTGCCGGAGGCATCACGCAGCTGCACCGGGAGATTCAGGCGGCGCAGAGTGCGACGGGTCTTCACGCAGAACGGGCAGCCATGAAACTGGTACAGCGCCAGCGCAGACGCCGCCTCATTGACTGCCGCCTGAGCGGCTGGCTCGCGCTGCATCGGGCTTGGGCGGGTCAGGAAGCTGATAAAAACGACGAGCTGGCCGACAACGACCCGCAATGCCTTGACGATCATGGCAGTGACTCTCTGTGACAATGAAAACGGCCGCGCAGGATACCCTGTTCGCCGGCGCCTGCCCAACATGACCCGACGAAGCAGGGCAGGCATAATCCCCTTCATCTGCCTTGCCTGCGAGCTGCCATGAAACCTGAAGACCTTATGCTGCTGGTCACCCGCGAAATGCCCTACGGCAAGTACAAGGGCCGCCTGATCGCCGATCTGCCGGGCCACTACCTCAACTGGTTTGCCCGCGAGGGCTTTCCCAAGGGCGAGGTTGGCCGTCTGCTGCAACTGATACAGGAGATCGACCACAACGGCCTCAAGCCCCTGCTGGCTCCGCTGCGCAAGGTGCCGCCCCGTCACAATCAAAATTGATAGTGCAGATCACCTGAACTTGCCTTGCCTCAGGTGTTCTATGCTGAGAGACACGCTGAACCATGTCGCTGTAGCGGGCCTGGCTCAGCCTTTTCAATCACAGCAGGAGCAAACTGATGGCCAAGATTCTGGTGCTTTATCACTCCATGTACGGACATATCGAAACCCTTGCGCAGGTCGTTGCCGAAGGCGCGCGACAGGTTCAAGGCGTTGAGGTGACCGTCAAGCGTGTACCCGAAACCATGCCCGACGACGCCTTCAAGGCCGCTGGCGGCAAGGTTGATCAGGCGGCCGAGGTAGCCAGCCCCGGCGAGTTGGCCGAGTACGACGCCATCCTGCTGGGTACCCCGACGCGCTTCGGCAACATGTCCGGCCAGATGCGCACCTTCCTCGACCAGACGGGCGGCCTGTGGGCCAAGGGCGCGCTACATGGCAAGATCGCCAGCGTGTTTACCTCCACCGGCACCGGCGGCGGCCAGGAGATGACCATCACCTCTACCTGGACCACCCTGGCGCACCACGGCATGATCCTGCTGCCAATTGGCTACGGCACCAAGGAACTGGCCGACATCGAGCACGGCAAGGGCGGCACACCCTACGGCGCCTCCACCATTGCCGGTGGTGACGGCTCGCGCCAGCCCGATGCGCGCGAACGCGCCATTGCCCGCTATCAGGGCAAATACGTCGCCGGGGTTACCCAGAAGCTATTTGGCTAATACGCCGACCGGCGCCTCATCCCGCCGGTCGCCAGGCCAAACAGCCCATTGAATTACGACTATCATTAGCCTGCACAGCGAACTGAGCGGCACCGGCGTGCAGGTGCAGGTGGTGTTGCCCGGCGTCACCCGCACCGAGATTTTCGAGCGCTCGGGCAGCTCGCTGGCGCAGATTCCGCCGAGCATGGTGATGGAAGTAGAGGACTTGGTCGATGCCGCGCTACGCGGCTTTGATCAGGGCGAACTGGTAACTATTCCTTCGCTGCAGGACAGCAGCGAGTGGCAGGCGCTGACCCAGGCCAGGCTGCAGCTGGCCCCCAACCTGTCACATAACCAGCCGGCAGCGCGCTACAGCTGAGGGCCACGGCCTGCCGTTCACGCCGACTCAGTCAGCACCTTCAACTGCTCGCGGGTGGTGCTCAGCAACTCGGTCCCCAGCGCTTCGTCATTGACGCTGCGTGACAGCAGCAGGGCGCCGACCATGGCTGACAGCACCAGCATCGCCTCAGCCCGGCTGTCTTCTCCGCTGAGCTTGCCGGCGATGTTGTTCAGACGGTCACGCACCACTTCATCAGTGATCTCGCTCTGCTGGCCGCGCTGACCCAGTTCGGCAGAGATCGTCGGCAACGGACAGCCCTGCTCGGGATTGGCCCGGTGGCCTTCGGACAGGTAGGTGTCGAGCAGAGCGCTGAGCGGCACATCGGGGCCGGTGTGCATGGCCAGTGATGTCTTCAGGTTGTCGACCGCGTGACGCAGCGCTTTTTCGACCAGATCGTCCTTGGATTTGAAATGCGCATAGAAGCCACCGTGGGTCAGGCCCAGAGCCTTCATCAACGGTTGCAGGCCGGTCGCGCCGACGCCATCGCGGCGGAAGCGACGGGCCGCTTCGTCGAGAATCAGCTGATGGGTTTTGGCCTTGTGGTCTTCTGAATAGCGCATGACGCCTCCGGGCATTGAATGCTGATCATCATCTTACACCGATTGACCGGCGCTCGCGCCAGTCGATTCATCGTCAGCCGACGAACGCGCAGCGCGCCGTTCCAGCACCAGCGCACACAGCGCCGGCAGGAACAGCAAGGTCAGCAAGGTACCCATGGTCACGCCGCCAATCAGCACGAATGCCAGCGATGACCAGAACACCGAGAAGGTCAGCGGCACAAAGGCCAGTGCGGCGGCCAGCGCGGTCAGCACCACAGGGCGCGCCCGGCGCACGGTTGCCTCGATGATCGCCTCGCGAATCACCATGCCAGCGCGCTGATTCTGCTGAATCTGGTCGGTAAAGATCAGCGTGTTGCGCATCAGAATCCCGCCGATACCGATCAACGCCAGAATCGCGTTGAAGCCAAACGGCTGATTGAACACCAGCAGCGCCGGCACCGCGCCGATCAGACCCAGCGGTGCGGTAGCAAAAACCATGAACATCAGGCCGAACGAGCGCACCTGGAACATGATTACCACCAGCATCAGCAGAATCATGATCGGGAACAGCACCGCCAGCGCCTTGTTGGCAATCGCGCTTTCCTCCACCGGCCCGCCGATGGTGATGTGATACCCGGCTGGCAGGTTGTCGACCACGTCACTCAAATCGCGGTACGCAGCCATCGCAGCGTCCGGAGGCTGAGTACCAGCGACGATGTCGGCGCGCACCTCAAAGGTCAGCTCACGATCACGACGACGCAGGATCGGGTCCTCCATCACCGGCTGGAAATGCCCAACCTGACGCAGCGGAATCGACTGGCCAGCGTCGTTGGTGATGGTCAGATCGTCGATGCTGCCCAGATTCTGCCGCTGGGCATCCACCGCGCGCACCACCACCGAGACGGTACGCGTACCTTCACGCACCTCGGTAATCGGATTGCCGGAGAGCAGGGCATTGATCTGTGATTTGACCTGCGCCGGGGTAAAGCCCAGCAGGCGCAGACGGTCCTGATCCAGCACCAGTCGGTAGCTGCTGGCCTTCTCGCCCCAATCAATAAAGGTATCGCGGGTCAGCGGGTTGGCCTCCACGCGTTCACGCACCTGTTCGGCAATGGCGCGCAGCGGCTCAAGCTCCGGGCCACTGACGCGGAACACCACCGGGAAGGGCACCGGCGGGCCAAACACCAGTTGCGTCACCCGCACGCGCGCCTCAGGGAATTCGCCGTCACGTACCCGCTCACGCAGCCGCGCAATCAGCGCATCGCGGGTGCCGGCATCCGTGGTCTGCACAATCAGCTTGGCAAAGGCGGCATCCGGCAGTTCCGGGTTGAGCGAGAGGAAGAAGCGCGGCGCGCCGCCACCCACGTAGGAGTCGACCATCAAGGTTTGCGGCTCGGCCATGATCGCCTGTTCCACCCGGCCAACAACTGCCTCGGTGTTCTTGAACGCGGTGCCCGGCGGCATGTAAACCTCAACGATCACCTCGGAGCGATCAGAGTTGGGGAAGAACTGTTTGTTCACCACCTTCATGCCCATCACGCAGAGCACAAAGCTCGCCAGCACCAACGCGGTCACCAACCAACGGTGGCGCACGCAAAACAGCACCGTGGCGCGCAGCCGCTGGTAGAACGGGCCATCATAAAGCGCGTCATGGCCGCCCGCCTTGGCCTCGATCTTCGGCAGCATTTTCACCCCGAGATAAGGCGTAAACACCACCGCCACCACCCAGGAGGCAATCAGCGCGAAGCCGACGATCCAGAAGATATTGCCGGCATATTCACCGGCACCCGAGCGGGCAAAACCGACCGGCAGAAAGCCGATGATGGTCACCAGGGTCCCGGTCAGCATCGGTGCGGCGGTGGACGACCAGGCGTAGGTCGCAGCGCCCAGCCGGTCCATGCCTTCCTCCAGCTTCACCACCATCATCTCGATGGCGATGATGGCGTCGTCGACCAGCAGACCGAGTGACAGAATCAGCGCGCCGAGGGTGATGCGGTCGAACTCGCGGCCGGTCATCATCATCACCACAAACACCACCGCCAGCGTCAGCGGCACCGCCGCTGCCACCACCAGCCCCACGCGGAACCCCAGCGCCAGCAGGCTGACCAGCATCACCACACCAAGGGCGACGAAGAACTTAAGCATGAACTCGTCGACCGCGTTACGAATCTTGCTGGCCTGATCCGATACCTTGGTGAATTCGATACCCAGCGGCAGGTTCTGGTGTACGCGCTCCTCTTCAGCCTGCAGCGCGCGATCCAGCTCCAGCCCGTTAAAGTGCTTCTGCATGATCACGCCCAGCATCAGCGCCGACTCGCCCTGATGGCGAATGCGGTAGCTCGGCGGGTCTTCGTAGCCCTGCCGCACTTCCGCCACATCGGCAATGCGCAGCACCCGACCGTTGGCGACCACCGGTACGTTCTCGATCTGCTCCAGACTGTCGAAAGCACCATCCAGACGGATATAGGCACGCGGCCCTGCGGTTTCGACCGCACCCGAGGGCGCCACCGCGTTCTGGCGGGCCAGCGCGGCGAAGATCTGCTCAGGCGTCAGCCCTAGCGTTGCCAGACGCTGATAAGAAAACTCGACGTAAATGCGCTGCGCCTGCTCGCCGAGAATGTTGACCTTCTTCACCCCAGGCAATTGCAGAAAGTCCTGCCGCATCTGCTCTGCCAGTTGCACCAGCTGGCGGTGTGGCAGCTGGCCGGCCTCAAGGGCGTAGAGAGCGAAATAGACGTCGTTGTATTCGTCGTTGAAGAAGGGGCCAGAGACGCCGCTTGGCAGACGGGCCGCTTCGTCACTCAGCTTTTTGCGGGTCTGGTAGAACAGCTCGGGCACCAAGGCTGGCGGGGTCGAGTTGAGAAACTGCACCTTCATCGACACGTAACCGGGCTGGGCGGTGGTTTCCACCCGGTCGTAGTAGTCCAGCTCCTGCAGACGCTTCTCCAGCCGATCGGCGACCTGCTCCTGCATCTCGCGCGCGGTTGCGCCCGGCCAGACGGCGGTGATGGTCATCACCTTGACGGTAAAGGAAGGGTCTTCGGCGCGGCCCAGCTTGCTGAACGCAAAGGCCCCGGACAGCAGCACCGCGATGATCAGAAACAGCGTCACTGCCGGGTTACGAACCGCCAGAGCAGACAGGTTAAAACGGCTCATGTCACAGGCTCCGTGCGGCTTCGGACCCAGCCAGCTTGCCCTCGGGCAGCAGCTTCACGGCGTCACCTTCGTGCAGCAGATGCGCGCCCAGCGCGACCACCCGTTGGCCGTCCTCAAGGCCCGCGCTGAGCACCGCGAACTCCTGCCCCAGACGCTCGACCTCGACCGGCGTAAAGCGTACCCGGCTGTCGCCATCGATCACCCAGACACCGGTGCCGTGGCCCTGATTCAGCAGGGCACCCAGCGGCACGCGCAAACGCGGGGCGCGCTCGCTGTCCTGCAGCCGAATGCTGACGGTGGAGCCAATCGCCAGCGGCTCGGCGGAGGTGTCGAGCACATAGCGGGCGCGGTAGGTACGGGTGACCGGGTCGGCTACCGCCGACAACTCGCGCAGGGTAGCGGCAATCGGTGTGTCCGGCTGGCCGAACAAAAACGCCTGGGCCTGACTGGCGGCCAGCCCGCGCTGGGTTTCCGGAATGTTGATGACGGCCTCGCGGGCGCCGCTGTGGGCGAGTCTGGCGACAACCTGACCGGCCGCAACCACCTGCCCCTGGTCGGCCAGCACATCGGTGATGATGCCGTCGGCATCGGCGGTCAAGGTGGAGTAACCACGACGGTTCTCGACCTGCGCAGCGTCGGCACGAGCCGAGGCCAGATTGGCTTCGGCCACGCGCAGCTCGGTCACCAGTTGATCGTGCGCCTGACGTGATACCGCGCCATTGTCCGCCAGCTGGCGATAACGCTTTTCATCATTCTGCAGCTGCCTTACCGAGGCGTCGGCCGAGCGCACGCGCTGCCGAGCAGCCCGCAGGGCCAGTTCGAAGTCGTCCACATCCAGCACCAGCAGCACATCGTCGCGCTTGACCCGATCACCCGGGTCAACCCGGCGCTCGATCACCTCGCCAGCGACCCGAAAGCCCAACTCGCTTTCGGTACGCGCCGCCACCACCCCGGTGAACAGCGCGCCATCGTTGGCAACCGGATGAACCTCCATCGACAACACCAGACGCGCTGGCGTCTCGCTGTGCTCAGCGACCGGAGCCGCCTCATCACGACACCCCAGCAAGCTCCCCAAGAGACCGACCAGCACTGCCAATCTGGCTGCAGACTTCATGTTTTCTCCCCGCGGGTCTGTCTCGACCCTGTTGTTATTGCTTTACTCAACAGATTCCAGAAGCGTCGCCACACCTTGCCCGCCGGCAATGCATTGGGTCGCCACCGCATAGCGGCCGCCGGTGCGCTTGAGCAGCGCGGCGGCCTTGCCGGTGATGCGTGCGCCCGTTGCGCCCAGCGGGTGTCCCAGCGCCAGCGCGCCGCCATCCAGGTTGACCCGCTCCAGCGGCATGCCCAATTCGCGCAGGCAGGCCAGTGACTGGCTCGAAAACGCCTCGTTGATTTCCATCAGGTCGACATCATTGATTGTCAGGCCGCCACGGGCAAGTACTTTGCGCGTTGCTTCCACCGGCCCCATGCCCATGATCTCCGGCGCGCAGCCGCCAACGGCTGTGGCCTTGATACGCGCCAGCATCGGCAGATTGTGGCGCCGGGCAAAGTCTTCGGTGCACACCAGCACCGCCGCGCTGCCGTCGGTCAGCGGTGAAGATGTGCCGGCGGTGACCACGCCACCAAAGGCCGGTTTCAGGCCCGCCAGCGCCTCCATATTGGTGCCAGGGCGGATGCAGCCGTCTTCGCTGACCAGGCCATCGGGCGTGTTGACCGGCACAATCTCGTCTGCCAGCAAGCCTTCCTCACGCGCCTTGGCAGCCTTGCTGTGCGACAGCCCCGCCAGCGCATCCTGATCCTCGCGGCTCACCTCATACCGCCGTGCCACTTCCTCTGCGGTGTGCCCCATCGCCATGTACACCTCTGGGAACGCCTGCAGCAGCGTCGGGTTGGGTGAGGGGGTAAAGCCGCCCATCGGCACGCGAGTCATCGACTCGACCCCGGCGGCGATATAAGCCTCACCGGCGCCCAGCAGCAGTTGGCCGGCGGCGAAGTGAATGGCCGTCATCGAAGAGCCGCAGAAGCGGTTCACGGTGACGCCACCCAGGGTTTCCGGAAAACCGGCACGAAAACTGGCAATCCGGGCGACGTTGGTGCCTTGCTCACCCTCCGGGTAGGCACAGCCCATGATCACGTCTTCCAGCAGAGCGGGGTTGAGGTCAAGGCGCTCGACCAGCCCGCGCAATACCTGGGCAGCAAGGTCATCCGGGCGCAGATTGATCAGCCCACCCTTGCGGGCGAACTGGAAGGGTGAACGCAAATAACCGGCAATCACGATGGAAGTCATGGCAACGCTCCTTACGGTCAAAAGGTCCGGCGGACCCATTAAATTATGACAATAATTTAAACGGGCGCATTTAGATGTCAACCATAATTTAAAAGATGCTAGGGAGTGCGGTAGGTTGCCAGCAGGGCGCCCATGTCTTCGGCCAGCTCGACAAAGTGGGCAGCATCCCTCGTCCGCTCGGTGAAGCAGCGCAGGCCAGTAACCTGTGCCTGCAGCAAGCGCGCCAGCCGGTCGCAGTCGACCTCCGGGCGGATCTCCCCAGCGGCCTGCGCCTGTTTCAGCGCTGCGGCAAAGCGCTGCTCAGGGCTGACGAGCGAAGGCGAAACCACCTGCAAATGAGGCTTGCCATGGGGAGCCTTCAGCTATGACCAATTTTCCCCGGACACCAGTGACGCGGAGCTCGGGAACGATCATGAGGGGCGCAAGACGCGAAGAATGCACGGAACCAGTCCCCGTTTACGCGGGCGAGTAGCGCAGATTTATCGGGAAAAAGAGCCA
>CESR01027819.1_pt1 | contig 13950 bp, 14 predicted proteins | sample 356351 | NCBI WGS metagenome assembly CESR01 (sample SAMEA2622149, study PRJEB7988) | marine metagenome | isolation source: saline water (ENVO:00002010), including | reverse complement strand
GCCCTGGATTTCCCTGAGTCGGGTGCGGCCCTGCAGTTGGCGGATGTGCTGGACCCGCAGAAGTGCCGAGTCAAGGTTGGCAAGGAACTGTTCACCAGCGCAGGCCCGGCGGTGGTCGAAGCCCTGCAGGCCAAGGGCTTTGAAGTATTCCTGGATCTCAAGTTTCACGATATCCCCAACACCACCGCCAGCGCTGTGCGTGCCGCTGCTGAGCTGGGCGTGTGGATGGTGAATGTGCACGCCGGTGGCGGTCGTCGCATGATGGAAGCCTGTCGCGAGATTCTGGAGCGTCGCCCCGGTGGTGGTCGTCCGCTGCTGACGGCGGTGACTATCCTGACCAGTCTGGAGCAGGAGGACCTGCAAGAAGTGGGCATCGATATCGAGCCCATGGTGCAGGTACAGCGCCTGGCGCGTCTGACGCAGGACTGTGGTCTGGATGGCGTGGTGTGCTCGGCGCGTGAAGCCAAGGCGCTGCGCGGTGCTCTGGGCGAAGACTTTCTGCTGGTGACGCCTGGCATTCGTCCGGCTGATAGCTCGGCAGACGACCAGAAGCGAATTGTTACCCCGGCTCAAGCGCTGGAAAACGGCAGCAGTCATCTGGTGATCGGCCGCCCGATTACCCGTGCGCATGACCCGGCGCAGGCGCTGGACGAGATCATCGCCAGTCTGGGATAACAGCCATAAAAAAACGCCGCAAAAAGCGGCGTTTTTTTATGGGCTCAAGCAACAGATCACTCGATCTGCGATTGCTGGTAGTTTTCAGCGCCCACTGCGTCATACAGGCTGAGTTGGGTCTCCAGCCAGTCGACGTGCTCTTCTTCCGCTTCGAGGATGTCCTCGCAGACTTCGCGGCTGCCGTAGTCGCCTACGCTCTCGCAGAAAGCGATGGCCTCTTTCAGGTCGGGCAGCGCCTGCATTTGCAGCTTCAGATCGCACTCCAGAATTTCACGGGTGTTTTCGCCAATCTTCAGGCGTCCCAGGTCTTGGAGGTTGGGCAGGCCTTCGAGAAAGAGAATCCGCTTGATCAGGCGATCCGCGTGCTTCATTGCCGCGATGGATTCCTTGTACTCGCTCTTGCCGAGCTTTTCGAGGCCCCAGTCTTCAAGCATGCGTGCGTGCAGGAAGTACTGATTGATGGCAATCAGTTCCAGGCCGAGAACGTTGTTGAGATGTTGGATGACTTGCTTGTCGCCTTTCATAGCGATGCCCCCTCAGGACTGTTCAGTCGCCAAGTGTGGGCTTGCAGGGGGAGGTTGTCAAATCTAAGTGTTTGAAAAGAAAGGAGTTAAAAATGATTCTTAAGCGGTAATGAGAGCCGCAATCAGGCCGCTACGTATTGCGCCGTCAGCATGCCGGTGGCGGCAGGGCTGGCGGTCAGAGTTTCAGTCAGCAGCGATTTGCAGTCACGGGCGCATTTGCCACATTGCGTACCCACTTCCAGATCGTTGCGCAGGTCGCGCATGGAGCAGGCACCACCAGCGATGGCATCCTTGATCTGGTTGTCGGTTACACCTTTACAGAGACAAACGTACATGCAGATTCTCCTGAACAGCCTGAGCTGACAATGAGTGCATGCTAATTCGAATGAGAATGATTGTCAAAGAAAATAGCGTCGATTTATCAGGTTGATTGACGCCGTCTGTCGGCTTGCGCGAGTGCGCCCAGCGCAAACAAAAAAGCCAGCGGATTGAAGCCGCTGGCTCTTCAGTGTGTCAGTAGATCACGTCATAAATGATGGATTCGATAATGCCGGTGGTGATCTCGGCGAGCACGACGTCGCCATCAATCTGACGCCATTCATAGCCGTCGTAGTGGGGCAGGCGGTTAACCAGGCGCGGATCAAGCTGCTTGGCAATGCCGGGCGGCAGTGGCTTGCCCCGTGCCAGATTCTTGCGGATGCCGGGTGGCAGGCTGTCGCCGCGCTGCACCAAGTCACGATTGTCGCGAAAGATGCTGCGTATCAGGTCTTCCTGAATTCGATCGTACGGACGGTCGTAGCGATCACGATCTCGATCGTGATCACGGTCGTCATAGCGGTTTGCACCCTGGCCTCGGTCATTGCCTTGCTGGGCATGATGGCTATTGCCGTTGCCGTTGCCGTTGCCGTTGCCATTCCCATGACCACGGTCGTCTTGCTTGGCGTGAGCCGGTGCGGTTAGGGCTGCGGCCAACAGGCCGGCAATCAGGAGGGAGCTTGAATGTGTACGCATGGTCTGGCCTCTGCAAATGTCTCTGTTCTGCTTTGACTACAGGAAACACTGATTAATTCCACATGCTCTCTGGCGTTCAGGCTGGGCCGCATCCGGCTGGGCCGCACTCTGCATTATGATTTCTCGACAGGTCCTAACATGCCTTCGAAACAATGCCTTGATTGTAGCATCCGCCGGAAGCGGCCCAGTTTGAGCATTCGCAGAGAGTGTGTGGAGTTGAGCGGTGCTTCCTGAAGCGCTGTCCCGGAGGTTCCCTGTTACCTGTTTGCGTGTCCGGTTCGCCAGGTCCAGATCAGTGCCCACGCCAGTGCTCCGGCCCCGAGCCAGAGCGTTTCCGGCAGGGTGCCGCCGTGGTTAAGCCATTCGCGTGCGAGCCAGGGCCCAAGCAGCTGCGTCACGCTGTACAGGGCGATGAGCGCTGCCGACAGGCGCGGCCCCTGATGTGGTTGCAGACTGCGCCCCAGACGTTGGGTCAGCAGTACCGCGCCGAGAAAACTGCTGCCCATGAGCAACGAGCACAGCATGATGCCAATACTGGCGGGCAGGGCCAGGGCTGCCAGCACGCTGGTCAGTTGGGTCGCGTAATTGAGCTGCAGGGCCGTCCGGTCTCCCAGGCGTATGCCAAGGTGGTTCCACAGCCAAGCGGCGGGCAGAGTCGCTGCGGCGACGATCAGCCAGCTCTGTTGCACCAACGGGTGGCTGCTGCCCAGCTGGATACTGGCAATCATCGGCAGAAAGGTCATCGGCAGGATGTAACCCATGCCTGCGCCGGCGTAGGCCAGAAAACAGCGGCCGCGTCCGCGCATCGAGCAGCGGAGCGGATCGCACGGGCGCGTTATCGTCCTTGCTTGTGCCTGGCGCGTCGACACACAGGCGTAGCATGAGCCAGCCGCCCCACAGTGCCAGCGGCAAGCTCAGCAGCGCAGCGGGCCACCAACGGCTTGCATTGGCCAGCGACACGCCGGGTGGGTGCGAGAGCACGCCAGACAGCAGCAGGCCGCTGCCGACCCCCAGATAAATCAGACCGCTCAGGCCAATACGCTGACGCGCTGCGAGCCATTCCATCAGCAACGCCGGGACCATGACAAAGATCAAGCCGTTGCTGATGCCGTTGCCCAGGCGCAGCAAGGTAATAAAGGGCAGGTGATCGGTGATGGCCAGGCCGAGCAGGGTGAGGCAGTGCAGGGCCAGCGCCACCGGAATGCTGCGCTGGATTTGCTGCGGCTGATGCCAGCGGATGGCGGCCAGCGCACCCAGCAGGTAGCCGAGGTAATTCCAGCTGGCTAACGCTGCGCCCTGACTGGTGCTCAGCTGCCCATCGTTGACCAGTAGCGGCATCAAGGGCGTAAAAATAAACCGCCCGAGCCCGTGTACGACCAGCAGCAGGGCCGCAGCAGCGACAACGGCATGCAGTAAGGAGGGCTGGCGACTGGGCATGATACGGCTCCCGAAAATGGCGGATCAGTACGGCGAATGGGCGCCATAGCCAGAGGTGATGGTGTTGTTGCGGGGCTGACGAATCGCCTGCAAGCCGCATCATTCTTGGATTGAGGCATTGAAAGCAGGCCGCGAGTATAGCCGCCACTGAAATATATTGCATGAATTGGCTCGGCGGCAGGAGCCACTGCGCTGGTGTGGAAAGTGGCTCCTGCGGTATAGAGTATACAAACGTGCACCGGAGCAATCCCCGCGGTGCCGGATCGACAATAAATATAAAAAAGCGGGTGCGGAGCCCGCGTTCTCGGGAGAGTGGCATGTCGCAGTCCAGTACGGACGCCAATGGCGTCCTCAAACGTTCTACGATTCTTCTGCATGGCTCTATCGGTATGCCGTTGGCCATCATTGGTTATCCGCTGGTGGTGTACCTGCCACCGTTCTATGCCCAGGAAGTTGGCCTGAACATGGCGCTGATGGCGCTGGTGCTGGTCGTTGCTCGCCTGTCTGATGTCATCACCGATCCGTTGATTGGCACCCTCAGTGACCGTTGGCGCACCCGCTTCGGTCGGCGCAAGCCCTGGCTGGTCATGGGGGTGCCGCTGATGCTGGCCGGTACGGTGATGATCTTCATGCCGCCCGACGGCATTGGTATCGGACATCTGTTGTTCTGGACCATGCTCATGTATCTGGGCTGGACCATGGTGACTTTGCCCTATGGCGCCTGGGGGGCCGAGCTGTCCACGGTCTATCACCAGCGCAGCCGGGTGGTGGCCTCGCGTGAAGGCTTTGTGCTGATCGGGCTGTTTCTCGCCGCACTGGCTCCGGCGCTGGTACAGGCTTTGGGTGCGCGCTTTCAGGCCGGACACACCGATGGCTGGCTGATGCAGACGGCGGTCACGCTATTCGGCCGTGACGGCGAGCTGGGTATTGGCTACGGGCCTATTCTCGCGGTGATGGCCTGGATGATGCTGATTCTGCTGCCGTTGACGGTGTTCTGGGTGGTTGGCGCAGTCAAGGAAGCCCCGCCGCAGTCGGTTGAACGCACCGATTGGAAAAAGGGCCTGCGGGTCATGAAGAACAACGGCCCGTTCAAGCGCATGATCCTGATGCTGTTGGTGGTGGTGACCGGTGAGTCCTTCCGCAACGCGCTGTCGGTGTTCTTTATGCAACACGTGATTCAGATTCAGGCACAGATCGGTCTGATGTACCTGTTGTACTTCGGTATCGGCATTCTGGGTATTCCGTTCTGGCTACACGTGGGTAAGCGTATCGGCAAGCACCGGGCGTTCTGCGCGGCGTTGGCAATTTCCAGTACCAGTATCATGGGCATGTTCTTCCTCGGCGCCGGCCAGTTGCTGCCGTTCGCAATATTGTTTGCGATCAAAGGCTTCTGCTTTGCTGCCTTCCAGTTTTTGCCGTTGTCCATGCTGGCGGACATCGTAGATCTGGATACCGCACGTAGCCGCGAGCACCGCACGGGTCTGTTCTTTGCCATTAGCGGTATGGCGCAAAAGGCTGCGATGGCGCTGGGGCTTGGTCTGTCTCTGGGGCTGCTGGCATTGGTTGGCTTTGACGCCAAGGCAGTAGAGCACACCGCGTCGCAGTTGCTGTCACTGCGTATTCTCTACATCCTTGGCCCTGTGGCGCTATATATGACTGCCTTTGTGATTGCCTGGCGCTATCCGTTGACCGCGGAGCGGCAGGAACGCATCCATCGCTGGGTGACCCGGCGCGAGGCGCGCCTGAGTGTCATGGCAGCGTCGCGCTAGATCTGCTCAGTTTGTCGGCAGGTTCCGTCCCGGAGCCTGCCGATTTTGGGTATGCTGCCCGCTGCACCGAATAGACCGGAAGGATACGCAGCGCCATGTCGGAACACTCGCAGTTTCGTTTGCTCGGCAGCAAACGCTTTCTCCCTTTCTTCACCAGCCAGTTGCTGGGCGCCTTTAACGACAACCTGTTCAAGCAGGCGCTGATCCTGGCGATCCTGTTCAAACTCAGTTTCAACGCTGACCGTGACCTGCTCATCAACCTCAGTGCGCTGCTGTTCATTTTGCCGTTCTTCCTGTTCTCCGCACTCGGCGGGCAGTTTGGCGAAAAGTTCGACAAGGACCTGCTGATCCGGCGCATCAAGCTCGGCGAGGTGGCGATCATGCTGCTTGGTGCCCTTGGGTTGTGGTTGGGCAGCTTGCCGCTGTTGCTGGTGGTGCTGTTTGCCATGGGCACCCAGTCGGCCTTGTTCGGGCCGGTCAAGTATTCGATTCTGCCCCAGGCGCTGGACGACGATGAGTTGGTCGGCGGCAATGCGCTGGTCGAGATGGGTACTTTTCTGGCGATTCTGGGTGGCACCCTGTGTGCCGGTATCCTGATGGCCAGCGGTGGCTGGGCCAGCCTGGTGGGCGGCGCGGTGGTGCTGGTTGCCATTGGCGGCTATCTGGCGGCGCGGCGGATTCCGAGCGCGCGCGCCGGTCTGCCGGACCTGGCGATTGACTGGAACATCTTTCGCCAGTCCTGGGCGATTCTGCGTCTGGGCCTGAAGGAGCAGGTGCCCTCGGTATCACGCTCGATTCTCGGCAACTCCTGGTTCTGGTTTCTGGGCGCGACCTATCTGACGCAGATTCCCGGCTTTGCCAAGGACTATCTGCACGGCGATGAAAGCGTGGTTACCCTGATCCTGACGGTGTTCTCCGTGGGGATCGCGCTGGGCTCTGTGCTTTGTGAACGGCTGTCGGGACACAAGGTTGAGATTGGCCTGGTGCCCTTTGGCTCCTTTGGCCTGAGCGTGTTCGGTCTGCTGATCTGGAGCCTGTCCGGCAGTATCGCCGCAGGTGCTGCGCCCTATGACTGGCTGACCCTGCTGGCACAGCCCGGCGCCTGGGGCATCATGGGCTGCATCCTTGGGCTGGGTGTATTTGGCGGTTTCTATATCGTGCCGCTGTATGCGCTGATTCAGTCGCGCAGCCGCGAGGAGGAGCGCGCGCGGGTCATTGCCGCCAACAACATTCTCAATGCGCTGCTGATGGTCTGCTCGGCGATTCTGGCGATTGTCATGCTCAGTGTGCTTGAGTTGTCTATCCCGACGCTGTTCTTGACCATCTCGCTGCTCAACGTGCTGGTCAACGGCTACATCTTCAAGGTGGTGCCGGAGTTCAGCATGCGCTTTCTTATCTGGCTGCTGGGGCACTCGATGTACCGGGTCGAGCACCGCAACCTGGAGGCAATCCCGGATGAAGGCCCCTGCGTGCTGGTGTGCAACCACGTGTCCTTTGTCGATGCGCTGTTGATCGGCGGTGCGGTGCGCCGGCCGGTGCGCTTTGTCATGTACTACAAGATCTACCGCCTGCCGGTACTCAACTTTATCTTTCGTACCGCCGGCACCGTGCCCATTGCTGGCCGGCAGGAGGACGAGGTGATCTACGAGCGCGCCTTTGAACGCATCTCGGCCTATCTGCGCGCGGGCGAGGTGGTCTGTATCTTCCCCGAGGGCAAACTGACGGCTGATGGCGAGATGGACGTATTCCGCGCCGGCATCACGCGGATTCTGGAGAACGACCCGGTACCGGTTGTGCCAATGGCGTTGCAGGGGCTGTGGGGCAGCTTCTTCAGCCGTGACCCGCACAAGGGCTTCTTCCGCCGTTTGTGGTCACGGGTCTGTCTGGTAGCAGGGCAGCCGGTGGCGCCCGAGGCGGCTCAGCCTGAGTACCTGCAGGAGCAGGTGTCGGTGTTGCGTGGGGAGCGGCGCTGAGACAGCGACAGGCGTAGAGACGCAGCATGCTGTGTCCGAAAGGTCATGATCAGCGCACCGCGAGGTAGCGGACGCGACATGTCGCGTCCCTACAACCCTAGATAGGCGTGCCGGTGATCAGTGGTTATGACCACCCACACCGTGGGCGTGGCCGTGGGCCAGTTCTTCTTCAGTGGCGGCGCGTACATCCAGAATTTCGACGTTGAAGGTCAGTTCGCGGCCGGCCAGCGGGTGGTTGGTATCCACAACAACCTGGGACAGACCCGGTTTGACGACCACTACCTGGCGCGGGCCTTGCTCGGTCTGCAGAATGGCAATCATGCCCGGCTTCCACTTCTTGGCACCTTGCAGGCGCTTGGCCTGGACCTTGTGCAGCGCGTTTTCGCGCACTTCACCGTAGGCCTTTTCCGGCGGGATGGTGACAGTAAAGGTCTCGCCCGCGCTGTGACCTTCCATGGCCTCAACCAGGCCATCAATCAGGCCGGTCTGACCATGCAGATACAACACCGGATCATGCTCGCGGGATGACTCGATCGGGCCATTGGCGTCAGAAAGGTCGTAGTGAAACTGGACAACGGTTTTTTCGGCAATCTGCATGGTAGGTTCCGCTTGGGCTATCAAAGCTCGCCATTATCCAGACTCACGCGGGACTTTTCCATGGCTGTCAGACAGTGCTTATTCATTACACAGGCTCGTGCTGCGGAGCAGCCCGAGCGCGAGAGTTCATGAAGACTTAACCCGTGCTCTCTTTATTCGCCCCATAACTCTTCGAGGCGCGCGTCTCGCCCGCAGGTGGTGCGGTAGAAGGTATAGCGCAGCGGGTTCTTTTCGTAATAGTCCTGGTGATAGTCCTCGGCCGCATAGAAGGGCTGGCGCGGCAGAATCAGCGTTTGTATCGGCTCATCAAAACGCGCCTTCAGAGCATCGCGAGAGGATTCCAGCAGGGCCTTCTGCTCATCGTCGGCGTAATACAGCGCGCTACTGTACTGGTAGCCGTGGTCACAGAACTGGGCGTTGGCCGTCAGCGGGTCAATGGTTGGCCAGAACGCCTCGACCAGTTTGGCGTAGCTGGTTTTGGTTGGGTCGTAGAACACCGCAACCGACTCGATGTGCTCAGTGCCGCCGGCGGACACCTGCTGGTAGTCGGCGGTCGCGGCGCTGTCACCGGTATAGCCAGACAGCGTCTCGACCACGCCCGGCAGCTTGTCAAAGTCGGACTCGGTACACCAGAAGCAGCCGCCGGAAAACACCGCCATCTCGGTGCCCGGCGGGCCTTCAGTAACGGGCTCGTTGGCCACGGCCAGCGGCGACAGGGCGAGCAGGGCCAGGGCAGGGGCTAGGTACTTCATGCGTCACCTCGCAGGGCCGGCAGCGGCTCGCCGGCCGGGATAAATGTGAGTGCCAGGCCGTTATTGCACCAGCGCTCTCCGCGCGGTGCCGGGCCGTCGTTGAACACATGGCCCTGGTGGCCACCACAGCGGCCGCAGTGATACTCGGTGCGCGGCCAGATCAGGGCAAAGTCCTGCCGGGTACCCATGTGGCCCTCCAGGGGCTGGGTGAAGCTGGGCCAGCCGGTCTTGCTGTCGAACTTGTGCTCGGACGAAAACAGCGGCAGGTAACAGGCAGCGCACAGGTAGGTGCCGGGCTCGTAATGCTTGTCCAACGGGCTGCTTCCGGGGCGTTCGGTTGCCTCTTCAAACAGCACGTCCCAGGCGGCATCCGACACCTTGTCGCGCCAGTAATCCGCTGGCAGGTCGAGTGCGTCGACTTGCGACACATGAAAGGCATCCTCGGCACTGGCCGTGCTGGAGAGAAGCGGCAGGGCGGGGGCGGCCAACAGGCCGCTGAGCAGGGTACGGCGTTTCATGATTGATCCTGTAGGGGTGACTGTACCTATCTGACGCCGCATGTCTGCATTTGTTACATCAGGCCGGCGCATCAGAGGAAGTAATATTGGCTGAGACAGCCTGTAATCTTGTATCGTGAGCCTGCTAAATGCGTAACGTTTGGACTCAAGTCCGAGCCAACATTAGATTCAAGGTAGAACAATAATGATCCAATCTAACATGCGTAAGCTGCTGGGTGGCGCGATGCTGCTGGCGGCAGGATTCTCCGGCTGTCTGCATGCCGAGCAGGCAGCGCAAACCTTTACCCAGCCGCGTCTGGACGCCTTTGCCGCAGCCATGGCCCAAGAGGTGGAGCAGGGGCGCATCGGCGGTATCGCCACGCTGGTGTATCAGAACGGCGAGGTCGTGCAGCGCGCCGAATACGGCTTTGCCGACCTGGAGCAGCAGCGGCCGCTTGAGCCAGACAGCCTCTACAAGATTTTTTCGCTGACCAAGCTGGTGACCGGCACAGCGCTGCTGACCCTGTATGACGAAGGGCGCTTTGAGCTGGACGAGCCGGTCGGCAAGTACATCCCCGAGTTGCAGAACCTGCAGGTGGCGGTGGCAGACGGCCCGGAGGGCATGCCCAAAACCGAGCCGGCGGCGCATCCGGTCACCATTCGTGAGCTGATGACCCACACCGGTGGTTTTACCTATGGCCGCTTCGGCGACACCCAGGTGGACCAGCTCTATGTCAAAGCCGACATCCAGAACCGCGACTCTACCTTTGCCGACATGATGGCCAAGCTGGAGCACATCCCGTTGCTGCACCAGCCGGGCACGGTCTGGCACTACAGCATTTCGGTTGATATTCAGGCGGCGCTGATCGAGGTGTTGTCGGGCAAGACGTTTGACGCATTTCTGCAGGAGCGGATCTTCGACCCGCTGAACATGGTGGATACCGATTTCTACGCGCCGGAGAGCAAGGCCGGGCGGTTGGCGCTGTCCTACCAGCCGCAGCCTGATGGTTCGCTCAAGGCAATCCCCAATACGCCGTTTCTCAGCAAGCCGCGCTTCCTCAATGGCGGCGGCGGACTGATCTCGTCGGTAGATGATTACCTGCGTTTTGCCCGCATGTTGCTGGGCGGCGGCGAGCTGGAAGGTACGCGCATTCTGAAGCCGGAAACGGTTGAGCTGATGCGCGGCAATCAGTTGCCGCAGGGCGTGGAGAATATCGGGCCGTTTTTTCCGGGTAACCAGTTTGGCTTGAATGTGGCCGTGGTGAATGACTCGCCAGCCGCTGGCTATCTGCCGGAAGGGACCTACTGGTGGTGGGGTATCCAGGGGGCCTGGTGCTGGATTGACCCGAGCAACGACGCCATCATCATCGGCATGATGCAGAACACCGATTACCGCCTGTCGCGCATGATCCATGGCAAGGCCAGTCGTGCGTTGTATGGGCCCGCGCAGCCCTGATGTGGTGGCGCGCGGAGAAGCCTGCGGCGTTCTCCGCCCTACGAAACGGCGCGCTCGGTGGGGCGGATTAAGCGCAGCGTATCCGCGGGTGCTCGCACAGGGGTAGCGGTCTTGTGCGGTCGATGGCGTACACGCCGTTGGCTTAGTACACGCTGCGTGGAATGGGCGTGGCGGGTGACGTCAGGCTGACTGGTTGGCGTTGAGGACTTGCTCCAGCGGCAGCTGGGCGTGCAGGTTGACGCTGCCCTGGGCCGGGAAGAGCACGAGGTGCTCGGCGGCGACGCGCAGGCCGACGTCATCGCCGGGCTGGTGGTCGGCGTGGCTCGGGAACAGCGCTTCTAGCTGGGTGCCGGTAGAGAGCTGCAGGCGGTAGAGGATGGTCGCGCCCTGAAAGGTACGGTCGATCACGCGGGCGCGCAGGGCGCTGCTGGCGTCACCCACCAGATCATCCGGGCGCAGCAGCACGTCTACCGGGCTGCCCTCTGGCATCGGGTAGGCACGGTTGCCCTGAATTACGCCAAGCTCGGTAGCAACGGTATCGCGGGCCTGCATATGGCCGCGGATAAAGTAGCCCTGGCCGATAAAGCTGGCGACAAAGGGCGTGGCGGGCTCGTGATACAGGTTGTAGGGCGTATCCCATTGCTGCAGGTGCCCGTCTTTCAGCACGCCGACCTGATCACACACCGCAAAGGCCTCGGCCTGATCGTGGGTGACCAGCATGGCGCTGATGCCACGGGATTTGAGAATATCGCGCACTTCGGCAGACAGCCGGCGGCGCAGCTCGCCATCAAGGTTGGAGAAGGGCTCATCCAGCAGCAACAGGCGCGGGTTGGGCGCCATCGCCCGGGCCAGGGCCACGCGCTGCTGCTGGCCGCCGGACAGCTCATGGGGGTAACGTCGCCCGAGCTTGTCGAGTTTGACCAGCGACAGCAGCTCATCGACAACCCGCTTGCGGTCGGGCGAGGCATGAATACCAAAGCCTACATTCTCCGCCACGCTCAGGTGAGGGAAGAGCGCATAGTCCTGAAATACCATGCCAATCTGGCGCTGCTCCGGGGCAACCCGGTGCTGCGCTGTGCTTAGCGCCTTGCCATCGAGCAGGATGCTGCCGCCGCTGATGGGTTCAAAGCCGGCAATGGCCCGGAGAGTCGTTGTCTTGCCGCAGCCAGAAGGGCCCAGCAGGCAGCCGATATCGCCCTCACGCAGGTGGATGCTCAGCGCGTTGACGATCAACTGCTGGCCGTAGCCGCATTCAAGAGAGTCGAGCTCCAGCACCGGCGTGGTCATGGCGTTACTCAACCAGCAAAAATTCGACCAGCGCTTTCTGCGCGTGCAGGCGGTTTTCCGCCTGATCCCAGACCACGCTGCGCGGGTCTTCCATCAGCGCGTCGCTGACTTCTTCGCCACGGTGGGCAGGCAGGCAGTGCATGAACAGCACCGACTCGTCGGCCGCATCCAGCATCGCCGGGGTTACCTGGTACGGCGCAAACTGCTTGAGGCGCGCTTCGGCTTCATCTTCCTGGCCCATGGATGCCCAAACGTCGGTATTGACCAGGTGAGCGCCGGCGACGGCCTCCATCGGGTCGCGCATCACGGTCACGCGGTCGCCAGCCTGCTCCAGGAACTGCTGGGCCGGCTCGTAGCCTTCGGGGCAGGCAACGCGCAGATTGAAGTCAAACTGGATGGCAGCCTGAATAAAGGTGTTGCACATGTTGTTGCCGTCGCCAATCCAGGCCACGGTCTTGCCCTTGATCGCGCCGCGATGCTCCAGATAGGTCTGCATGTCGGCCAGCAGTTGGCAAGGGTGCAGGTCATCGCTCAGGCCGTTGATGATCGGCACTTTGGAGTATTGGGCGAAGGTTTCCAGTGTCTCGTGGGCAAAGGTGCGAATCATGATGGCGTCGCACATGCTGGACAGCACTCGGGCGCTGTCTTCGATCGGCTCGCCGCGGCCCAGCTGGGTGTCACGTGGCGACAGGAAGATAGCCTGACCGCCCAAATGGATCATGCCCGCCTCGAAGGAGACGCGGGTACGGGTGGACGCCTTCTCGAAGATCATCCCCAGCACGCGGTTTTTCAGCGGCTCATACACCACGCCCTGGCGATGCAGGGACTTGAGCTCGATACCGCGTTTGATCAGGCTGATGAGCTCGGCTTCCGAGCAGTCCGTCAGCGATAGAAAGTGCCGTGTAGTCATACTAGTAACCTCGGTCGCTTTACGACCGGAAATACGTCGCCGTACCAGAGAGCCTGACGGCCTGGTAACAGCCACAGTAATAATGAGAAGCAGGGATCTTATAGGGAAAATCCGGCCCGTGGCAAATGGGCCTTGGTCGCAGAGGCTTTTGCGTCTCAGCAGGATGCTGGACTTTGCGTTAGAATGGCGCATCTGCAAGGCGCCAGAACGCCGACAACCTCATGAGGAATGCAATGGACATCATCGATACCATCAAAGAACAGATCGCCAACAACCCGGTACTGATCTACATGAAAGGTGCGCCGAACGCCCCGCAGTGTGGCTTCTCTGCCCGCGCCTCACAAGCGCTGATGGCCTGCGGTGAAAAGTTTGCCTACGTAGACATTCTGCAAAACCCGGAAATCCGCGCAAGCCTGCCGGGCTACGCCAACTGGCCGACCTTTCCGCAGCTGTGGATCAACGGCGAATTGGTAGGCGGCAGCGACATTATCCTGGAGCTGCACGAATCCGGTGAGCTGCAAACCATGGTCAAGGCAGCCCAACCCGCCGCCTGATCGTAGCCGCTTAGCCAGCAAAAACGCCCGAAGGCGAAAGCCTTCGGGCGTTTTTTATTGTATTTTCAAACCGAGTAGCCGGGGGAACGGACGCCGCGCTGCGCCGTGGGGTGTACTACGCCGCAGGCGTGTACACCAGGCAACCTGCACAAGTCTGCTACCTGTGTGGGCCCCTCGCGGATACGCTGCGCTTAATCCGCCCTACTGACCGCGTTGCGCCGTAGGATGTACTAAGCCGCAGGTGTGTACACCAGGCAGACTGCACAAGACTGCTACTCGTGCGTGGGCCCCTCGCGGATACGCTGCGCTTAATCCGCCCTACTGGCCGCGCTGCGCCGTAGGGTGTACTAAGCCGTAGGCGTGTACACCAGGCAACCTGCACAAGTCTGCTACCTGTGTGGGCACCTAGCGGATACGCTGCGCTTAATCCGCCCTACTGGCCGTGATGCGCCGTAGGGTGTGCTAAGGAAACGCTGCACAAATCAGCCATCTGCCTGAGTACCCAGCC
>CESR01126415.1_pt1 | contig 14004 bp, 9 predicted proteins | sample 356351 | NCBI WGS metagenome assembly CESR01 (sample SAMEA2622149, study PRJEB7988) | marine metagenome | isolation source: saline water (ENVO:00002010), including | reverse complement strand
GGGGGATTGAGTATTCCCGAGTCGTCGACTATTTGGATCGGGGAAATAGTGAGATCAACCGTAATTTCGGAGGTCCCCTCATTTCTTAATTCTAAATCAAATAATGCCCAACTAGCGGTACTGGGATCCAGATTCCTGAAGTGAGCTTGAGTTGTCTCCTCGAATCCCGAGGGGAATGAGCCATCTTCCATCAATGGGGTCACCCTTACTCCAATTTGGGTTACCTCGTAGGATAGCTCGAAGACGTTATTATTGGTTCCTGAAATCTCGTCATTGAGTTCATCCACTTCTGAAAGATAGTCAAGTGTAAGCCTCAGGATATGTTGTCCGGTTGTGGCAAATGAATGATACAGAGTGAATGACTCAACTGCCCCGCCACCCAGTGAGGGCATCGAATCAGTCCTAATTATCGAGCCATCAGAAAGGTCTTCCAGTTGTATGGAATATTGGCCGCTCTGGGCCGCAGCTTGATTAGCCCATGAAAGTTGAATCGAAATCGTATCACCCTGGAGGGGGTCGATGTCGGGCGAGAAAATCGAGTTCTGGATTACCGTGAGATCTGCCTCTTGCGTTTCTTCTGCGATTGCACTAAGAACGAAAGCGTAGTCCTGTGTGAAACCCCCCGAGTGTCCGATTTGAACCATCCAAATTCCAGACTGCGTTGAGCCGAGCTTTACTCTCTCGATGTTATTGAGCTGGTCCTTGTTCCCATCTGGGGCGCTAAACCCATCAATGAAGTGGTTCCCCTTGTAGACAGAACCATCCGGAGAGGTAATTATCAAATCTAAATCGCTAATCAGCCTACTTGCATTCTGATCTGCTGATGCAGATCCCTCTCTGTCATTCCATGCCAGCGTTGCATCGAATCCCAAGCCACTGGACATTTCAAAAGTGTAGATGAAACTGTGCCCGGGGAAAAGTTGGCGATCGTCATCGAAAAATACGCTCAGGTTCTCATTCCCTGTCTTCGGGTAAAGGCTGTTGCTGAGATTTAGTTGCCCCCAACCCTCTAACGAGTTGGGAATGTTTGGTGCGCCGAGATCGTCAGCACCGTTCACAAGTATAGCACGTAGCAAATCAGAACGAGGGTTTGGGACTCCGGCCTCCTCCCTGAGATACTGCCGAGCCATGGCAGCAGCCCCTGCAACGACTGGTGTTGCCATAGAGCTCCCATTGAGAGTCATATACTGGGGGGTTGAGCCATCAGCGTGTGTTGCATCCGAACATTCACCACCTGAGGCGAGAGCGGCTTCCTGGGCCCTAGCCGAACAAAGCATCACCCCAGGAGCGACCAAATCTGGTTTTATTCTGCCATCCTCAGTAGGTCCATTGGATGAAAAGGGGGCGACTTCCCCCATAGGTTCAGAGCCGTAAGAACCAGTAGTGGTGGCACCGACAGAGAGGACGTTCTTGGCAGTACTTGGAGAGCTGACTCCAAGGGTCCCTGAATCACCCGCGGAAAAGAGAATCAAGAAATCGGGATAATCGTAAGCGAATGAGTCTGCAGAACGAGAGTCGGAGGTGTAATGGCCTACCAAATTAAGAGAACCCCAGCTATTAGTTTGTATATTTGCATCATTCTGCCATGAGTGCTGGAACATCTCGTAGAGGGAGCCCCATCTAGCTAGCAATCCAGAGCTGTCTACCTCCAGTTGATAGAAGTGAAATGTCGCTTCAGGGACCATGCCCGTGGCATTTGAGTCACCAGAACCGTCGCCAAGTAGAGTAGCAGTGACATGCGTGCCATGACCGCTGTTTGTGTCGGCCCCAGAATTATCTGGTCCGAACTGATTGTAAACAGGACTCCTCAATCTGCCCTGAAAGTCGATATGGTCGGCATCCAAACCCGTATCGGAGATTCCGACCACTTCACCGATGCCTGTCAACAATCCGCCAGAAGCAGATAGAGCGTCTAGTAAACCTGCAACTAGGCTTGCATTGGAATTGTGAATGGAAAGGAACGGGCCTGGCTCTATTTTCAAGACCCTCGAGTCAGATGCCAAGAGAGGGATGGTGTGTGGCTCAATTGACCTAAGTTGGCATAAATGTGAGTCGCAGTGAAACATAAATTGATCATCGTCTGAGAGTCGGGCCAAATGGGTAGAGAGAGATGTATGCTCGCTTTCCAAGAGGTCACTGGACAGAATGATTTCAAGATCCACGCGTAACTCAGCTACTGAAATCAGAGGATAGAGCGAGGGGGAAACCTTCCACATTGTCGGCATTCCACCAAGCCAACGGACCGAAGGCAACTTAGCAATCTGCGCCAGCGTTTCCTCCCGATGTAGATCTTTGACCTCAATTACCAAAGTTTCGTCAGGTATGTGATCGATTACCGCAACACCAATAGAAGTCAGGCTTCGATCTAGTCCATCTAAGTCGCGGGTTCTTGATTGGACTAGGAACATTCCACCCTCAGAATGAGAATCCAATCCGGACTTCTCCCAGGGCCCTTCAGGAAGTGTTTCGACAAGAGGGTCGAATGAGCCAAGGGGTGAATGAATCATCCCCGAAGGTTCGGAAATTTGGAAAAATGAATGCAGGGGTTGTGACAAGGTCTTCCAAACGTTCCCATGGGTCGTGTCTTGTCCATGCGATTCTTCATCGGCATCAACCATTTGGGGAGATGCCGCCCCAGTGAAGGGTGACAATAACACCAAAGAAAAAACCAGAAACAATGACTTCTGTCCAGCCATTACGGATTTGCGACCCTAGATTCTCTTTTGACTATTGACACTAAACGGGCGGATTCAATAGCGATCAAATGGAATAGTAATTACTGATGGCCGAATCAGTCTTTGAGACGGAGTCCCGCCAATTTGGTTCAGAACCCATTAGAGCTCGAATGCAATCTATATTTTCAGGGATCACGTCACTCTCTTGGTGGATGGCTTGGAAGTAATATAGTCGATTGTTCTCAAGTTTTACTCCGTCCTCCCAGACGAAAATTTCGTGCAGATCGCCCCATTTTCTTCCGATGTCCCTTGCCATCTCCATTACTTCAGCAGTAGAGGTGATTCGGTTTGCCGCCCCGGCCATGACAATCACCCTAGGTGTGTCTTTCCACATATCAATTATTGACTCGGTTGTAAGGTCATGGCCTTCGGGCAAATCAGCGATAATAGCGTGAACATGCATTATTGTAGTAGGGACAGCAACAGCTAGGGAATTGATGTTAATTGCTGGAATCACTGTCATCAAATCTGGACCGTGGTGGCTGGGGACTTTGAGTACAGGTTTGATGGCGTTAATTGGCCCTTTTCCAGAATCCCCAGGATCTGCGGCACGACGAATCATAGTACACTCGACACTCAGAGTGCCACAGTGCTGGAATAGGGGGGACAATGTCCTAGAAAGGCCCGTAGTATTGCAGGAGACGACTCTGGAGCCATCTGCGTTGAGGTTCTGGGAATGATTTGCCGAAGAGCTGTATGACAACCCAGTTAGCTCGTGCTTCTCCCCTCCTTGGAAAATGTGTTTTACCCCTGCTTCCCTGTACTTGGGTAGGTTTTCCGCACCAGCCTTGCCGGGCGCACAGTCGATCACAATGTCTGCAAGTTGTAACAAATCCGACAAGCCACCAACACATTCGAATCCAGAATTTTCGAATGAAGAGATGCTATCACCATCGTCGGAGGTGCAAAACAGTGGGAAGGCCTTCTTTTTGGCGAGCTCGCAACCGAAGCTGGGTCCAGTCTTGGTTACACCCACTACTTGCATGTCATCCTGTGCATCCACAGCATCTGCTACTCTCTTGCCGATTGTACCGTATCCGTTAATTGCGACCTTGATTATGCCCACGATGCCCTCTCCCCTAGGTTTTGTAGCAATCCATGTGCGCCTAAGGGACGCCTATGAACCTAGCGTAAATCGGCAAGAGTCAATAACGAGGCGCTATTTTCTCTGTGTGAGGATGGCTGTCGAGCGGCCCTATACTGGAGTGTGGAGTAATTGAGGGAGATCATAGCCAAGAGCCTGAAGCTAAACAGGGACCTAGGTAGATACGTCGAAAAGGCCCTAGAAGAAGACAGGCCGGTAAAAATAGGCTGGGGACAAGCGGGAGATGAACGTCCAAAGGATGGAGAGATAGGGGTAATTACACATCTTCCCGAGGGAGCGAGGGTCCTATGTCTCGGCGATTTAGGTGAATGTGCTGGGGCAGTAAATCTCGGTGGGACTTTCACCCTTAGGGGTTCATCTGCCTCTATGCTGGGAGCCTTTCATGTCGAAGGATTGACCGTCGTTGAAAGAGATGCTGGATCCAAAGCAGGATATCGAATGAGAGGGGGAAATATCACAATTCAGGGTTCCGTTGCTGATGAATCAGGAGCGGGGATGTCGGGTGGAAAGCTAGTCATCAGAGGCCATGCTGGGAGCAGGCTCGGCGCAGGAATGTCTGAAGGCTCCATCGTCGTAATGGGATCTGTTGGTTCGGATCCCGGTGTAGGTATGAGGGGAGGTAGGATTCTCGTCTCCGGGAGTTGCCCTCCGCCAGGAGAAGGAGTTTTGATGAGGTCAATAAAGAAGGGAGAGATCTCAGAATTCTCAGAATTGCTTGAGCCAATGGGCTTGAATTTGAATGAAGATGTCCTAGTTTTGGAAGCCACCGAAAAGCTTCCAGTCAAAGACGATCCCACTGAGAAGTTCATCGCGGAGGGCTTTGAAAGAATTGCGCTATCGTCGAGTGATGGGCCACTAGCCGAGCACTGCCCTCTGGACCACTACACCCTAATTGTCTCCGAGGGCACCGAATCAGAGGGCCTGCTACTCCCGATACCTTGGATTATCAGCTGCGAGAGTGCAGCGGGATTGAAAGGTGCTTTGTCGGATAAACAGCCAGCCATAGTTCGGAGCGGACCCAGAAAGATCGACCTGTTACACATAGGCGAGGATAACCTGGCTGAGTCCGTTTCAGATCTAGGTGATTGCGCTGGCATCGTTTTCGACCTCGTGGAGTTTCCCGGGTTGAATGATGCTGAAATAGAGGGGTTGTTAGTTTCCCTATTTAGCAGGATGGATGATTCATCGCTAGTTTTCCTAAGAGGCGGCATTGATAAAATCGAGCATGTATTCAGACTCGTAGTCGAGCTTGAAATTGATGGTGCAATTGTCGATTGCTCTGCCTCGGGTGGTTCTAGGCTAGCATCAGCCCTTCCCAGGATTGGTTTATCGTCGAAAGCAATGGGGTTGTCTGAGAGGGGGAAGATCGTTTTGATGGAGATTGATAGGCCCCCGACTTCGAAAGACCTCCTAATTTCTGTTGCTGCTGGATGTCAAGCTCTAGTTTCCCCTGCACCTGAAGATCTGGAAGATTGCTTCGAGGAGGTGCTTGGGAATCTTCGGAGCTGGATGAGAGAGTTGGGAATTGATGGGATTGATAGGATTGGGCGAAGAAACCTAAGGGCAATGGACTACGACACTGCGGCAGTATCGGGCATCAGGTTAGCAGGATACGATAGGCCCCTCCCCATGTGGCTTGATTTGAGGTGAGATGTTGCCAACTCTTGAGTTGAAACATTCAGCATTGAGCTTCATTCAGGAGCTCAATGGAGCAAAACACGATTCACAGAAGTGGTCTGACTGGTTGCCCCGGATTGGTTGTCCGGTAGAAAGTAACGACGGCCTGACAGTGGAGGTCGAGGTTTTTCCCGACAGGCCAGATCTCCTTAGTCACGAAAACTTGGCCAAAGCGTCCCGGTCTTTCATGGGCCTCGGGGAAACAGAGGTTGCGATGAAGGTCACCGATGGGGAGATAGCAATGAGTGTGGACTCTTCTTTGGGTGAAGTTAGGCCAGTAATTATGGCAGCCGTTGTCAGGGGCGTAAATACTGGATCGAATCCGGAGGAGAGGGGGGAATTCATTCAGTCTCTGATGGACCATCAGGAGAAGCTGCACCTAACGCTGGGTAGACGGCGGAGGTTCTCTTCGATTGGCGTTCATGACCTCGCCTCCCTAAGCCCTCCATTTCGTGTACTGACCGTTCCAGCCTCGTACACCTTCGTCCCCCTATCGGAAACTGATGAGTTCAGTATCGCTGAAATCTTGGATTCCAATCCCAAGGGTATCGAATATGCACATCTGATGGAAGGCATGGACAGGTTTCCAGTTATTCTCGACTCCAATGACGATTTGCTATCATTCCCCCCAATAATCAATGGGAACCACACAACTGTTTCAGAAGAGACGAATGACTTTTTCATCGACGTAACTGGATGGGATGAAAGGGCCTGTGAGGCCTGCCTGTTGTTAGTCTGCCTTTCTTTGACTGAAAGAGGGGGGCTTGTAGAAAACGTCCAGATCTCTGGACACGACGGTACACGGGCAGTCACCCCGAAGGGTGAGGAGCGAAAGCACAGGGTGCCAGAGAGCCTGATAAGGAAAATTCTAGGATTGGAGATTTCCAACGAGGAGTTGGCAAGGGCCCTCACCAAAATGGGGGGGCGCCTAGATGAAAGTCGCACCGTTACAGACGGCCCGAATGAGCCTGGTAGGTGGGCAGACTGCGTGGTGGGGGAGAAAGAACATGTAATCTCAATGCCACGATGGAGGAGTGACATTATGCACCCGATTGATATTGTAGAAGACATTGCTATAGGGTTCGGATACGAAAATCTTCCAAAACAGCTGTCTTCGCTACACATAGACGCAGTACCCTTGAATTCATCTCATCTGAGACGAAGATTCGGGGAAAGTTTGAGAGCGTGTGGGTTGCAAGAGGTGCAGAGCCTGACACTCTCCAATGAAGCTGACCAATTCCAACTAATGAGATGGTCCCAAGGTGGGTCTAGGACAAACATTGCAAATCCAATCACATCTGAACATACGATGCTCAGACAATTCATTCTGCCTTCCCTACTGAGGCTATTGTCCGCTAATAGGCACCACGAGCTGCCCCAACGAGTGTATGAGCTGGGAACGGTAGTCAGAGATTACCGCAATTTCGAGAGGGGGGCTTGGGCCTGTGCCGAGGTTGGAAGTGGTTTCTCCGTTGCGAAGGGAATTGCTCAGGGCATTTTGCGTGACATGGGGGCGCCATTAGATGAAGTGCAATTCGATCCCGTTGCTTCGGGAGAAGGTCCCTGGATCCCTGGGAGGGGGGCGTATGTCTCGATCGGGGAAGAAAGGGTTGGGCAGTTTGGAGAAATTGCGCCTGAAGTCAGTGGTTCCTTCGGAATCAAATCTCCAATTCAAGCCGGTGAGTTCGATTTGGAAACCCTCGGAATGCTGATTCCGGACCCGGTTATCTAATCATCTTTCTTAGAAAATAATTTCATTGCGTCCAAGAACTTCTTGTTCTTAAGATGGTTCTCTTCTTTACTCTCCTTAATTTCCTTCTCTGTCTTCCTGTCATATTCAACAACATTTGAGACGAACTTTGTCCTGGAAATGCTCGGCTTCTTGGGCTTCTTCTTGAATGGCCAAGCCGGCACCATGTCGGTCGAGCGATCGTCATAGACATCAGTATTTCCCAATAATGTGTCATATTACAGTAGTTTTCAAGTGATTTTACCACATTGGGCAACTGTGGGAGTACTGGACATCGGTGTTGACGAAGCGGGAAGGGGCCCGGTTATTGGGCCTTTAGTCGTATGTGCCTTGGCTATCCCCTATGCAGATCGGGGGTTGCTAGAATCTGTTGGAGCTGATGATTCCAAGAGGCTCACTAAGAGTTCGAGAGCGCGAATTTTCAGCAGTGTCATGGAGATTTCTCAGAAACAAGACTGGGGGGTGGGAGTGGTAGTATGCAATGCATCCAGGATTGATATCAGTATGAGTTCAGGGACGTTGAATGATTTGGAGGTCGTTTTGTTTGCCGAAGCTCTCAGGGAGGCAGTCAGTCCTTCTGATGACTACACAATCCTCCTTGATGCGTGTGACGTTAATGCAGAAAGATTCGGAAGAAATGTGTCTTCTGAGCTTGGGCGGGATTGGCTGGGTTGTACTATTCTCTCAGAGCACGGGATGGATAGCGGGGATGTTGTTGTTGGAGCGGCGAGCATCATTGCCAAGTGCATTAGAGACGCGGAAGTGCAGAGGTTATCAGAAGAATTGGGGATGGATCTAGGATCTGGCTATCCCTCTGACCCGAAAACCCAAATGGTCTTGGCAGATTTATGCAACGCAGACGAGCCTCATGATTGCCTGAGGTGGGGTTGGTCGACTGTAAAGGAACTCTGGGGGGCCTTGAACAAAGGCCCTCCACCCGAGCGTGGCGCCGGAGAGAGGCGACCAGCTCAATCCACATTGGATGATTGGAATCAGCAAGAATGGTGAAGTGCCACCTTTGCGTGGTCAATCTGAAAATCATGAGCGAGATTCCTGAATGGGACTCCGATATCGTGGCTACCGTCCGCAAGTATGCCCTACAGAATACAGTAGAGTATGATGGCAGGGGTCAAGCGGGTAGCGTGTTGGGAAGACTACTCTCAGAACGAGATGACCTACGTCCCATGGCCAAGCAACTAAGAAACTTAGTTGAGTCTGAAGTTAAATCTGCAAACGATCTCGCAGAAGACCATGGGATTGATCGGGTAAGATTAGAATTGGAAGCCATTGATCCAGAAGCTTTGGTTCGAAAGAAGCAGCAGAAGATCGAGGGGCTTAGGGCCCTTGCTGGCAATCCCTCCAATGTTGTCCTCAGATTCGCTCCCAATCCAAACGGGCCTCTGACATTGGGCCACTCTAGGGGAGTAGTCATCAACTCCGAGTATGCAGCGATGCATGATGGAATCGTAGTACTTCGATTTGATGATACGGATACAAAGGTCAAGGCCCCCCTGGTCGATGCCTACAAATGGATTGAGGAGGAGTTTGAATGGCTATCTGGGAGGCCTGCTGATGTGGTCATTAGGGCTAGTGAGAGGATGCCGGTGTACCTCGAACACGCAGAACGAATGATCGCTGACGACTTTGGTTACGTATGCCGCTGTAGTGCGGAGGAATTCAGAGCTTTCCGTGAGCAGAAGGAAGAGTGCCCATGTAGGAATAGGAAGACCGAGGAAAGCCTTTCAGACTGGAAATCCATGAATGATGGCCAGATTCCGGAAGGTGGAGCGGTTGTTAGGGTAAAGACCGATATGACGCTGCCAAATCCAGCCCTGAGAGACTGGCCTGCTCTCAGGATTCAACATAGCCCCCACCCCGTCATCGGCAACCGATACAATGTCTGGCCCCTGCTAGACTTTCAAAGTGCAATTGAGGATCACGAACAAGGAGTCACACACATCATTCGCGGAAAGGATTTGATGGACAGTACGCGGAAGCAAACATTGCTCTACGAGCATTTCGGATGGAACTACCCAGAGCCACTATACTGGGGGCGGGTCAAGGTGCACGAATTTGGTGGATTCTCTACGTCGGAGATGCGTGAAGAAATAGGTAAAGGAGCATATTTCGGGTGGGAGGACATGCGTTTGCCCACCATCAAGGCACTACGCAGACGTGGTTTCTCTCCACAGTCACTTAGGGATTTTTGGATAGATCTCGGCCTGACACAAAAGGACATTGCAATCCCTATGCAGACCCTAGGGGCATTCAATTCGAGCCTAATTGACTCCAATTCGGAAAGGCGGAGCTTCGTGGCCGACCCAGTAACTCTGGAAATTGCAAATGAATGCCCGGTAAGTCAAATCTTACCTCCGCGACACCCAGATGGGACAATTCCTGGCTGTAGAGAATGGACAATAGGCAGCCTAGTCTGCGTGCAATCGGAGGATGCTGGGTTTTCCAAGTTTCGACTCAAAGAGTTCGCTGACGTTGAATTGAAGGATGGGGCGATATTGATTGAGTCGATAAAAAGGTCTGACGAAAGGCCGATTGTCCACTGGATCCCCGAACAAATTGCACGAGTTGCCGAGTTGTTGAGACCGGCGGGTGAGGAAATATACACCATCAGTGGGGTGATTGAGGACTTTGAACTGAAGGTTGGGGAAGTGTATCAACTCGAGAGAGTAGGGTTTGCCAAAGTGGAGAGTTTGCCTGCTGAGGGTCCCGTAGAGCTACTTTGGCTTCACGGATAGTCGCCATTTACGTACCGCCCAGTATTCAGGACATTATGGGCGCCATTTGGCGTCGCATTGAAGGCCATGATGTCAATCAGGGGCCATGAGTAGGCATCATCGTGCCAGTGTAATCCTAGTTTCAGTACTATTTGCCCTTATTCTCATCTCACCCATTAATTCCAATGCTGAAGAGAGTGGCAAGTGCTGCCAACCTCCGGATGAGTTTGAGCTATACTTGGTTGGTGATTCAGACAAGGGGGAGCTGACGCCTTTCGAAACACGTTTAGATGAGGAAAAATCAGCCTTGGTTACTGCTTCGATTTTTGGCGAGGTTGAAGTTGGAGCATGGAATCTAAAGTGGGGGGAAGCTGGAGATTATTCCTCAGGGGAATGGACTTTTACCATCCCCTACGAGATAGTTGATGCTACCGGGATGTCTGCTAATGCTTCAGTACTGGTGAAGGTTGGCGGAAGCACTTACCAGAGTTCGTCCCAGCTTCCCGGTGTTTTCCTAAGTGGATCTGGGGAGTTGGTAGTTCCCGTTGAAGTCAGTAGCGACAGCATTTCAAAGGATGAAAATATAGAGGTCACCTTTTGGCTAAGGAGTGTGGTTTTCAGTAGCCCGGGTAGTGAGTCCGGAATTCGTTTTCTCTGGGGTTCCGAAGAATTTGACGCCTCTTTGACGGTGTCATTCCCCCTAGTAGAGATTCAAATTAGAGAGGCCAGCGTGAAGGGTGATCTGGTGTTTTTCCCCGTTAGGCTGACTTCAGGATTCGGAGATTCAATGTGGACGCAGGCTTTCGGGGGAGGTTTGGCTGTTCAAGGCCAAGAGGTTTCAGAGAGCCCTATCACAAATCTCATCGAAGGGGGTGCAGAGGTTACCTTTGTGTGGCAGATGCCAAGTGGGTTCAATGGCGGATCGATTCGGACGGATTTCTTCCTTTCACCACAATCTTCCCTGAGAGTAGAAGCGGATAAGAATCACCAGATTACTGCAGGAGAGGACTCCGGAGACAATAGCTGGTACCCCGAAGAGGAACCTCCAAGGACTGGTGGGTCAAACTTGGCAATTATCGTTGATTGCGAATATGACGGAGACTCAATCGAGAGGGAGACCACCGTCCGATTTGACGGTGCCATTTCCCAGTGGACCAGATGGGGCTTAGACAACATCGGTAACAAAAGCCTGGGGTCGAGTAGTTGGTGGAGGAACCTGAATTCTTACTCGGATGACGTCAGCAGTGCCGATAAGCAGAACGGCAGGGTTGATGATACGGAGCTTCTGGCCCTTAGGAATCACCTCCAAGGTTCGAAAACCGACTTGAAGTCATTCCTTTCCAATGGACTACTAATAGATCCAGATGCGATCTTCTTTGTGGTCGACCCAGTGGATTTTGGACCTATAGACATTTCAATTGATTTTGGAGGCTCTAGGGCGTTCAACTCAGATGTCATCTCCATTGTCATTAGTGCATCTCACAGTGTTAATCAGGACTCTAGGCAGAAATTGATTGAGGACTTCGTTCGTCCTGGTGGCTACGAATTCTGGAACAACGTGGAACTGGATCTAGAAATTCGTTCCGGAATGCTTTCCGGTCTGGGAGGCGTCTATTCCGATACAGATGATATTGCATATTCCCACAGGAGGTGGGTCGTAATGGAAATTCTGCAAATTCAAGAGTCGGACATAGATTCCGAAGATGAATTCAGGATTGAGTTCTCCTCTGAAAATTCTCTATTGTTCAGCCCTCTGGTCTCGGCGATGGTTGCTGTCTTCGCACTGTGTCTTGCCCTAGGATTAGGGATGGCCCTAACGAAGCGAAAATCGAGAGTTCCCAGTATGATCTTAGTTGGCGTACTCGGCGGCTTGACCTTGATCATCTATTGCCTGGGGCTACCGATGCAAATTGTAATTGGGGTAGTCTCCTCAAGTGTTCTGCTAGTCTTCCCGGCATCTATCATCTCCCCCCCAATTGAATCCGGTGAAAGGGAGAGTGGCCCACTGAATGTTGGAAGGGTAAAATGCCCGTCTTGTGGGGTAAAAAACGGAATTGAGTCTAGCATTAGGCCGTTGAGGATTGACTGCAAGGGATGCGGTAGCACTCTGAGGATTGAATAGTGTAACGCATTCAACGACTCCCAAGGTATGCCAGCCTTCTTACTTTGACTAGTCTGCGCAGCCATTGAGGCAACCATGATTGTGAACATTTCCGGATACCGGTTCGTCGACCTTCCCAACAGGGACGAAATGCGCTATCCGATGCTCGAGTACTGCGAGGAATTAGAGCTCAGGGGAACGGTACTGCTGAGTCACAATGGTATCAATTTCTTCTTAGCAGGATCTCAACTATCAATCGACTCCTTTCTACTATACCTCGAAAAAGACGAACGTTTCAAGAGTATTCCAATCAAAGTTAGCTACACTGACTATCGACCATTTAGGAGGATGCTTGTTAAGCTCAAGAAGGAGATTATTTCATTGGGTCGAAAGGATATCAGGCCTGAAGAATTCACTGGAAAACGCATCTCGCCGTCAGAATTCAAGCGCATGCTCGATGAGGGTGAGGACGTGGTCGTCCTAGACACTAGGAATGAATATGAAACTCGCATAGGCAGTTTCGAGGGGGCGGTCGAGCTCGGAATCGGTACGTTCAGAAACTTCCCCCAGGCCATCGAATCGCTGCCCGATGAATACAAGTCGAAGACTCTTGTAATGTACTGTACTGGCGGAATTCGATGTGAGAAGGCCTCTGTAGTGATGGTTAAGTCCGGCTTTGGGGACGTGAGACAGTTAGATGGGGGAATTCTGGGTTACTTCGAGGAGTGCGACGGAGCTTACTGGAATGGTGACTGTTTCGTTTTCGATCAGAGAGTCGCGGTCGATCACCAACTCAAGGAGTCAGAAATCGAGATGTGCTTCAAATGCCGCGAACCTCTGTCGGTTGAAGAAATGCAATCGGAAAGCTATGAGATAGGAGTCTGCTGCCCCTACTGCATTACTCGTTGAGATGTTGCAAAGTTTCACCAAGGGAAGGCGTGGTTGCCAAGTCGCTACTCGACCATCAATCTAAGCTGGTCCCTTTTGTATGTCCAATCAGAATCCAGTTGTTTGGTTCTCTTGTAATACTTAGACAGTCTCCTAATCTTCGACTCGCACAATTCTAACTGCCTTGAGTTATGCAAATCCTTGCCGTTTTGTGACAAGTGGTCTATCAGCCTAAGAGCACGGCGCATGAGGCTCATTAAATCCTCAGGGTAGTTTGATCCGTCATTTAGGCGCGAAATTGTCTTTGAAATTCTCTCACCTGTGACTAATCTAGCATCTGGAACCCCGTGTTTATCACGAAGGATCATCCCAATCATGGCGCTTGAGTTGCCTTCCTTTGAGAGTTGGGAGATTATCTCCTCAACTTCCTCCTTCTGGGAGTTTGACCACTCAGGTGGAGAGTCAGAATGTGGTCTGCTTGATCCGCTTCTACCCTTCCCCTTGCTATGCATCCTTGACAAAATCCACACCTCGGGCAGCCGGGCGACCTGCTCTCCCTCTATAATCGCTGCGCAGCGCGATCGAGGAAGGCGAGGTCAGAGGCGATGACGTGATCTAGCCAGTCTTCCCGGGCCGTGGGGCCATTCCCAGCCAGGGGCGACCGCTCTTGCTGACCCTATCAACTCGCCTCCTCTAAAAACGAGTAGTTCGTTGCCGCCCCTGATCAGAGGATCGTACGATTTGACTAGAGGGGGAAATATGTCGCCGATCCATTTTACATCATCGTGGAGGTGAACCTCCCTCAACGCTCCAAGATTCGCAAGCAATGGAAGGCTGAATTTGGAAAACGAGAACTTGCCAATGCGAGGGTTCCACTTGGCCAACTGGGACCCATCCCTTGTTATGGTTAGGATAGGCGGCCTTCCATGAACTTCCGCCCCGGCTAACCATTCATCAGAACCCAAAGTGAACCTTGAAACTGATTTCAACACCTCAAGCCTCGGCACGTCCTTGGT
>CESR01030364.1_pt1 | contig 14011 bp, 13 predicted proteins | sample 356351 | NCBI WGS metagenome assembly CESR01 (sample SAMEA2622149, study PRJEB7988) | marine metagenome | isolation source: saline water (ENVO:00002010), including | reverse complement strand
ATCCAAGTTCCACTGAAGTCATTTTTGGAATCTTTAGGTGTTAGAGGGACCCTATTGCTTGCAAGAGAGGGTATAAATGGAACCATTTCAGGGACTAAGGACAGTATTAATAAAGTTCTCGATTATCTTCAATGCGACGGTAGATTTCTCGAATTGGAATATAAGTATTCATATAGTAAAAAACCACCATTTAAAAGACTTAAAGTCAAGCTAAAACAAGAAATAGTAACTATGGGTCTATCTGAAATAGATCCTAATAAATCTGTTGGGACTTATGTCAAACCAAAGGACTGGAATAATTTAATCAATGACCCTGATGTCATTTTGATTGATACCAGAAATAACTATGAGTATGAAATTGGAAGCTTCAAGGGTGCTATTAACCCAAATACAGAAACTTTTAGGGAGTTTCCAAGTTTTACAAAAAACAGTCTAAAGCAGTATCAAGATAAAAAAATTGCCATGTTTTGTACTGGTGGAATTCGCTGTGAAAAATCTACAGCCTATTTGAAGTCAGAGGGCTTTGAGAATGTTTTTCATCTTCATGGCGGGATTCTAAAATACCTGGAAGAGGTTAAAGAAGAAGAGAGTCTTTGGGAGGGTGAATGCTTTGTATTTGATGACAGAGTTGCTGTTAAGCATAATCTTGAGCAAGGTAAATACGATCAGTGCCATGCTTGTCGATTCCCTATTACCGAAGAAGATACAAAGCATCCCCACTATGAGAAAGGTGCCTCTTGCCCAAGATGCTATGGGACAAAAAATTTAGAACAAGTTGGTAGATATAGAGAAAGAGAAAAGCAGGTTCAACTAGCTAAGAAGAGGGGCGAGGTTCATATTGGCGATGATGCTCATCAAATTCAAAAAGCACATAGATAATTTAGATTAAATCTATAATTCAATTAATAAGATAAAGTTTTCGATATGTTTGACAGAAAAGATATTGCCCAACTTAAGACAGACATTATTTTAGACGTTGAGTTATTAAATTCTAGATTTAAGCTGCACACCCGATGGGGCGTTTTTAGTCCTAGATCTATTGATGATGGTACGCAGTTACTTATGAGGTATATTGGCGCAAATGAAAATGATATCTGTCTTGATTTAGGGTGTGGTTATGGACCAATTGGTCTAGCATTAGCCAGGCAGTGCCATAAGGGACAAGTTCACATGGTCGATAAAGATTTTGTGGCGGTTGAACTTTCAAATTACAATGCGAAGATCAATAACATTGTTAATGCCAAAGCTTACCTTTCTGATGCATTTTTGCAAGTTCCAAGAGACATAAAATTTAATCAAATCATTTCAAACATTCCTGCTAAAGTTGGAAGAGAGCAGCTTTCAATTATTCTTTATGATGCGTTTGATGCGCTTCAGCCAGGTGGCTCAATAACTGTTGTTACTATTAATGGTCTTAAGGATTTTATAAAAAATAATTTTAAATCGGTTTTTGGGAATTACAAAAAAATTAAACAGGGTCAAAAATACGTAATTTCACAGGCAATAAAGCAATAATTATTGAATGAACCTTTGCAGTCTTTAAAATACTAGACTAAAATAGTAGGAAAAAAATCGGAGCAATAAATTGGAAGTATTAGAAAAAATTCAAAAGCAAGTCGATAGTGCTGCAATTGTTATTTATATGAAAGGAACTCCACAGTTTCCTCAGTGTGGATTTTCTGCCCGCGCAGCTCAAACTTTAGCGTCAACCGGAGTTGAGTTTGCTTATGTTAATGTTTTTGAAGATCAAGAAGTTTTTCAAAGCCTCCCTGACTTTGCTGACTGGCCTACATTTCCTCAAATCTATTTCAATTCTGAACTAGTAGGAGGTGGTGATATTATTATTGAAATGGCTGAGCAGGATACTCTTAAGGATGCAATGCAAGAGGCTATTGAAAAATACAATAGCTAATTAAATTTTCTCAGTTTGTAGCCGTAATCCTTAAGCCATGTTTTCGCTTCTTTGAAGCTAGGCATCATTGATTCAACTGTTCTCCAAAAATTAGATGAGTGGTTCTTATAAATGGTATGTGCAAGCTCATGAATAATCACATAGTCAATGACGTTCATGGGCGCCATGATTAGTAGGTAGTTCAGATTAATATTATTTCTAGATGAGCAAGAGCCCCACATTGTTTTCTGCTCTTTGATTCGAATTTGGTTTACAGATAAATTATATTTATTAGCAAAATAAGTTAGCCTTGGAATGGCAACCTCTTTAAATTTATTTTTATACCACTTCTTTATAGATGAGTGAATCAATTCTGGGTCACCTGTATCCACTAAAAACTCTTCGCCATTAAAAGTTAGTTTTTTAGAATGGCTTTGTGATATTTTAATGGGATATAGTGACCCTAAATATAAAGCCATATCTTTATCGAGAGAGCTGTCACTTATGCGATTAATTACTCTCTTTTTTTGTTTGCTAATCCATTTTTCTTTTTCATTAATAAAATCATGTATTTTGTTAATTGAAAGTTTATGAGGAGCGCGAACAATTAATTCAGCATTATCATTAATTGAGATACTTAGAGTTCTTCTCTTGCTTCTAATAATTTTACTTGGCGTCATGTGGATAATAGTGTCTATAGCTTGATTTAGTCAATCCATTTCCTAGCATTTTCAAACATTCTGAGCCATGGTGACCTTTCTTGCCAATCAGCTGGATGCCAAGAATTTTGTATTGCACGAAAAACCCTTTCTGGGTGCGGCATCATGATTGTAACTCTGCCAGATTCATCACAAATGCCAGCGGCAGAGTTTTCAGAGCCGTTAGGGTTGTGTGGATATATTTCAGATGTATCTCCAGAATAGTCAACATACTGCATAGCAATATTAGTAGTTTTGGTGATAGAATCAAATTTCGCTTTTCCTTCTCCATGCGCTATTGCTATAGGCATGATTGATCCCTCCATTCCACTGAAGAATATAGATTTAGAATTGTTAATTTTGACACCTGTAAGTCGCGCCTCAAACTGTTCAGAAGTATTTTTTTCAAAAGAAGGCCAGCCTTCTGATCCTGGAATGATTGACTGCAGATTTGAAATCATTTGACAGCCATTACATACTCCCAAAGTAAAACTATCAGTCCTTAAAAAATAGTCTGAAAACTCATCTTTCGCTAAGCTGTTCAGAAGAATTGAGTTTGCCCAACCTCTTCCAGCCCCCAAGACATCTCCATAAGAAAATCCTCCACAGGCAGCTAATCCTTTGAAGTTTGACAAGGATATTTTTCCAGAAAGAATTTGACTCATATGAACATCAGTTGCTTCAAAGCCTGCCTGAGTAAAAGCAGCTGCCATTTCAATATGGCCATTAACCCCTTGTTCTCTAAGGATGGCAATCTTTGGTTTTTTGCCATGGTTTAAATAGGGCGCACTAATAGACTCGTTAAGGTCGAATGTAGGTGAGACTTTAAGACCACTCGAGTCCTTAAGAATTTCATTATTTTCAGATTCAACACAGACCGGATTGTCCCTTAATTTAGCAATTTCATATGAGGTTGAAGACCATTTTTTATGAAGATTTTTTCTCTTGTCTTGAAATACAACGACATTTTCTTGGTAGATGTAAATTTCATCAGTCGGATTAACTTTAGCAATTCGCTTGCTATAGGTCTTGAGTCCAATTTCATCAAGAGAGGCAAGAACTTTATCAGTATTACTCGTTGGAACCTGAATGATACATCCCAGTTCCTCATTAAATAATTCAGGCAAGAGGTTTGAAGTATAAATGTCTAAACCGCAATGCGATGCAAAAGCCATTTCTAATAGAGATATTAGAGCGCCGCCATCAGATCGATCATGATAAGCAGTAATTAGACTCTCTTTGTTGAATGCGTTTATTAATGAAAAGAATTTAGAGAACAGTTCTGGATTATCAAGATCAGGTGCATCGCTTCCAATTTGGTTAAACACTTGTGCTAAGCATGATCCGCCCATCCTATTTTTCCCTAACCCAAGGTCAACTAAAAAAAGCTCTGACTCTATTTCAGTATCAAGTAGCGGGGTAATTTGCAGCCTAGTATCAGGTGTTTTTGAGAAGGCGCTGATAATAAGCGAAAGAGGGGCTGTAACAGATTTGTTTTTCCCATCCTCATTCCAAGAACTTCTCATGGACATGGAGTCTTTACCAACAGGAATAGTTAATCCAAGCTCCGGACAAAGCTCCATGCCGATTGATTTAACTGCCTCATAAAGTTTTGCATCTTCGCCTGGATGTCCACTGGCGCACATCCAGTTTGCTGATAAGTTAATGTGTTTTATGTCTTCAATGTACGCACTCATTAGATTAGTTAGCGACTCTCCAACGGTCATTCTTGCTGCCGCTGCTGCATTTATAAGAGATAGAGGTGTTTTTTCACCAATAGACATTGCCTCACCTTGATATCCAGTGAAATCTGAGAGTGATATAGCACAATCTGCTACAGGGACTTGCCATGGTCCAATCATTTGGTCTCTTGCAATAAGGCCGGTCACTGAACGGTCAGCAATAGTAATTAAAAAGCTTTTACTCGCTATCGTCGGAAGTGCAAGTAGACGATTAATGGCATCACTTATTGAAATATTACTTGCATTAAAGGCTTTTTCAGCGTTAGGAAGGGTAACAACATCTTTATGTGTCTTAGGTGATGAGCCAAAGAGTAGCGACATTTCAAGATCGATAGGTTTATTCTCAAAATATGAGTCCTCAAGGGTTAAATGCCTATCATCAGTTGCGCTTCCTAAGATTGCATAGGGCGCTCTCTCTTTAGTGCAAATTTCATCAAAAAGATCAATACTTTTTTCCTTAATTGCAATAACGTATCTTTCTTGAGATTCGTTACACCATATCTCTAGCGGTGACATTTTTTTTTCGTCATTGGGTATTGACCTTAACTGCAGCTTTGCTCCTTTTTTAGAGTCATTTACGAGTTCAGGGATTCCATTTGACAGTCCACCAGCACCAATGTCATGAATTGAGACAATTGGATTGGAATTACCTAGATTAGCACAAGCACTGATAACTTCTTGAGTACGTCTTTGCATTTCTGGATTAGCTCTTTGGACAGAGGCAAAATCAAGGTCTTCATTTTGATCGCCACTTCCTACACTTGAGGCTGCTCCACCACCTAGACCAATAAGCATCGCAGGCCCTCCAAGCACAATAATCTTATCACCATTCGAGATTACACCTTTCTCTACATGATTCTCTTTAATGTTTCCTATTCCTCCGGCAAGCATAATTGGTTTATGATAGCCTCTGACTTCTTCATTAAAAGTTTGCTGCTCATAGGTTCTAAAATATCCACAAGTATTAGGTCTTCCAAATTCGTTATTAAAAGATGCGGCGCCAATTGGCGCATCAATCATAATGTCAAGGGCTGATGCAATCTGAGTCGGTTTTCCATAATCCTTTTCCCAATCATGAGTTAAGTTTGGTATCTTCAAATTTGACACTGAAAAGCCGCATAGACCCGCTTTTGGTTTAGAGCCTCTTCCGGTAGCGCCTTCATCTCTAATTTCACCACCGGAGCCTGTCGCCGCTCCAGGATCAGGGGCAATTGCAGTCGGGTGGTTGTGTGTCTCAACTTTCATGAGTACTGCTTTTTGAGCGGTTGTTGTCTTGTAGATGCCTTCTTCATTAGGCTCAAAGTAGTTTGACTTATAACCCGTCATAACAGCAGAATTATCGCTGTAGACTGATAAAAGACCATCGGGATTTTGATGATAGGTATTTTTGATCATACCAAAAAGGGAAACCGCCTGTTTTTCAGAGTCAATTGTCCAGTCGGCGTTAAATATTTTGTGCCTACAATGTTCAGAGTTTGCTTGAGCAAACATCATTAACTCAATATCTCTAGGGTTTCTTTCTAAACGCGTAAAACGATCAAACAGATAATTGATTTCACTATCGCTTAATGCCAGTCCAAGCTCAATATTAGCCTTAAAAATTGCTGACTCCCCATTATTAAGAATATCTATGCTATTAAAGTTTCTTGGCTTAAGTTCATTAAATAGTAGTTTTGATTCTTCGATGTTTTCAAGATAGGACTCAGTCATTTTATCCATCACAAATTCAAGGATGGCTTTTAACTCCTTGTCATTAGTTCTTCGGTTGAAATGATAAGTTATGCCTCGCTCTACCCTTTTGATGTCGGATAATCCACAAAGCTTACAAATCTCAGATGCTTTGGAGGACCATGGTGAAATTGTTCCTATCCTTGGTGAAATTGTGATTTGGAAGTTTGAGTTAGAAAGGTTCGCCTTTGGAGCATAATTTAAGAGATTATCGAGCGTTGATTTATTTGAAGTATTGAGATCTTGTTTTGATTCAATAAAGTGAATATATTCTGAAGATACTAGCTCAATATCAGGGATGAGTGCACTAATTTTTTTATTGAGTGTCTTAACCTTAAAATTTCTAAGCGCTTGGATTCCTGTATGAAAAGAGATCATAATTCAGACAGTATTTCGTCTGAAATGTCGGCGTTATGATAGACTTCTTGAGTATCATCAAGATCTTCAAGTCTGTCAATGAGCTTCATAAATTTATCAGCGTCCCCCAGATTAAGTTCGATACGGTTAGCTGGCTCCATAGTGATCTGAGAATGATCAGGAGTTAAGTTGCTAGCTATTAATGCATCTTTAACTGGAAAAAAATTCTCTGGCGTTGTCACAACATCAATTGAACCATCCTCATTAGTGATAATATCTTCTGCGCCCGACTCTATTGCAACTTCCATAATTGTATCCTCGTCTCCAGAGCTAAAGCTTATAAAGCCTTGCTTAGAGAACATGTAGGATACTGACCCATCTGTTCCAAGGTTTCCGCCATGTTTACTAAATGCATGTCTTACATCAGAAACGGTTCGATTTTTGTTGTCTGTCAGACAATCAACCATAATGGCAGTGCCTCCAAGGCCATAACCCTCATAGCGAATTTCTTCATAGTTTTCACCATCCAGATCGCCCGAGCCTCTCTTAACAGCATTTTCAATTGTATCTCTTTTCATATTTGCTGCCAAAGCCTTGTCGATTACAGCACGAAGAGAAGGGTTATTTTCTAGTACACCACCACCCATTTTGGCCGCTACAACAATTTCTTTAATGAGTTTTGTGAAGATTTTTCCACGCTTGGCATCTTGTGCACCTTTTCTGTGCTGAATGTTGTGCCATTTGCTATGTCCTGCCATTTTCTTAGAGTCTCTCCTTTAATTACCTTGTGAATTCCAGGAGGCGCTGAATGGAATTTTTTGCTTGGTCAATAATTTGATTGTTGATGAGGATTTCGTTATTACCGGTATTTAAAGTATCTAAGCACTTTTCAAGGTTATTCATTGCCATCCAGTCACAGTGTGCACACGACTCACAATCAGCTCCCTCTCCCATAGTTGGTGCTTCAATAAATTTTTTGTGAGGTGCTACCTCTTTCATTTTATGGAAAATACCGTTATCGGTCGCAACTATAAAAGTGTTTTCAGGTCTAGATTCAGCAGCATTAATGAGTTGGGTCGTCGAGCCAACAACATCAGCAAGTGCAATCACTTCTTTTGGTGATTCAGGGTGAACCAATATTCCTGCTTCAGGATGCATTTCTTTAAGCCTTTCAATTCCCTCAGCTTTAAATCCTTCGTGCACAACGCAAGCTCCATCCCACATGAGCATCTCTACACCTGTCATCGATTGCACATAATGACCTAAGTGTTTATCTGGAGCCCAGAGAACTTTTTTTCCATCATCATGTAACTTTTGGACCACTTTTAGTGCACTCCCAGAAGTCACAACCCAGTCTGCTCTAGCCTTTACTTCTGCTGAAGTGTTTGCATAGACAACAACAATATGGTCAGGATTTTGATCACAAAATTTAGAAAATTCATCAATTGGACATGATAAATCAAGGGAACAGTTTGCTTCAGTATCTAAAACAAGGACACGCTTTTCAGGAGATAAAATCTTGGCAGTTTCTCCCATAAATTTAACACCCGCTACTACAATTGTGTCAGCATCACTATTTTGGCCAAATCTTGCCATTTCAAGAGAGTCTGAGACAATGCCTCCTGTTTCTTCAGCCAAGGTCTGAAGATCAGAGCTCACATAGTAATGGGCAACCAAGGTTGCATTATTTTGCTGAAGAGCATCTTTAATTGAATTTTCAATCGATTGTTCTATTTCAATGTTTTGCATTGTTAAGCTTTAGTCGGAAGAGTAACCTTAATGTTTAATTCTTTAAGCTGCGTTTTAGAGACACTAGATGGAGCATCAGTTAATAAGCATGCCGCTGTTTGCGTTTTAGGGAATGCAATAACATCCCTAATAGATTCAGTTTGACTTAGGATCATTACCAGTCTGTCTAAGCCAAAAGCTATACCGCCATGAGGCGGGCAGCCATAGTCAAGTGCATCAAGTAAAAAACCAAATTTTTCTTTTGCTTCCTCTTCACCAATACCAAGGAGTGTTAGGACAGTCTTCTGCATATCGCTCTGGTGAATACGAATTGATCCACCACCAACTTCAGAGCCATTGATAACTAAATCATATGCCCTTGAGAGTGATTCCTCAGGATTATCTGTCAGCGTTTTTGAGTCAACATTTGGAGCAGTAAATGGATGATGAATGGCATTAAGGGAGCCGTCATCTGAGACTTCAAACATAGGGAAGTCGAGAACCCAGATAGGGGCCCACTCCCTATCATAAAGATTTAAATCATGCCCAAGTTTTTCTCTTAGGTTGCCTAAAGCCTCATTAACCACTTTAGATTTGTCAGCCCCAAAAAAGATAATATCTCCAGTTTTTGCCTCAGTTAGATCAATTACTTGTTGCGTGACATCGTCACCTAGGAATTTAATAATTGGAGATGAGGGTCCATCCTCATTGAGCTTTATATAGGCTAGACCTTTAGCGCCATATATACTTACATATTTTGTATAGTCATCAATTTGCTTACGACTAATGGATGCCCCGCCTTCAACTTTGAGTGCAGCAACTCTCCCTTTTTTATTGTTTGCAGGTCCCGAAAAAACTTTAAATTCTACATCTTTCATGATGTCATTAACATCGATCATCTGCAACGGAATTCTCATATCTGGCCTATCAACACCATAGAGTTTAATGGCATCTGCATAGGTAATCGTTGGAAATTTTGAGGGTAAATCAATACTGCCAACTTCTTTAAAAAGTCCTCTTATCATTTCTTCCATGAGAGATGTAATTTCATCTTCATTCATAAAGGATGTTTCAACATCAAGCTGGGTAAACTCTGGCTGACGATCAGCCCTCAAGTCTTCATCTCTAAAGCATTTAACAATTTGGTAGTACCTTTCAAAGCCTGACATCATTAGGAGCTGTTTGAAAAGCTGCGGAGATTGAGGAAGGGCAAAAAAATTGCCTTCATGTGTTCTTGATGGAACGAGATAGTCTCTTGCACCTTCTGGTGTTGCTTTAGTTAAAAAAGGTGTTTCAATATCTAGAAAGTCATTGTTGTCCATAAAGTCACGCATAAAATGTGTCACTTTTGATCTTAGACGTAAACGCTTTTGCATTTCATCTCTGCGAAGATCTAAATAACGATATTTAAGTCTAACTTCCTCTGAAGTTTCCATTGAATCGAGTTGAAATGGAATGGGCTTTGAAGAATTTAAAATTTTGATTTCTGAAGCAAGAACTTCTATTTCTCCAGTCGGAATTTTATTGTTAACCATCTCACTTGCCCTTGCAACAACCTGACCAGTAATTTGAAGGACATACTCATTTCTGACTGTTTCAGCTAGTTTGAAAGTCTCTGCAGAATCAGGATTAATAACGATTTGAGCGATTCCTTTTTTATCTCTTACATCAAGAAATATGACGCCTCCATGGTCTCGTCTTCTGTTAACCCATCCACAAAGCTTTACTTGTTTATCAAGAACTGACTTATTCAATTCGCCACAAAAATGTGTCCTCATTTTTTTTCCTTAATTTTTAAATTCTCGGGTGTCACAACTCCTGCTGATATAACTAGTTTAAAGGCCTCTTCAACACTCATCTGTAACTCGAATGCATCTTTTTTTGGAATCATCACAAAAAAACCTGAAGTTGGGTTGGGAGTCGTTGGTACAAACAAATTAATAACATCTTCTCCAATAATGCTTTCTACCTCGCCTTTATAGTCGCCTGATTGAAAAGCAATTACCCAGATTCCTTTGCTTGGGTATTGAATTAAAAATGCTTTTCTAAAGCTCTCACTTGAGGTATTGAGGACGGTTGAGGATATTTTTTTTAGTGCATTATATATATTTCTGAAACCAGGTATTTTATTTAACACTCGCTCCCATAAGTCAACGAGTTTGCGACCCAAGATATTTGTCACAAAAGCACCCGTAACTAGGATAACCAGAAGAACTAAGACAATTCCAGAGCCTGGAATAGTGGTATCTAGATTGAGAAGTGATTCGGGTAGGAGTCTTGCCGGGACAAGATTATTAACAACCTCTAAAAAGAACTTGATAAGGAGCACACTTAGAGCAAGTGGAATCCAAAATAAAAGCCCGGATATAAAGTAATTTCTTAAGCGCTTCACTGAACTTAATGGTAAATCCTAAAAAAGGGTTATTTTAACACAAGCTGTATTGTCAATATGAGACTCGAGAGCTTAATATATAAAGGTGATTAATTAATTTCCTCTTCTCGAAGTGTTAGGATCTCGTATCCATTTTCAGTCACTAAAACTGTGTGCTCAGTCTGAGCTGAAAGTGATCTATCTTTGGTAGTAACAGTCCAGCCATCAACCTTTGATGTAATGACCTCATACCCACCTAAATTTACCATTGGTTCAATCGTAAAGGTCATTCCAGGCTCAAGAATGGGGCTTTGATTAGTTTTGCCATCATCGTAGTGGATCACTTGAGGAAGTTCATGGAAGGCCTCGCCGATACCATGACCACAATAATCTCTGACTACAGAGCAGTTTTTGCTTTTAACATAAGCACCAATAGCCTTACCAATTTCACCTAAGTGGATACCAGGCTTTACTTTTTCTATGCCAAGCATCATCGAGTCTCTTGCAACATTGCATATTTTTAAGGCTTTAACACTAGGCTTGCCAACGATAAACATTTTTGATGTGTCACCATGGAAGCCATCTTTGATAACAGTGATATCAATATTAATAATGTCACCTTTCTTGAGTTTCTTTTCACTCGGGATGCCATGACAAACCACATTATTGACAGATGTACATATCGATTTTGGGAAGCCGTTGTAGTTGAGCGGTGCAGGAATAGAGTCTAAATCATTTACAATATAGTCATGGCAGATTTGGTCAAGCTTCTCCGTCGTAACACCAGTTCTAACATGTTCGCCTATCATTTCAATTACGCTCGATGCAAGCTTTCCAGCAATGCGCATCTTGTCGACTTGGTCTGGCGATTTAATTGAGATAGACATGCTTTATTTAGATTGTTGCGCTCTTTCTTCTAAAGCCTTAATTCTGTCTTCCAGTGGTGGGTGAGATGACCATAGCTGAGAGCGATTAGATTTAGGTTTTTCGCCAATCCCAAAGGCAGCCAATTGCTCCGGTAAAGCTTCTGGCTCCTTCTGACTAAGACGTTTTAAGGCATTAATCATATTTTGATGACCCGCTAAATCTGCTCCCCCGGTATCAGCAATGTACTCCCTTTTTCGTGAAAAATACATAACAATAACGCTGGCTAATATTGAAAGAATCACTTGGGCAAAAATAGTGGTGACAAAGTAACCAATACCATAGCCTCTCTGATTTTTTAAGATGACTCGATCTACTATGTGACCAATAACTCTAGAAAAAAATATTACAAAGGTATTAACAACTCCCTGAATAAGAGTAAGCGTAACCATATCTCCATTAGCAACATGACTCATCTCGTGACCCACTACAGCTTCAATTTCACCTTGAGTCATATTATCAAGAAGGCCTTGAGAAACTGCCACTAAGGCATTATTTTTGCTAGCCCCAGTAGCGAATGCATTCATTTGGCTTGAAGGAAAAATAGCCACTTCAGGCATCTTGATACCAACAATTTCAGATTGTTTTTTTACTGTTTCAATAAGCCATTTCTCTGTATTGCTTTTTGGAGAAGAAATAACAGTCGCACCCGTCATTCGTTTAGCCATCCATTTCGAAATAGCTAGTGATATAAAAGCGCCACCGAAGCCAAAAACGCCAGAGAAAATGACAAGGGCGTTGATATTTAAGTCGCTTCCATTTTGCATAAGAAGGCTTTCTACTCCAAGAATTCTGAGAGTAATACTTAAAATTACCATGATTGCAATATTGGTTAATAAGAACAGAAATATTCTTTGCATGCTTTCCTTGAATTAAATTAATTAATTGAACATATTATATAAATAAATATAGTTATTTATATAATATTAGTGAATTTTTGGATTAGCTTCTAATTCAAGTTTAAATCAAAAAAAAACTACCTTCCAGGCCACATCATTCGGGCTTCAGTCATCGTGCAGTTTTTTTCATCTAACGAAGTTAGAATTGTTTGATAAGAGTTATCAGCAGGAGTAAGTATTAAAAATCTACCATCTGCATAGGTTGATAATTGGAGATTTTCACTTTCAGCTTTTATTTGCGCAATCTCGGAGCAGGATTGGTTATTAATAGTGGTTACTAAAATGGTTGAAAGATAGCAGTATTCCTCATCAGGTGATAAAGTTGCAGAAAAAGATGATGTGCCATTATTATATCTCTGAGAGGAGACATGAAGTGAAGGGAGTGCTGATGGGTTTTCAGGATGAGCAAATGTAATGTTTAATCCATTTAAATTATATGATTCTTCAATTTGACTTAGATAAGAGTAGCACGTTTCATTTATACCACGATCTCTAGCATCAACTGACAAATTGGAAGCATAGGCCCCAAGACTGCAAGAAAGCAACAATAATAACAAAGGTTTAAAGAGGTAGGCTTTCATAAAGAATATTCATTTGTTAAGACAAGGTTTAATATACACTCTTTATCATTCACAATAGGTTCATTTGATAAATACAATTAAAACTTAAATTTGGTTGGATAACTAATTTAAACTACTTTATAATGAAATTTCGAATATTTGAAGGAGTTTTAAAAATGAAGTTAAGATTTTTATTTATTGCTGTTTTAGCATTGCTTGTAAGTGGCTGTATGGATACGATTATGGCTGTACCTGCTGCTGCAGTTAATGGAGTTGCAAATGTAGTCGGTAGTATTTGGGGAGCTGTAACAAGTATTTTTTAAAGCTCTCTAGTAATGCTTTATAGTCCCATAAAAATAGTTTTTTTTATGGGATTTTTTTTTGAACGCAAATCAACCAATATTTTTATTTTGTGCCAGCTCTAAAGCCTCTTTTTTGCTAGAAGCCTGAACAGAGTAAGAGACATTATAGCCTTGATCAGTAAGGTTTGTTACAGTCCATTCGTTCCCCTTAAAGGCTGGCAGAGTCATTACAACCGTTTCAGCTATGATGATGATAATCTGAAGACCGTCAGCGGTTGAAAAGTTAAAAAAGCCAAGATACCCATAAAGCTCATAATCTATACTAGCCAGTATGAGAATCGTAAGGATGTAGGCAATAAAAATTTTCCAAAGTCCACGAAATAAGAACCATAGTGGAAAAACTGGTAAACACGTTACAAAGGGGATGGCTAGCCAAGCAAAACCCGTTTTAACTGCTTTTAACTCTTTAGTGTTATGTTGAAGGACTTTATAAGTATTCATTAAAAATCTAAAGTAATTTTCAAATTAGTATACCAATAAGATTTCAATTAATAAATTCAATAATAGAGATTATTTTATAAAGATGCAAACTTCTGGAATTATTGAGTTGGTTGAGTTTAAAAATGTAAAACTAAGAAAAGAGGGAGAGAATTGGATTTAGGGAAAGGTGTATGTATTTCGTCCTATCTAATTGAAAATCTAAGGAGGGAAGCTGGGTTAGATGTGAAATTTAGAAATTTCGTTTGATGTGTCAGGGAGGGTGGTTTTTGACTTCTTTTTTAGTTGAGAATTAGGCTGAATCCCTAATAGG
>CESR01003011.1_pt1 | contig 14345 bp, 4 predicted proteins | sample 356351 | NCBI WGS metagenome assembly CESR01 (sample SAMEA2622149, study PRJEB7988) | marine metagenome | isolation source: saline water (ENVO:00002010), including | reverse complement strand
AGAATCAGTAGGTCTATCAACATTGAAAGCTACTTTATAATTCATCGCATCTACCATTTCAAAACTGATATGAGCAATTCCTCTTGCACCAGTTCCTGTTCCCGCAGTATAAATTTGTTCTGATATTTGATCAACATAAGCGGAAGCACCTTGCTGAGGAGCAAATGTCCATTTTTCTTGAATTTCTCTTACAGAAACTTCATCGATGCTTCCTTCCCAACCAGTATTAGAGTAGTATGGGCTGTAAGTTTCTTGATAATTATCATCTACATCTCCAATAAAGTGAAGAAGAGAATCGTGGGCACCAGCTCTTACGTGATGGACCATTTCTCCTTGATGAACAAGTCCTGTAGAATTTGCATCATATATTGGAATTTCTTCTTCAAACAATTTAACGTGACCGATAGTACCAGTACCATTTAGTTGAATAACTACATCAGAAGTTGCTTCACCAATTATATTAAGATGATGAATTCCACTTGCATAAATTGTTCCCTGCACAACTCCATCTATTATAAACTCTATAGTTGGATTATTGACCGTTGTTGAAGTTAATGTTAAATCTTCGTGTCCTTCTGGAATAGTTTGACTGACTAGAATCCAATCACCGATTCCATTACTCCACTGAAGAGTAAATGCGTGAGTATAAGTCTCGGCGTGATAAGCATCAGATTGTGGAAAGGCTCGTGTTCTAGTATCATCTTCCATTAACCAATCAGCATCTGCCTGAGTCATTTGGAATGTATGTGAGTGAGTACCAGATGGGCCCGGTCCAACTTGGAAATTTAAAATATTATGTGTTTCTAAAGTAGCATCAATTGTTGCTTCGTAATGTGCATTTTTAATAAGTGAACTTGGAAGCGTATATGTTGCAGTACCATCTACCGAAGAAGTAAATACTAATTTTTCATTAACAATTTGTACATCAACTCCACTCATTGTCCAGTTAATTAATGCTGGATCAACAACATCAAAATTCCAGTTTGCAATAAGAGTATTAGGATTATGACCAAGGGCGACTCTTAATCGTCCGGTCATACCATTGTCATTTGGGTCGAGGTCTGATAAACTATACTTGACTTCATATAATTTTCCTGCATCGAAAGCAACAGTTTGATTAATTTCTGTAGCTGAAGCAATAGAACCATCAATGTGTGCTTTACCTCCAACTGTTGCACTCCAACCTTCACCCATATACCAAGCATTCTGACCTGTGACACGTTCTCGAATTGAAGCATTATCAATTTTACCTTGTCCTGTGCTGGATAATCGAAAGTGAGTAGGATTAACAGGTGCAATAATTGTTTCAGAGTAATGTCCTACTACTGTATTAGCAGTACCTTCAACGGTTGTATCCCCTATGACGGATGCTCTAATTGTTCCGCTAGGTGCACCAAAATCATCTTTGAAATCTTCGAGAATATCATATTGAATTTCATAAGTAATACCCTCTAGAACATCTCCTGTAATAAGTTGTTCAATATATCCTGCTTCTGTAGTTTGAGTATATGCTGTTCCTCCTGCTACTTGCCAAGAGCCTGTCTCTGTCCAAACAACTTCTTTGAAAGTTACGTTATCTAGGGCAAGATTTGCTCTTTGATCAATAGGCACACTTATATAAACTACAGCAGTTCCAGTAAAGTTATTTGTAACAAGAAATTGTTCTGAAGCCATCCCTTCAATCATTGATACTGCATCAATATATTGTACAGAACCAAGCTCAATATTCATTGCTTGAATATCTGGGATAGTACCAGGTCCAGTTGCTGTCGCTAAATTACCAGTTCCAAGAATATCTGCTTGAGTTCCATCTACTGGGAATGCGAATTCTGGTTCTGGTTGTACTTGAAAGAAATTAGGACTTGATCCGTTATCTACAAGAATCTTATCAAGAATGTGTAGCGGAGTATACATATTATCTTGACCGTGATGATAATAAACGTGAATATCTTCACCAGCCGCAACTGTAGGAATGTCAACAATATTGAGTGTTCCAATCATCGAGGCGTGCCAAGCACATTGATAATACAATGTATCTGGAGCTACTGAAGGCACAGTAAATTCAAACATTTCATATTTTAATACTCCTGAACCATCTGCACCGAATGCGGATGAACCTGTATATGTTTGATCTCCAGGCCCTTCTTCAGCCCTTGTACCTGTAACACCTAATAGATACTCACCAAAGTAAGCACCCGGTGTAAAGTGAGAACCATCATCAGTAGTAATATAGAATGGATGTCCTGGGGCATTAACTCTGAATCGATATGTACCACCACGATATAGATTGATTGTTCGATTAGTACCTTCAATCATTCCTTCTTTGTCAAATTTGTATAATCCTCCATCTGCTTCTACAGCATAATATCCGTTGACTGCTCCGGGAGCAACAAACGGTCCGAATCCAGTATTTCCATCTGCACCCGTTAGTCCGAAATCTTCAGGGATTCTCCACGTAAATTCTTTTGAGAAGTTACCGATCCATTGGGATGCTCTCCATTGAGGTAATCCTACATCACCCCAACCAGGATTCAATAGTTCGCAAGCCGCGTAGTCATCAACGCCATTATAGTACCAACCATCTACGTCTAGTGCTTCACACCAACCAGGTAAATTCATACACGTTGGGAAATCTTGATCTGATACCCAACTTCCGGGATCTTCATCAGTATTAACAAAATCTGAGTAAGTACCAGAAGGAACACTAAGTCCGTGACTTCCATTTTTAGAGATACAATGATAACCTTCACCTGGCTCCCCTAGACCTCTTGTCATTCCTGCTTGAACTAGATTATCCCATCCTGCTCCAGGTATTGCTTTAATACCCGCGGCGTGCAAATACATTGACATAGGTGCACCCGTAAACGGATCAATCATTGTAGCATATCCGCTGTGATGCCAAGCATTGTTTAAAAATTCGTAAGTACCACCTCTGAATAAGTCAAATCCTCCAACAATTCCGTCGTTTCCTCCGAAGTTATCGGCAATTGCTTCATCTCTTTGATAAGGAAAATAAATTGGAGCACTCCGATCATACCAAGTCCATAACCAAGGAGTATCTTGAGCACCTTCAGTAGTCGTAGTATTTGGATCCTGAAATGTAAGTGATGTTTGAGTATCTACTACAATAGGTAAATGATCAGTAGGCCCATAGCCATCTCCGAGAGCAACAACTGTGTGATCTCTCATTTCTCCAGGTAATTCTGTAGGAGTATAAGGAAGAGGACCAGAAGGTAACTGAACAATATCACCAACACTTAATCCGTGATTGTTCGATTTAACAGTACGTGGTCGTGACCAAAGCATTTCTACTCCAGAGACAAAAGCATCCCCAAAGTGATTTGTTATATCTCTTTCAACTTCAAATCTATAAGATGCCATATCAGCGACAACTGTATATTCTTCAATAACATTGAATTCGGTGGGCGTAGTACCAGGAGCATCTTCTAAAGGATAAATTACTGTTTCTGTTAATACAAAGTTATGTTGATCAATAACAAAATCAATATAGTAGTTTGTATTACCGTGATGGATACCATTGTAAATATTTTGATAATGTACTCTATCTCCTCCTGAAAGACCGTGATCATCACATTCAATTCCGCGTTGTTTCTTAACATAGCCTGGAATATTTGTGAAAGGGATTGCAATCGATGCTGGATTATTATCATCTCCACCAAGAGCAAAGTTATAATGCCCAACTGTGAATTGACTTGATCCTGGATACCAAACTCTATCAAAATCGTGAATATGATGATCGATTGTTATAATTAGATATGTATCGGTTACCGGGTCAAGACATCCCATTTCAACAGTATGAAAATGCTGAGGATCGGAAGTACCATAATCAGAAGTACGAATTAATGTAGCACCACTTGTAGCACTCCAAGTTCCGTCTTGATCTTGTGTAACTCCTTGAAGTGGAGATGCCTTTAATGTCGCTTCGTCTGCAATGTTCAGTAAAAGTTCGTGATAGTGGCCAAAGTTCGTAAGTTCTATTTTTGTTCCACCGGATATATCGTAGTAGCTCTCCATACCGTGTGTATGCGAACCTGTCATACCTACGACATACATTCCTCCAGCACCATTATTTAATGCAGGATCCCAATCGTATGTAACAGAGTGAGCGTGAGGTGAGTTTTCACCTGAACCATCTCCATCTGTAGAAGTCATAACAACTGTCGGTGCACCAGTTTGAATTGCGGCATATTCTGCCGTACTAATTTCTGCCGTATGAACGTGTCCAATATATTGATCATCATTAAAAAATACATCTACTCGTGCATCTCCTTTTTGTACTGCGGTGATAATATATTCTTCCCATTTTCTTTCACCTACAGGAACTGAATTATCTCCAGATCCATATCCAGTACCACCAGTAGCTAATGTAAGTGCGAGAACGCTACCGTCAAGAACAGCATCAAGTATTCCTGCAACCGTTGGATTTCCTCCAAGAACTGAGACTGTAGGAGGAGCGTGATATCCAGTTCCACCATCAGTAATATTAACAGCATCTATTGCTCCGGCTACATCGATTGTACAAGTTGCTGTCGCTTGAATAGTCGGTACAGTTCCAGGAGTCCAAGTATTTCCTGCAGTTGTCCAAGTTTCGCTTGCTCCAAGACAACCCGCTTCATTATTATCATAAGACGCATTTGAACAAGTTCCTTCACCGAGACAGTCGGGTTCATTATCATCAAAATTGGTATTAGAACAAATACCTATTCCAGCAGCCGCAGGAATAGTAGCGACATCTGGCGCAGACATTGTAATAGTAGGTGCAGAAGCATAGCCTGTTCCAGGATCTGTAAAAGTAAAAGAATCAACTCGTCCACTAAATTCAATATCCGCAGTAGCACCAACTCCACCTCCTCCAGTAATATATACTATTGGTATTCCAATATACTGAGAACCTTGAGAAGTTAGTTCCACATTTGTTACAACACCTCCTGAAACTGTAGTTTCTCCAGTGGCGTGAACTGTATTGACTCCATCGCTTCCTCCAGAGAAAATAACATTTACAGGGACACCGGCTTGTGGATTAGTTTCAATATCACCAGATTGAAATGTCACTAAATCATCTAATGAAAGATCGTGATAAAGTGATTCTACAACATTCTGATTCCCCGCACCCCCGATGGAAGTACAATTTTGAGGCATTGACAAATTAATATAATATGAATTACTTAATGATGGTAGGGCAACATTTGCTCCATAATTGATAGGAACTTTGATTGTATCACCAGGATTTAAAGCGTGATCGACAGAATAAACGAATCGATGATTCGTTGTTGAAGTCAATCGTCCTTCTTCTAGAGGGTGAAAAGTACAGTGGAAATACAAATCGTGATATCCGTCAACCACCCAAGACCAATCTTCACCAGGCTCCAAGTCAGGAGAGGCAAAAGAAATATTGTCATCTGATACTGCGTTGTGAACTAAAATGGAAGTAGAAGGATTTGTGAAAATAATTGTGTCACCTTCTCGTGCTTCTAAGTGATAAGGAATAAGAGTATGTGCTTGTGTATCTGGATTGTTGATATTTCCTGCAACCCAAACGTGCCCTAGTGCAAGACAATCAGCTTCCATTTGAGCAATTGATACATTATATTGAATTTCAACACCGTCACAAGTAGGACGAATTAAAGTCGGATCTTCGAGAACGGAACAAATATATGTTTTTGGATCTGGGCCACCACCCTGTTCAGAGAAAGTTCCTGTATCGGTAGCCACCTGATCGACCATATTAACAGCACCTGATGGTAAATCCCAGTTTACTTCATTAACTATAAGATCATATGCAAATTTGTATTGAGTATTAGCAGTTAAATCAGCTTCGAACCAAGCAAGAGCTTCCTGTAATCCATCAGTATATGCTTGAACAATTTCAGTACCTTCAGTATAGAGAATGTCAAATTGATATGCAATACCGTTAGACCACGGACGAGTCATATCTATTGGAGAATCAAAGCCAGCATTTCTAAGCAATTCTGTTTCAAAAGCATCTGCGGCAAATGAACTATTCTGTACTAGATTTGCAGTTTCATAAGTAATATCAAGTCCACCATTAGGAATCATCTCCGTCGGTGAAACAAATTCGGCTGATTTAGTAGCAATGTTAAGTAAAAAATCTTTATATTCAGGAAGATGCTCTAAATTATCCATTACTTCCAGAGACTTGAGCATCAAAGCCAAATCTTTTACTAGAAGATCAGGCGCGGCTAACTTGATATTCAAAGAGTCTAGAAAGGTACTTTTCTGTTGCTCTATTGTATTCAACTCTGTTAGAGAAAAATGCTGGAATGTATATTGTGACATTTGTTAATTTCCTTTAATTTTTATTCGGACTGTACTTCAACCAAGTAATTCAACTGCATAGATGTGGTGACATACGGATCAGCGATACCTAACATTTCTAATTCTTGCAATCGAACAAAATTATTTTGTTGCTGAATCATTTGGTTGGTGCGTTCACGCCACGTTTTAAAGGTCTCATCCTTTCTTACGAATGGAATTTCTGTTGTACCTACACCGTTTGACATTATTGTCCTTCTTCTTCAGCTGGTGGAGCTTCTTGTCCTCCAGCTTTTGCTTCTATTAAATCAAATACTATTTGCTTAAGGTCTTTTATCTCCCTTTTCATACTATTTATACTACGTTTTGAGTCCTTCTTAGCCATCGCCGACAATTTATTTACTTCAATTACCTTTTTACGTTGGGCATAGGCAGTAGCATCTTGAAATATTACTGCTCCAGTTTCTTCGTCTTTTTTATATGCAGGTATTTTAGCCATTATTTATTTTCCTATGTTACTGCTAATACTCTCATCTCTCGAATCGCTGGTAAAGTGCATCGATGAGTCGTATGTAATTCTATTTTTACTCTAAAATGATCAAATTCTTTCACAACTTTTTTCAATGGAGTAAAGGTATGTTCAATAAATTCTGCATCAAGTGACATTGCTGTATTAGTAATTTGAACTCCACCATCTTTCATTTCTCTCCACATAATTGTTTCGCCCTCAATAACTGCAAGCCCAATTGGAAAATCTGGATGTGTAGCGGCAACTTGACTGTCTATCTCTAGAATTGGTACTTCCTCTTTAGCATAAGAACCATCTGGAAGAATAATTTTCTTCCAGAATTTTCTATCAGTATCCTGATCCCAAGTTCCGTACCAGACATCACCAACTTCATATTCAGTTAAATCTGTTACTCCTGCTCCTGATGAAGTTATATCGTGTCCCACTCCTGCTAAATCTTCGGTACAAATAAAGCAACCAGTTACAATATTTTTCATATCGCTTATATCTACTAGACTCATCGACCAAAGATTTGATTCGTCATCATCTCCATCTACATATGCTGTAGAGACTTGTGCCGAAGGGCCTTGTCCAGGCTCTGCAACTGTACCAGTCCAACTCCCAATCGATTGGGAGTTATTTCTAATAACAACATCTGGACTATTCGCTCCTGCTGGATAAATATATGCGTAATATTCTTCAAAATCATTTACATTATAATCACCGTAAGTAACTAGATTTGCATATGCCATAACTGTAATCGTTCTAGGAGTAACTGATCCTGTATCGTAGAATACTTTTACATATGTCTCATTACCTTCTTGTACACTTAAAAACATTTGCAAATCGCTTGCAAAATTTGCCAATTTGACATCTTTTGAAAGATAGACTCCCTTTTGATTTTTCTCAATAGGTGAAGTGTCCCATATAATATTGTTAATCGCAATAGTCGATAGTCTTTCTTTGTTAAGAACAGGAGAAATATTTGGATTACCCGTTTTCATTTCCACATTATATGATATTGGAGTATATTGATAACCAGATGCTATAGTTTGAGCACCATCTAGGGCTTCAACTTCTTCAAGAACTACTTCTTCATTATCTTGAATACCGAGAATCGAATTATTTGTGTCACCATTTATAATTACTTCCATATCTAAAGTAGATCCTGATAGAACCATTGGTTGAAAGTTCGGTGTGAATGAAGCTACTTCTTTAATTCCTACAAACTCTTTCAAGTTAATTTGAACAGATCCAGACGGATCAAACTGACATTTATTCATTCTGAATTTAACATCCATTAACTGCTCTGGAGTCCAAGTCGTATTATTCTGTGAAGTAAACATAGAACCAAGATAAGGTTGTTCAGAAACATAATCTCCAGTAAGTAAGTCTACTTCTCCTAATTCAGAAATCCACAAGTTATATAATAATGAATCAGATATAACAACAAAACAATATTCAGTTCCATCCATTAGATAAATCGGATCAGCGAATTGAAATCTCGTGCTTATAGCTCCATTTGTAGAAACTGAAACATCTTCAGGATACAGCATAACTTGTGCCGTTGGTAATGGTGTTGCTGTTGGATATCCATTCACCATTGGTCGAATTTCTAATCTAACTGGAGTAGATTCGTCATCTTTTGAGTAAAAATACAAATCAATTGAATGTATGAATGCACCACCATCAGATTCACCTATAAGAAATGATTCTGCTACTGGATCATACCACTCAGTAATTGATCTAGATGTTTTACTTCTTCCAGTCTCTTGACTTCGAGAAACGGTTCGTGTTTCTCCTAAAACTGTACGATCTTCAGCCAGAGTTTCTGCTACTCTGTAGCTTTCAAACGTGGACATTATATCTTTTTGTCGAGTATCAAGAGTACCTTTAGCCGTGAAAGTAGCGACCGCTTGTGTAGTCATCGCATCAAAATCCACAAAATTATCTTTCATTGCAAGCACTTTCATACCTGATCTGATTCTGACTCCGCCCGCACCTTCTGAAGGAATCTGAAATACTGCATTTCTTATTTTTCCTTTTTCATCAGTCATAACAGGATCGCCCTGTACACCACCATCAGGAGTTATATAAGCATCCACATCTATTTCATCAAACTGAAAGTGCATATGAGTATTTGGTCGTAGTTTATCTACATCAATTTTCACAGGAATTGAACGCATCCAAGGAATAGAAGAAACATCAATACTTCTGTCTCCCACTTCTGTGCGAATATCTTTGATTTCCATATGGGATCTTTCACCAGATCGTACTTGACTACTGGTCATCTGTTGTTGTTGATCCCAAGACTCTGTATTTACAATTTCTCTCCAAACTGTTCTTCGTCTTGCACGCCAACCCATATTGACTGTTCCTCCTTTGCCACTTTCAAATGCCCGTGCAATGCCTCCCGGAATGTTAAATCCACTTGAAGCATTGGAAGTGAATGTTACTTCTCTACCAGTTTGTACGTTATCTCTACCACCCTTATCTTTAAATCCAGACCAAGTTGTCTCCCAAGCGTTCCATCTTGTTTGTGTTCCATATTGTTCTACTTGTTCTAAAACAGCATTATTATTTTTATTTTGAATAATAACATCCGGTACATATTTTTCTTCAAACCAAGTATCAGTAGAAGGAGTTAATGTAGCAAATCCGACCCAAGATTTTCTTGCAAAAGGATTCAAGTTAAGAACTTGAGTTCCGTGATCTTGTTTAATCCAGGCTTCTTGAACAGTATAGTTTAATGTATATGTCAAATTATTTTCAATAACACCTGCAGTAACTCCTGGCTCGCAATCTAGGCCATACATCTCATACGGTACAGTACAAATGCGGGCTTCTGGATAAACAGTACAATAATAATTTGAATCAGAAACATCCCCGATACCGTGATCTACGAATGGATCAGTTAGAATTCCATTTTTATATCTTTGTAATCCGTTCTCATCGAGAACCTGCATATCGGCAGTAGACTTTTCGAGAAGATTTAATGAGGTATAATATTCTAAATTTTCTAGACGACCTTCCATACCACGAATATCTTGCATCGTATATCGCTTTTGCTCTACGTGAGATACATTAATATTTTTATGCCAATACGTGTACGGAGGTATAAACAAATTATACAAGGTCATTTCATTTCGTTCTTCTGTCGGAAGCATAGGTGCATCAGAAGGAAATCCTTGTTTAATCTGAATCTTTCCATCATCATTAATTGTTAGTCTATCTCTTCGTCCAAGATAATAATCAAAAGAAACTGAAATGCTTGATTCAGGTAAAGGTAAATATGTGCCAACTGCGTAATCTAATTCAGAAGTTCTAAAGTCTAATTCATCAGTAAGTGGATGTTCTCCTCCTATTGAATCACGATAACCGGGAACCGCATCGTAAATAATACCAGCATCAGTATACGAATTAACAGCAAAATAGGCCGCTGTTGTAACATTACCGTGATTGTAGTGATTGTATGTTACTGTGTGAGAACCAACTTGAGTTTCAAGGGGATCACCAATCCATTCAAGCCTAGCGGCATTAAAAGTAGTATCAGTATCACCATTTATAAAAGAAAAATCAGCGGTTACATCAGCCGCATCTGGTGCAATAACAGAAGTTATTTCTGTGACTGCGTGTGGAAGAGTTAAAGATGCTCCTGTTCCTGTTCCCGCAAGAACAACATTACTTGAAGCAGATTCCATAAAAGTAATATTTCTCCAAGAAGCATTACTCATATACATATCTGCCATAATAGTAATGTTATCTCCTGTGAGATTCGTTGATGGAGAACCAGTTCCTTGATTTATAATTGTAATAAGTGCAGTCGTATTTCCTGTTAAATCTTCAACCCAAGTATCGACATTCCCAGAAACGGTTCCATTTTTAGGTATAAGTCCACCTAGACCTCCATTTGCATCATTATTCCAAATATATAGAATTCTTTCCCAGTGCATATCAACGAAAACTGCGGGAACTGAAGCAACACTACCAGTTATAATTGCCGTAGAATTTTTTTGTGTGGAATATGTTACCTGTCCGAGAGTTAGTGATTCAGTAACATCAGAAACTTTATACAACCAAGGATAATGTACGCCCATCGCAACAGAAGAGCCTGTCGGTCGATAAAGTTTTGCGTATACAGCATTGTCCACTTCTGAAACAATATACAGAGCAGGAGCAACAGCATCAAGACCTACATCATTTTCAAGATATATTCTAAATCCCATTGTATAAGATCCTGCTAAAAGACCCATAGTAACGTGAGTAATACGTTTATGTACTCCAATAGTGTTAGGATTTGTATTAGAGGATGTATGTCCAGGATCTGTTACAAATATAACATATTCTTTTTGAACGACATTGAAAACACCGTGTAAATCATCTACTGATTCGACCTCAAAATATGGTCCAAATTCTGGTTTGAGATGATCATTTGCTACGTGGCGAGTTGTTCTTGCTCTTTCTGCTTCAATTGTTATGGGACTTAAAAGTTCGTGTTCAAACCCATTAATGTATGCTTTACTAGGCTCAACTTTTACTCCAAAATGATCAGCATCAGAACCCTCTTTCATTTCGATTGGAAATGGATTTATTGTATAGTTACCAGATTCATCAAATGTTCTTTTTGCCATCTCAGTGGCTAACAATGAATAATCAGTAGATTCAAATTTCGTGGTCATTTTGCCGTTATCGACATCCATCATCCACATCCATTTATTCTGTTCCGCAGAATCTACATCTTTACAAAGATTCATAGATTTTTGGTATCTATCTCCACCTGGTGCATTCTGATTGTAAAATCCTGAAGCAGGATCAAGAAGTCGTGGATCTGTAGTTGATTCTACGATAATTTCTTCAATATCGAATCCAACTTTACAGGTAGGAGTAGGTGATAAGGGGTCTAGAAAAATGGTCTGACTAAGAACTGGAGTGAAGAAACTATCGAGCCAATAAACACCATCAGCAACTTTAGCCTCTAATGCTTGTCCAATACTAACGATAACTCCCGCTTTGTACAACATTGTAGGGTCGTACCAAGAGTTGTCTATACAATCTCCATTAACATCGAAACCTCCATCACAAACAGTATCGTATGTGAATAGATTTTCGTTATCAGCAAATTCTCCGGAAAGGGCTCTATAATAATAGATGGGTTGGGTTTCATCATCGTGTAGTTGCTCAATAACAGCAACGGCTAGTGAAGTTTCACCATATACAATACGATTTAACCACGTAGAATCTGCCGAAGCAACTTGTAGCCAAGACCTTTTAGAGACACTAACTCCACCTCCTACAACAGGCGCTCCATTCTTCCAGATGTGATTCGCAGCCGAAGCCATCTGATTTTGAAGAATAGATTGTATTTGGGTTAATTCTCTGGCTTGAACTGCACGTCCAGGATTGAATAAGATTTTTAAAAATCTATCATCTGGATTGAAGTCATCATAGTATGGAGAAGTATTAAAATTATATGCCATTCGATAATATCCTAAAAATATATTCGTGTCCCTCTCCGATGAGAGGGACTTATGTTTAATCTAAAATCAGGTTTTAGAATTCAACTACGAGTTTTAAATCTTCAATCTGGTCAGAAGCACGAGTAATCGCACGGCGATTCTCTAGATAAATTAACTGTCCAGAATCTGCTTCTAAACTCACACTCGCATCGGCATATACGGCCGCTTGTGCCTTAGTTCCACCTCCAGCTAGTTCGGGGTTACGTAACAATCCAATCTGTCTAAAGTCATCATTTTCTGGAAATCCATCAGCGGTTTCCAATCTAACGTGAATTAGTCCGTGGTGTGTCTTTGCGGTAAATATAGCATCGACATCTCCAAAATCTGATTGTTCTGAACCCGCTAAAACACCTTCACCCGAAATAACAGGCATCCAGTCGTTTGTAGTCGAGTTAATAATATCATTCAATTCCAGTTTATAGAGAAATGTCCAAGCGTAGTTATCAGACGTTAATATTGGTTGAGAAGTTAATCCCGCTTGATCTCCTGTAAATCCAGATGGCTCTTCAGAAGCACCTGTAGGTAACCAAAGTCCACCCAATGTGTCTTCACAAGTTGTTCGAGATACAGCCGTACCTCCATCATAAACACCACCAATGTAGCATTTACCAGTTGATGGTTCGCCTGTACACATATAAACTCTATATTCAGAATTCATAACTGTAGAGTGATATCCTATTTTAGATACGAATGAGCGACCAGGCTCAGCAATACCCGTGATACCGGCTGTAGCATCACCTTCAAATGCGAGAGTATCTCCAGTATCCCAGTCAAGACGGGGAAGCACCGGTGAAATATCATCGTTCTGAATTCGTTTGGTACCAACAATGTCGGCCCAATATTGAGGTTCATCCTCATCTAGAGGGTCAGGTAGTGTAAAGTTACCTGAACTTTCGTCATTTCCTTGAGCATCATCGGGCCACGTGTCAGAACGTCCAAAGCCGAGATACAGGAAGTTGTCATCAACAGAACCAGTAGTTTTGAACTGGTCGATGAAAACCATCAAGTTCTGTGTTCTGAATTTACTGGTTACAATTGCACCCATTTCGATTACTCCTTAAAATTATTTAAATTGATTCCGATTTATTAATCTAAACTATTTATACGACTCTTCAATAAAAATCTATCTTAGTTTACTTTGATCAATCAGGTTCCACTGGCCAGACATCATCATCATCTATTACGACCTGATGTACGTGATCTCCTAGTCCATTTCCTGCTGTACTTTGTTGCCATTCGCCACCCTGGGGTACAGAACCCGTGTAACTTATTAAATCGTGATTATCATAATCACTGGTTTGTGCTTCAATAGAATATGCCGAACCATCATAAGAAAGAGTTAATTCGTGAGTATATGCCGAAGCGTGAGTATCATCCCTCTGTGGTGTGACTACCCACGTGCCTGTTATTAAAGCTATATAATCTGAAACACTAATCCAATAATCGTGATTGTGATAACCACCGCTTAATAAAAAAGTATGAACGGTTGTTCCCGTGCCTGGAATCATATCATATTGACTGAGTCCATCCACTTCAAATTCACCATCAGTTCCAGCATATGGATTAAAATGTATCGTATATGCGTGATAATGGCTGTCCGCACCATTAGGTGAATCAAAGAATATTATTCCATAATTAACATTTTGTTCATTTATTAACTGATTCGCTTGCTCTAAACTGATAGGTTCACACATTCTACCAGCATATGGTCCAGCAGAATCAAGTTCACAATCCTCATACAATAGATGGTCGTGACTTCCTTCTCCCTCAATAAACGAAGGTTGAATATAGAGAACTGGTGGATTATTCGCTTGAAGAATCGTGTTTATATATGTCTTTCTTTCATCCAAGTCTTCTACTGTTTGCGTAGAAACCTGTGTATCTACCTCATATGTTATTACTGGAGTACCGACAACTACGTTTGTGCTAAAATCAGAATAGAACGTAGTGGTTGTTGTCGTTGTTGTTATCTGTGTAGTCGTTTCTACGGTAGTTGTGACCAAATCACTATATGTAATTATTATAGT
>CESR01164911.1_pt1 | contig 14521 bp, 13 predicted proteins | sample 356351 | NCBI WGS metagenome assembly CESR01 (sample SAMEA2622149, study PRJEB7988) | marine metagenome | isolation source: saline water (ENVO:00002010), including | reverse complement strand
CGGATTCGTTCCCAGCGTGCGGTGAACGTGACTAAGTGGGTGGTGGTTTGCTACTTTACCAGTCCCCTCAACTACTCTTCTTGTCTCCGTTATGCGTGGAGGAAGCCAAATGCGATATTTCCAGAACTCACCAGTCCTTTTACTGATACTGGGGCTCATCAGTTGCCAGCCAGAGGCGACCTCTCCGCTTGAGTCAGAAACAGCTCCACCGCAACTGGAGGAGACTACCGGCTTGAGCATCCCGTTTGAAAAGTACCGGCTCGATAATGGGCTCGAAGTAGTCATGCATCAAGATCACTCCGATCCTATTGTTGCTATCGCACTGCTGTATCACGTTGGATCGGCGCGAGAGTTACCCGGACGCACCGGCTTCGCACATCTGTTTGAACACTTATTATTCCAAAGCTCCGAGAATCTCGAAGACGGTGCTTTCATACGTGGTATTCCCGCTTTAGGAGGTACTTTTAATGGGGGTACCAGTAATGACATGACGATCTACTTCGAGGCTGTGCCAAACGACGCATTGGAGCGGGTTCTCTGGATGGAGTCCGATCGGCTCGGGTTTTTTATTAACACAGTTACTCAACCACGCCTGGAAAACGAAAAGCAAATTGTTAAGAACGAAAAACGGCAAGGCGTTGACAATGTCCCTTATGGCCACACTTCCAGCGTTATTGACTCGAATTTGTTCCCCGCATCACATCCCTACAACTGGCAGGTGATCGGTTCGCTTGCTGATCTGCAGGCTGCAACTCTAGAAGATGTGCGTGGCTTCTACGAAACCTACTACGGCCCACAAAATGTGACCCTGGTAATCTCTGGAGACATCGAAATCGATGACACCAGAGCCCTAGTTGAACGGTATTTTGGGGAAATTCCCGCGGGAGCAGAAATCGAACCTGCCGCGGTGCCAGACGTCGTATTAAGCGCAACTCAGAGTTATTTTCACGAAGACAACTTTGCCCAGCTAGCCGAATTAACACTTGTCTGGCCCAGTGTTGAAAATTTCCACCCCGATTCCTATGCGCTTACCGTTTTGGGTCAACTACTCAGCGACAGCAAGACATCACCCTTTTATAAAGAGATAGTCGAAGAGCAACAGCTCGCACCTTCCGTGTCATCGATGCAAATCAGCCGAGAGCTAGCTGGCAAGTTTCAACTCTCTTCAAGGGCTTTCCCGGGCGTGGATCTCGATGACTTGAATGCCGCATTCAATCAAGCTTTTTCTCGCTTTGAGTCCGAGGGAATCAAGCAGACAGATCTAGAGCGCATTAAGACTGGCCTGGAGACAGATTTCTACCAGGGCATATCTGGCGTTATGGGGAAGGCCTTTCAGCTCGCCCAATACAATACTTTCGCAGGCGATCCAAACTTTTTAACTGAAGATCTCAACAGCTCCCTCGACGTTTCTATCGATGACGTTAACCGCGTGTATGAACAGTATGTTAAAGAAAAGCACCACATTGCCACCAGTTTCGTGCCACAGGGTCAAATGGAGCTCGCGCGCACTGATGCGGTTGAGGCCGATGTATTTCTCGAAGAGATCATTGCCGGTGCCGAAAACACCGCTGGTGATTTGACTACAGTGAACAATTTCGTGCGCACGCCATCACTGATCGATCGTACTCAAGCCCCCGCCCTGGGAACTGCTCCAAGCTCATCGACACCAGAAGTTTGGACCGAATCCTTAGAGAACGGGATGGAACTCCTGGGGATTACTCAGTCTGAGCTGCCACTGGTCAGATTTACTCTGCGCTTAAGAGGCGGCATGCTGTTAGATGATCCTGACAAGATTGGCGTTGCCAATCTAACGGGGAAAATGCTGTTGGAGGGCACCGCTACTCGAACGCCAGCGGAGCTCGAAGAGGCCATCCGCCAACTCGGCGCCACGATCAGGGTTTCTGCTTCTGCGGAGTGGATTACGCTTTCTGCTACAACCCTGGTTCGTAACTATCCCGCCGTGTTGGAGCTGGTCAGAGAAATTCTGCTCGAACCACGCTGGGATGAGGCGCGCTTTGCCCTCGTTCAGGACAGCACACTTAGTGGCATTCGACAGAACAGCGCTAATCCCAATGCCATAGCATCCACAGTTTTCAAACGGCTGGTGTATGGCTCCGACAATATCCTGGCTAACAACATTAGCGGTGATGAAGAATCGGTAGCGGCAATAACGATAGAGGATCTCAAGACCTACTACAGCACCCAATTCTCGCCAAGTGTCGCCACTCTTCATGTCGTTGGCGACATTGACTCAGCCTCTGTAGTCGCCTCATTGGCGGATTTAACTCAACAATGGAGCGCCAGGTCCATCGATGTACCCCAACCGCAATTTCAGTCAAGCACTGCACGCGCAGGCCTGTATGTCGTTGATGTCCCTGGAGCACCGCAATCGGTTATACGCGTGGGCTACATGGCAATGCCGCAGATCGATCCCGACTACTATCCTGCTGCGGTAATGAATCATCAGCTCGGTGGAGGCATTACCGGCCGCTTATTCCAGATACTCAGAATTCAAAACGGCTACACCTACGGTGCCAGATCTGGTTTCGCCGGCACCTTGTTGCCAGGGCCGTTTACCGTTTCTACTTCGGTGCGGGCGAATGTGACGCTGGAGTCAATGGTCTTAATCAAAGACATCCTGGAGAACTACGGTGAAACCTACTCGGAGGTTGATCTGCTGGAAACCAAAAATGCAATGATCCGCAGCAATTTCGTCAACCTGGAGACACCGAATGCGCAACTTGGTATGTTGCAGGATATTGGCGGCTACGACTTACCAAGCGATTATATAAGTCAGCGCGAAGCGACCGTGGCTGGAATGAGTGTCTCTTCGGTGCAAGCGCTCGCCTCTCAATACATCGCCACTGACCAGATGACCTATGTTGTGGTCGGAGATGCGGCGACCCAGCTTCCTCTTCTCACCGATCTCGGTTACGGCGAACCCGTATTAGTGGACCGTGAGGGCAATCCGCTGTAGTAAGCAAAAGGGGTCGGAGGCACTGCTGTCCCACATTTCCCATCAAGCCTATAATCCTAACCCAGGAGGGCTCGTTGCATTCGCCGGTGGCGATGGCTTTATCAGATTAATCAGGCTCTCTTTGGTGAAGAGATTGACCTGTAGCACGCGCAGTATTCGCTGCTCAGACCATCCTGTTTTCGAGATGAACTTTAGATAACTAAGCAATAGGTAAGTGCTCAATGCAATCCAGATTTGAGTCAATACAGCATTCCTCGAATTACCTACAAATGCATGAATCTTTAGGTTCTGTTTAATGGTCTTAAAAAATAACTCCACCTGCCAGCGATCTTTGTACACATCCGCTATCGTCTTTGCTGCCAAGTTAAATTGATTGGTTAGAAATACGTAGTGCTTACCTGTTTCTGCATACCTATAACCTACCCGGCGAAGATAGGAAATCGATTTGTCTCTTAGCTGGATACCAGTTAGCTCAATAACCTGATCGGAGGTGATTCCCTGGGCTTTGTTGACTTTATGACGCTCTACAACACGATACCTTGCATTCTCCCGTTGCCGAGTGACAAAGAAAATACCTTTATCTGTCAATAGCTTATACCAATAGTAATCCGTGAAGCCTTTGTCAATAACAACTAAACTCCCTTTGGGAAAATCAAATGCCCTTCCAGCAGGAACATCGTGGTTTCGACCATCGGTTATCGTGGCGAACGCCGGAAAGTGGCCCCTGTGATCCAAACCAACATGTAACTTTATAGCCGCTTTACTGCGATTATGATCCGCCCACGGAAACAGCTTCAGTGACAAATAAATCAAGCTCGAATCCAGTGAGTACAGGGGCTTTTAATACGAAACTTGTGCCTTGGTGAGCATCCCTGACAACGTATCACCAACTTCTGAAATAGCGCTTCATACAACGTGTAAGGTTGTTTCTCATTGACCCTGGCCAAAGAAGACTTCGCTATTTTCCTACAACCCAGATGATAATGATTAAGACTCTGGGCATTCATGTTCGATTCAATATCCCGCAAGCTCTGTCTACCTGACAGCTGCGCCATCAGCAACGAAAGAAACTGGTCCCACCGGCAGATCTTTCGCAGCCGCTGGCCGCTGTGGTGCTGATTAGTCAGAGACTCAAACTCATGTCTAGGCACCAGTTTCAGTAGTTGAGAAAAAATCGTGCTAGTATGCGACATGGCACTGATCCTGCCGCTGACCGCATCAATTCCCGAGGAAGTCATCTACCGGGGATTTCTCGTCGGGCGGCTTTCAGGGTTTTTCGGACAGGACATTCGCGGTGCCTCCATGACCGTCCTGGTTCAGGCGCTCATCTTCGGCTCGATCCATTTTCAATGGGGCATCGGCGGCATGATCATGACTTTCATAATGGGGGCTGTCTGGGGCACCGCCTATCTGCTGTGCGGCCGAAACCTGTGGATTGTCATCCTTGCGCACTCGGCAGGACACATCCTGTTAGTCACTCAGCTCTATCTGGGAGAGTCGATTATCGTCTAGGAAAAACAGGGATAGACCACGATTAGGCAATAGCGCAATAGCGTGGTCTGTCCCCGAACGACCGTACCGAAAAACGTTTCAGCGGAAACGTTTTTTTTGGAGTAACCGGGCAGCACTGTGAACAGTGCCGAAGCAAGGACGGCTGCCGAAGTAAAACTACTGTCTTTTTAGGCTGCCCCCATTTATCTTTGTGCTTTCTATACGCCGACACGGAGGATACACAATGAACAAGAAAGAGATCGCTGGGCTTTTGTTCGGAGCGATACTACTGACCGGAGTGCTGAGCTGGGCATTCACAGCCCCCTACCTCGGCAACACGGGACTTGCCCGTACGCCCGGAATAATTCTTGGAGGAACACTTACAGAAGCCCCAAGCGACTTCAGCCCGCTTCATGATAGTGTCCAGGGCCCTATGATCATGAAGCCGGCCGGTTTTCCGCCCTTTGTTAACTATCTGTCGTGGGTGGGCACTCCTGAGGGTGTAATCTCAGCCACTCGACCGGACGGCGGTTACTGGGCGCGACGCTTGCGGGAGAGAGGTGGCGATGGGTGGCTACGGATTGGCGATGCAACCTATGCGATGGAGGCCAACGAGGTTTTCGGTGACGAGCGCATTGCCATGATGAGACAGTGGGCAGGCGGTAGATCTATAGATCAGCCACTCTACCCTGGATCAGAACCATTGCGCGACTGGGAGGTCTTCTTCTGGAAGCCTAGATAGAAAGAGAATGGGGGACCTCGGTTTGACACGGATAATCGTGGTCTGTCCCCGCCAGCCGCCGGATTAAGGCGTTACTTCAAATTCGATAAATTCCAGCCCGTCGACATTGCCGTCATTCTCAAGTCGCATATAGACATCGTATTCGTTGTTATCGGGTGGGGATACGTTGAGCAGATTAACGCGCGGAACATAAAGAAGAGACTGATTCGCATCGAATGCCGAGCTGTGTTGCCAGATTGGCGTCGAGCCAGTTTCGTTGAAGCTCTTGATGGTAAACAGTGAACTGCCCGCTGTCGGGGGTTGCAGGACCAGGTCATAAGTGGTGTCGGTGCCCAAGAGCTGCAGAGACTGCAGATACAATTCACCGCTAGTGCTGTCATAGCTATTGTTACCGGTAACGGCTACTGCATTGTTGCGTTTAAAATTCGGTAACGCCGTGAACACGCTGAGCGAGGGGTCATAGTTGCAATCGACTTCATCGGCTGCCGTGGCAAGGCAATTCAATTCCAGGTCCAGCGGACTGGGTTGTGGACCGCCATTCACCCAGTCGGTGAGTTCGTGCCAGGCAGCGAGGCCTTCATCGACGGTAAATCCGCAGTGGCTGGGGCTGTTCGAGTCATTCACGATGCCAACTGTTAGTTGATTCGCCGGCAACGCGTCGATGAGTGCCATCTGGTTCTGCACCTTAACCAGCCCATCGTGTGAGGTATGAATGGATACAATCCTGGTGGTACCGATATTGCCGGTGGGTGTGTAGTTATCGAGCAGTGCCTCCCTGGCTGAGGGCAGCGCGACTGTGCGTAGGGCGGACTGGTTGACCGAGCCATCGCCGTAATCGATGCCGGCATTCTGGAACGGAATGAGTCCGTTTAACTGTGACTCGTCATTGATCAATCTGGGGATTTGAAACACCGCGTACCAGAGGTTCAATCCCAGGAAGAAAATATTCCTGGTGTCGGAGGTTTCCAGTATCTCTTCCAGTCGGTCCGCAGCATCCGAGTTCTGCAGTTCCCAGGCAAACACCTCCAGCGGATCGTTCTCATCGATCAACAAGCGGCTGCTGATGCTGGTACATTTGTCCAGAGAGTCGAGAAATTCAATTTCACCGAATAACAGTTCCGGGTGCTCATACCAGGGCCGGGGTAGATCAGCACCGGGAACAGCCTCGCAGACAGATTCGTAGATCATGCGCAGATCGAACGCTTCAAACCAGTTTATCGAGCCGGCCACGGCGCCACATAGAATCAGGGCACCATCCGGATCGGGAAGTAGATCGGATTCTAAATCGCGCATGGTGACGATGCCACCCAGTGACGCGCCAACGATATAAAACTGCTCCGGTGCAACCAGGTCTTCACTGGCAGCCAGGGTGAGGAACTGGTTATACAGTTCGGCATTGGAAATGTGCGAGTCGAACACGGCCCAACCTGTCTGACTGTAACTGGATGCGGCGAGCGCATAGCCTTCCGCAAGGAGTATTTCCGCATAGGGGCCCAGTCCGGGTTTGTCTTGAACTTCACCTGTGTAGTAGCCATCCCAGAAGGGGTTAAGAAGGGAGAGCAAGTCGGTAGGCTCGAAGCCGGTCATAAAACTCTGAAAGCCATGGTTCCAGATGACCAGGCCGTTCGCCGCTGTCCAGCCCGTAGGCTTGGCAATAGTGTAGTAGGCGCCACTGGCGGTCTCTCCATGCCAGACCGGGTAGCAGGCGCCATTTTCAGTCTCGTACTCATCGCTTGCGCAATTGGAAGCAGCGAGTGCATGGATTGAATACAGCAGAGACAAGATTGTGAGTAAGACTCGGCAATGCTTTATAATCATAGGAGGGCTCTTGATTAACACGAGATCTCGTTAATACCTAGTTTCTAGAAATTAATAACGGTTCGCTGAACGATAACTGAATAGTGTAGCCAGCAATTGCCTCGGGCTGATCTCATCGAGCAATAAGGGGTCAAAGAAGGGTTGCCTATTTCTCTCGCTCTACTCTGTGCGTGCCAACCAGCGAAAAATTGAACTCAGTAGATCCATTAAACGGCGAAAATCGCCATTTCCCGGGGTATCTGGGGGTCAACATCGGCATTTTCGCCCCTGAGAGCTGTGGGCATGCACTAAATTGGGTCTAAAAGAAAGAGACCTACCCCACGTGTTGTTTGGGTCAGATTTTCACTCCTGCAAAGTGTGAATTGGAAACCTGACCCTAGGAATCATTTCTGTTAGCAGTCAGTCAAATAGAGTTGGAAAAGCTAATCCAATAAAAAAAAAAGATATCTCGAAGCCTGCTCCAAATCTCGACTCACTATTTATAAGAGTGACAGAAGATGGAGAACTTTAGCCAGGGGTATGGATTGGGCACGAAATCAGGCTCTAAAATAGACGAGTCTTCTTCTGGAGATGATCTAGTATCTACTAATACGGGCTCTGCTTACTCGCTACGCGAGGACCGATTGGTTCTCTGTATGGCTGCAGCATTGGCTGTCGCGGCTATTCTGCTGCTAATCCCCAACATGAATCAGCCATGGCAGGTTGTGTTCAGTCAGTACCTGCTAGAAATACCCTTCCTCGCTATCTTGCTGGTGACTATTCGTATTCGTCTGAAGAGTGTGGAGTCAGTAGAGGAGAGGCGCTTTTGGATTCTGTTTTTCATTGGATTTGCGGTATGGGTGGTGTCGCTGGCAACAGAGTTATTATTTTTTGCAGTAGAACTCGGAGGAGAAATTCTTCAGGATTTGCTAATAAATGCACCTACTTGGTGACGAATGGGTGTCTCGCCACCGCGTTGGAGATTCAACCTTACAGAAGCACAAGCCGGCCCATTCATCGACTCCGTAGTTTCGATCGTGTCGGAGCGACGGCGTTGTTGTTTGGATTGTTGAGTTATTTTCTCCTGATCCCGGGTTTTTCCGTTGACAGTGGTTCAGCTATCTGGAGTTCTTCGTTAGCCCTGTTTGTGGCGCTGGATTGCTACATCATATTGCGACTCTGGCACCTCAGGGATTCGGCTGACAGTAAGGAATACCGATTCCGTTATACATGGGCGTTACTGGGAGTAATAATTTGGGGATTGGGCGACTTGTTCTGGTTGCTCATGTACGAGAATATTCTGAACGACTCCTCCAGTTCAGGCACTCTTTTTGATCTCATCTGGCCCATTGGCATTTGTGCCATCGGGGTGGCTACACGACCGAATGAGACAGATCCGGATACTGATATTCAGACTGCAGCTGAGCATGAATCCATTGGGATCGGACCTTTAGTCTTCTACGCGATTTTACCCTTGATGTTGCATGTCGCACTGTATCGCTTTGGTAATCCCGGGGCGAGCCTGGAAATGGCGAGATAAGTTCTGGTGCTTGGGACTACCGCCATACTCGCGATTATGACATTTGTCTATCATCTAGTCTTGCGCATAGAAAACCGGAGACTTGCCGAAGAGGAAGTGTTAGCCAGGGAGAATCTGGCCCACTAGGCGTTCCACGACAAGCTAACTGGCCTGCCGAACAAAAACCTGTTCAGTGATCGATTGCGGCTGGCTAGGGCAGATTCCTGGCGCTATAAGACTAAATGTGGTGTGCTGTTTTGTGATCTCGATCATTTCAAAGCTATCAACGACTCACTGGGACACGACGCGGGAGATAAAACACTCACCACAACCGCCGATCGATTGATGTCAACTGTTCGCAAGCAGGACACAGTAGCCCGGCTCGGTGGTGATGAGCTTGCCATTATCATATAGGGTATACACGATGCGCTGGATGCTACGGTATTGGCCAAGAAATTGCTCTAGGCTATTAATGAGCCGTTAGTGCTTGCACAAAAAAATCACGTGCTTACCGCCAGCATTGGAATCGCAATTTTTCCCGATGATGGCGAAGAGGAAGATAAGCTGCTCAAACACGCGGATACAGCCATGTACCAGGCTAAACTCTACAGTCGAAATACCAGCCGACTATTTACCGAAGCAATGAATGAAGCCGTCACTGAGCGGCTCGCTATAGAGCAGGGACTTAGAGCTCGCCCATGGAAGATCGTTTCGCAATTTTCTATCAACCGATAGTGGACCTGACAGGCGAGCGGCTGGAGGCCTACGAGGCCCTACTGCGATGGAAGCATCCCGAGCGTGGTTTTGTCCCGCCGGTGAGTTCCTTGGATGTGGCCGAACATTCAGGACTGATTATACCGCTCGGTAAATGGGTTATTCAGACGGCCTGCAGACAGGCAGTGCAGCAGGACGCCGAGATGGGTGCTATGCCATCCGTCTCCGTGAACATCTCACCGCGGCAGTTCGAGGATGCGGATCTGGTTCCCTTTATAGGTGAAGTCATCGAGAGCACGGGAATCGAAGCTTCCAGCTTGCAGTTGGAAATATCCGAATCGATGGCTCTCAGCGTTGACTCGGTAGCTACTACGCTCGGCAATCTGCGTGAGTTGGGCGTGCGAATCGCTATTGATGGTTTCGGCACCAGTTATGCGGCACTCAGTCGCCTGCAGGAACTACCAGTCGACATCGTGAAGATTGACAAATCGTTCGTGCGAGCAATCAAAGTGGGTTCCGTGAGCGAGGCAATCGTAACGGCAATCGTCAACATGGCGCGAATATTGGATTACTACGTCGTTGCCGAAGGCGTCGAAACTGCAGCGGAGTTGGTAGTTATCCGTAAGACTGGAAGTCATGCAGTTCAGGGATACTATCTTGGCAAACCTATGCCGCCCGAGAAGCTTAACGAAGCACTGAGCTAATCAGAACGATCTCATATAGTTGTTCAGAGGGTCCCCAGGCAACAAACACTCAATTCATTCATGAAATTGGCAGTAGAACCGGTTTAGATCTCCATTACCCGTTCGATGTCGGAATCCAGTTGTGGTTTCTTTGTGAGCAATGATACGCCGATAAACAACAGCAGCGATGAAGTAAAAGCAACAAGCTGGCCACTGATCGCGTAGGGAAAGGCATAACCTGCAAGTTGGGTAATGAAATTGATCAACAGGGCCGTCACGATTGCCGTAACGGCGCCCGGCACCGATGCGCCTTTCCAGTTTAGCCCCAGGGCGACTACCGGGAAGATTGAAGCTGCAAATGTGGCCCAGCCGAAGGCGCCGAGAATGGCGACCAGAGTCGCATCGCGAAAGTGGGAGTACAGCGCAAAACTTGCCGCCACGATTGCTAACAGTATTGTCACTACCCGCGCCCAGAACAACTCGTTCTTCACACTATGCCCACGTATTGCTTTAGGAATGTCGTGAATGATGGCGGCTGTACCAATGTTAAGAAAGGCGTCGGAGGTTGACATGATCGCTGCAAACAGTCCGGCAAACACGATGCCCGCCAACAGCGGATTGGCGAACACAGACAGGAAGATCGATGCCGCGTCATCGGGTAGGGCGAGTGGGTCTATCGCGCCATCTATTACTGCAGCCCGCATGACGATGCCAATGGAGATCCACAACAGCGCCGCCATCACGTAACCGAATAATGACATGGGCAGGATAGTGCGGTTGTCACGCATGTTTTTGTTCATCATCATCTTGGTAATGATATGGGGTTGTCCGGCAAGACCCAGGCCAAACACGAAGAACCAGCCCAGTGACGCCATGATTCCAGCAGCGCCGTAGGGCATGATAGTTTCTGAATCGTCGGCGAGGATAATCGATGTAGCTTCCTGCATGCCGCCGTCAAATACTGACATAGCCGTGAACAGGATCAGCGTACCCGCGATCATCATGATTATGCCCTGTACCACGTCGGTATATACCGAGGCGATGATGCCACCGGTGACGCAGTAGAAGATCAGCACGGCCGAAGATATTACTACGCAAGTAACCAGGCCCACATCGGCGAACATTTCAGTGCCGGAAAGAATTGCCTGCATGACCACCGCCATCGCCAGGATCTGCGTAGCCAGATATCCCATTACACCAAGTACAATTGTTATGGCTATGAGAAATCTTACAGCCTCGCTTCCATATCGCGCTGCCACCACGTCGGGCAATGAAATACAATCGCGCAGCTCGGCGATCATGCGAATGCGCTTGGCAACCAGGAAAAATCCGAGAGCATAGCCAATTGACGAAATGACTACCATCCAAAAGGAGCTGACCCCGATCGAATAAACCAGCCCGGGACCACCGACGAAACCGAAACCACTTAATGTGCTGGAAAACATGGCCAGGGCAACGACAATAGGTCCGAGGCCGCGCCCGGCAATGAAGAAATCGCTGGAATTGTGAGTGCGGCGCATCGCCCAAAGGCCGGTGACAATGCAGAACAGCATGTACGCAACTACGGCACCGACGATTATTTCCTGCCTGAAGACTTCCATGTAATTACAGCTCCGCGTGCTCTATCCCGCCAGCCATTGCAGTGGCAGAGTGAGAACGCTATTCACTAGTGGTTCGTTCCGACTGACTGATTTTCTCTGCCAGTAGCGCATTGAATTTTTCTTCGTCTTCTGCTGTGTAAATAAACTTACCAAAACCAACGCTGTAGATAATAATCAGTGGTAAGGCACCGAGCCATGTGCCGTACAACTGCCAGGCAGTCGCAGTTGGAAAGCCCATGAAGTAACCAGTGATGCCGGTATCGAGGTATTGCAGATGATTGGAGAACATCCCCCAGGCAATGACCAGCATCAATCCCAGGCAGCCACCCATATAACACCCGAGCTTAAGGGTACGATAGCGCTCAGAAACACCCAGCATGGACAACAGCACGATTTGGGTAAGCAGCAGACAGTGAAAGGCGAATCCGAGCATGCCGATGTGTTGGAGTCTGGCGGCGCCATCACCGCCAACCTGCATGCCGGGAAAACTCGGGTGGGCAGCACCGCCGGCAGCGATGACCGGCTCCGCCAGAATAATGGCCAGTAAGATAGCAGCCATCAGTACGCCGAATGCGAAGATTACATAGATCAACTTGCTTTGGATAATTCGCTCCTGTCGTTTGCTTCAGCCGCGCCTAATTGCTCAGCTTGAATACGTACAGATTGCCCCCTTCGGGGAGTTTGATGTTGCCGCCCACCATGCTGGCGATGCCGGCAAAATTGCCCGAGCCAATGGCGACATAGGATTCGCCTTCGATCTGATAGGCAATTGGCTGGCTGCGCACGCCACCGCCCAGGCGGTAACGCCACAATTCCTCACCGGTTGCGGCATCTAGCGCAATGGCATGACCGGTTTGGCTGCCGGTAAATACCAGCCCGCCGGCAGTGCTAAGCATACCGGCCATCATCGGTTCCGGATCAAGGTAGCGCCAGCGCACTTCACCTGACTGGTAGTCCATGGCAGTGATATGACCATAGGCGACTTCTGTAGTGACAGCCGCGAGACCATCACCGATCGGTTGGTCATTGGTCCAGTGCGTCTGGGTGACGAGGAGCCCCTCGCCGGGTTCCTGCACATCGACTGGCACTTCACTGTCTCGTGTTTCTGTGGCGACGGCCTGCGCAGTGGTTGGCGCAGATGCAGACTCGCTGCTGCCTGTCTGGGTGGATTCCGGGCTGCAGGAAACCATTAGCAGCCCAATGGCAGGCAACAATGGAATCAGAGATTGGCGTAAATGCATGACAGCTCCTGTTGGTACTTCTGTTTGTTTTGGTGCTTTTATTTCCGGGGGGCTTCCAAAAAGCCCTGCCTGATCCAGCAAATAGTAGAGCATAAACAGCCCACGGGTGGGAGTCTAGTCGGAAAACTCTACAAAGCTGGGTAATTTCACAGTGGCTGCGCAAATCCCGAAAGGTCATGGTGAATCGTACTGGAATGTCCTATAAGCGGGCAGCTGGCGCCTTGACAACGCTCCTGTGAGAGTTCATGTTCTCAGGTTCCGCCAAATAATGGGCACTCAGTGTTTCAATAAGTAGTTAGGCAAGAGGTGAATAATGAACAATAGCTACAAAAAAAAACCGCATTTCCTCCTTAAGACGGGTCTGGCAGGCGTAATTCTAAGCCTGCTGTCTGCAACCGTACTGTCACAGCCTGGATCGATGGCTGTGACCGGCCAACCTGCTGCCCATGCCGGTCAGCAAGTCGTTAACAATCTGCCGAATCCCTACGTAACGCAGCGCAGCTTCGGCAGTCTGCCCGATGGGCGCCGCTGGGGATCAGTCAGTGCCGTTAATGTCGACGTGGACGGCGTGCACATCTGGGCTGGTGACCGCTGCGGGACTAACTCATGTGCCACATCCGATGTCGATCCCATCGTCAAGCTGGATCCGAATGGTCGCGTGGTCGCCATGTTGGGCGCCGGGCAGATCATCTGGCCCCACGGCATGGATGTAGACGCACAGGGTAATGTCTGGGTGGCCGATGCCCGCTTGGCCAACGAGAATGAAATTAATGAAAATCCTGCTGCCCGTAATCTAGGCAGTGTGGTGAGAAAATTCAGCTCCAGCGGTGAATTGCTGCTGACAATTGGCACTCCCGGCGCAATGGGTGATCCACCTACGCATCTGACCGAGCCGAACGATGTGCTGATTGCACCTAATGGCAACATCTTCATCGGTGAGACCCATGGTGCGCAATTCCAGAACGAACCCGGACCCAATGCCAAAGGCCGAATCACCATCTGGGCGCCAGATGGCACTTTTATCAAGTCCTTTGGTGAATGGGGTTGGGAGGACGGCCAGTTCCGTGCACCACACTCACTGGCGATGGACTCACAGGGGCGGTTATTCGTCGCCGACCGAGGCAACAATCGTATTCAGATCTTCACCCAGGACGGTGATCATCTGGATACTTGGTATCAGTTCAGCCGCATCAGCGGACTGTATATCGATCCGTCGAATGATATGCTGTACGCCATCGACTCCGAATCCGATACGAATTACAATCCAGGCGGTTGGAGAAAAGGACTACGTGTCGGCAGTGCCCGTACCGGTGAAGTGTATTACTTCGTGCCCGAGCATATTTCAGCAGACCGTGCCTCCGGCATGGGGGGCGTGGGCTCAATGGGTGAGGGTGTCACGGTAGATGCCGCTGGTAATGTCTATGCCGGTGAGGTCGGTCCCATCCAAGGCATGACCCGCTTTGTACCGCGTCTGATTCCCTGAGAAAGAAGAATCAAACAAGACGGGCGAAGCTGGAGCTTTGCCCATTTTTTTATCCATTGCACAGGGACCAATAGCAGCCAGTGAATCACAGCTCCTTAGTGCCCGGGAAAATAGAGTCCTGCACAGCTGATAAGAATCCTTTCTGCATTTCCTTTCGGTATTTTCTATAATTAAACTGGTAGTTTTCATGAGTAAATTGTTCGATCCTCTTTCGTCTACCTGTGGACCAAGAATGAAGAATCGTTTCATGCTTGCGCCACTCACTAATACCCA
>CESR01096792.1_pt1 | contig 14538 bp, 9 predicted proteins | sample 356351 | NCBI WGS metagenome assembly CESR01 (sample SAMEA2622149, study PRJEB7988) | marine metagenome | isolation source: saline water (ENVO:00002010), including | reverse complement strand
GCCATGATGATGAATAACGATCAAGAGAAACCCATTGATTATATACCTGAAGCACTTGGAAATTACACATGGGAAATAACCACAAGTGAATCCATGGCTCAGAATTACTTCAATCAAGGCATGCAGCTTAGATGGGCATACAATGTAAGTGAAGCAGCTAGATCAATGGCCGAGGCAAGAAGAATTGATCCGAATTGCGCGATTTGTTATTGGGGTGAAGCATTTGCTTTAGGTTCTTTCCTTAACGCTCATATGACTACTGAAAAGGGAGTACAAGGACGAAAAGCGATTCTAATGGCCGCCGAACTAGCTGAAGGTAATACCTCTCAAATGGAACAAGATCTAATTAAAGCAACAGTGGTTCGCTACCCCGAAAACTGGACTACAGAAATAAGTAGGGACAAACAAGCACGTCAACCCACTTATCAAGCATTTTCTGATGCCATGGCCGAAGTGTATGAGAAATATCCTGATAACCATGAAATCGCTACTGTTTATGCTCAATCATTATTTATGCTGGAAGAAAGGCGAGGTTACCGTGACCTCAATTCATCTTCGTTAATTCATTTGCATAATATATTAACTGGTGTCTTGGATGAAGACATCACGCATCCAGGTGCCTGTCATTTGTACATTCACGCTACTGAATCAACCACAGAACCAGGCAGAGCTGAGGTATGCGCTGATCATTTAAGTGACTCGGTACCCATTGCAAGTCACATTCAACATATGCCTTCACATACCTACAATGAAATTGGACGGTGGGGGAAAGCAGTTATCGCTAATACCAAAGCACAACAATCTGATCTACAAGCAAAAGTAAATAAAGGTTTCTCATATGGCGATTCTCACAATATTCATATGTTACTTTATGCCGCTTCATATGATGGCCAAGGATCAGTTGCCATGCAGGCGGGTAGAGATTACAGAAAAATAACTGATATGTCTCCTTATGAAGTATTAACACAAATTCGCTTTGGACGATTTGATGATGTCTTAGCCAATGATAATAAGCCAGAAGACACTTACTCAGCAGCAGTTTGGACTTTTGCTAAAGGTTACGCACAATTAAAAACTGGAAATATTCAGGCCGCTAAAGACACGCATGCGAAAGTACTTAAAAGTCATGAAGCCATGACCGGTTCATTCAGAGGCGACTCAAAAAAGAATCTTACTGAAATTGTCGCACTTATACTTGCTGGTGAAATTGCATTCACTGAAGGTGATACTGATGAAGCCATTCGCTATTTTGAAAAATCCGTAAAAATGGAAGACACTTTAGAGTTCAGCGAACCAGAACCTCTTCCATTTGCAGCTCGTCATTGGTTAGGGGCAGCTCTTTTGCATGTAGGTGATTACCAGGGAGCCGAAAAAGCATACCGTGAAGAATTGGCGGATCATCCGCATAATGGTTGGTCACTATATGGTCTCAAAGAAGCTCTGATGGCGCAAAATATTGATGGTTCAGCCGTTAATAAAGATCTTGAAGAAAGCTGGGCACGCTCAAATCTCTGGATAACATCCTCTAGATTCTAAAAAGAGAACAAGAAAAACCGGTCTAAAGACCGGCTTCTTTAGATTAATTGACCTTATTTTGCTTACGGTCTCCAGCCTATATGCTCGTATTTGACCAATTGTTGTGGCCCTACTTCAGCTCCATAAATATTGCCTTCATCATCTACAGCAACACCCTCAGCTGCCGTAGTACTTCCATTTAGATCTGGTTGACCTGGATCGGGAATAAAGAACACCACCCAAGCATCCTTGGTACTGCCTATTCTTATACCCCTTTTCCAACCCCAATTTCCTGACCATGGCACATGTGATTCTGAGTCAGCTGAAAAGAGAACATCATTTTTATCAATAAAAAGACCGCTTGGTCGACCGAATTGCGTCCAAGTTGCTATCCAATTACCCTCTTGATCAAATATTTGGATACGACTGTTTCCACGATCTCCCACATACAGTTTTCCTGTTGAGTCCATTGCCAATGCATGTGGATCTCGAAATTCGCCTTTTTCTGCACCAGTCACGCCCCACGTTTTAATAAATTTGCCATCTTTATCATATTTTACAATACGATTATTTCCAGAGGCTCCGTGACCGTCAGCAACAAAAATATCCCCGTTTGGTGCCACCAAGACGTCAGATGGCATATTAAACTCATACTCTCCATCACCAGAAAAACCAGGCTCTCCAAGCGTCATCAATACACTACCTTCTGAATTAAACTTGATAACCTGATGACCTAGCTTACCTTGGTTTCTGTCAGCCTGACTGCATCCTGGGCATGCCGCATCAGTAACCCATATATTGTTGCCCGCATCGACATGAATACCATGTGGCCAATCAATAAGTCCAGCACCAAAACTCTTTATTACATTGCCATCTCTATCAAATTGTAAGATAGGATCATCTGTTGAACCAACACAACTATTCTTACCACAACGCTCACCTACCCACATTGTTCCATCTTTTCCTGGGTAAACAGCACTGGTAGCACCCCATTCTCGCTCACCTGGCATTTTTGCCCAACCCTCAACTGCGCGCCAAGGATGATCTTGAGCAAGAACAAGCGAAGACAATCCTATTGCCAAGAAAACAAAGAAGGTTAATTTTTTCATTAGACCGAGAAACATAAATATCTCCTTAATTCTATATACAATTACTTGTTATCTATCATACCAATAATCTTAAATCTTTATCTCTTCTTTTAGTACACTAACAGTTGCCTGCATTTCATCAAGTGTACCTACCGAGAAACGAATGTAATTCTTAATCGCAACATTATCATAAACTCTTACTTGAATATTTTTTGCAGCCAACTTTTGTTGTAGAGCTCGGCCATCCTGCCCAACATTAACCAATACAAAACTGGAATGACTGGGCACATAACTTAAACCGAGGTTCTTAAGCTCTTGGTAAAAATAATCTTTGGAATTGTTTGTCAATCTTTTAACTTGACGAACAAATGATGTATCTTCTAAGGAAGCCTTCGCTGCATAGCAATTGATGTTACCCATTCCCCAGCTATTACCAGCTGCACGCAATTCTGATATTACAGATTGATGTCCAACAGCAAAGCCAACACGCAATCCTGCCATGCCATACATCTTAGAAAATGTTCTTGTGACGATCACATTCTTATGTTCTTGGGTGATTTCTATTGCAGAACGATAATTCTGCTCTCTAACAAAATGAATGTAGGCTTCATCAATAAGGATCGTGACATTTTCAGGAACATTGTTTATAAATTCTTTGATCTCCTGATAAGACAAGATTGTACCTGTCGGATTATTAGGATTGGTTATTACAATTAGTGTTGTATTGTCAGAAACTGCATTTAACATCCCATTAAGGTCGTGTTTAAATTCATGGGTTGTAGGAACTCTTTTAACTGTTATTTCCATACCAAAACGTGAACGAAGTCCTAATGCTGCGCGACTAACACCACCGTATCCTGGATCGATTTCAATAATCTCTCCAACGCCATCTTTTACTCCATAAATCGCGGTAATCTGATTTAGAATAAAGCTTGAGCCTCCTTCCACATAAATTGGATAACCACTGTCCCTAAAAAGGCCTCGACCGTCAGCGGATGGCGCTTCCTCCCTTTCTAAACCAAGGTGCTCCCCGATGGCTATCTCTAGTTTTCTATAAGCGCCAAAATCATATCGATTAATATCCATTACAGAGTTGTTAATGGCTCTCAATGCTCTGGGAGATGGTCCAAATGGGTTTTCATTATTTCCAATACCCGCAATACCAGGCTCTTCACCCCAACCATGCAATTCTTCAACACTTAGCGGCCTATATGCTGACGGAATTGTTTCGGCTAAACTTGATTTTCCTGATAAAACTAGAGAACCAATACTGGCACTTGCTCCTAGAAAACCTCGGCGAGTGAATGAAAATTTGTTGTTTTTAGTGACGTTAGATGAATTCATTGTGTCTCCTTTTGTAAAAATCGACATAAAATATTATTGGTTAGGTGGTTTGCGAGGTATCAAAAAGATTTCTTTTTGCCTGCCATCGATATAATAAACATTCACGCCATCATACATGGCGTCTTCTTCGAGTTTTATTCTTACCGGTTTCCCCCAGCTTGGTATATCGGTTTCAGCATAAAGCTCAATTGAATAGGCTGTATTTGGATAAATAGGATAATCCCCTCCGCCTGGCACACCGCCTTGTTGGTCCCACATACCTATTGTTGAGCCGGCTGCATGCCCGTGAAAACCAATCGGATGCGTGTAAATTGAAGGACGAATTCCTTCTTTCTTGGCTTTATCCAAAGCGCTAAATAAAACTTCATTGCCTGTTCGGCCAACGGCAAATTCGTCCGTCAAAATATCTTGAAGGCGATTGCCGTTTCTCATGGCAATTTTTAATTCCTCTGGAACATCAGCTTCATCTGTCTTTAAAACATAAGCGTGTTGTTGAGTATCCGTATTCAATCGTAAATATGTAATTCCAAAATCAACATGCAATAAATCACCCGGCATAATAACGTTGTCATCATGTCGAGCCAATAAGGATGTCTTAACGTCAACCGCTGGACTGCTTTCTCTTTGTATTGAAACAGAGGGGTGAAACCATGTGGTTAATTTTAATTCTCTAATTCGATCCCGATACCACCAAGCCACGTCATTGGTTGTGGTTACTCCTGGTTGTATAACTTCATCGGTTAAACCCGAAGCTAAAATCTCGTGCGCTATGCGACAAATTTGTTGATAAATCGTCATCTCCAACTTTGATCGTGTTTCCAGCCAACCAACAGCAAGCTCTTCAGCAGAAACAACTCTGTCCCGAAGTTCTGGTTCCAGGGACTCTAAGAGCAAATCATATTCAGTATGGGTAACGCCATCGGCAAGTGCAAAAGTATCAGAGTAATTCAAGCCAATTCTATTGGGATTTCGTTCTTTTATAAGCTGAGCCAATCTTTTCCATTGGTCACCGTGCAATTCCTTGTCCCATGCTTTAACAAATGTCGTGCCAACTCCATACCTAGCTACTGCTAGAGTTTCCAGAGGTTGTCCTTCCCCAGGATTAAAAATTAATAAAATAGTTCTCCTTCGAGCTGATTGCCAAGTTGATGGCAAGAAGGTTCTAATTACTGGATCTTCATTATATTCTCTAGAAATAATAACCCACATATCGATATCGGTTCGTTCCATTAAATCGGGCAAAACAGTGGCAATCCTCTCATCAATTATTTGATCGATTACCTCGGCTCGCTCCCGCATAGGAAGTATCAAAGTGTCTGAATAAGTCACTTCAAACAAAAAACTCAATAGCAATACAAATAAGATTCGCATAATGATTCTCTTAAAAATTAAAGAAATATCTTACCATCTTTAATACGGATTTTTTTAAATACACAGTCACACTAATCTGATAAGGTCAAAGCAATCAATTCTGCAGGTTGTTTTCCATCTGCAACAGTCATCACAATATATTGTTTGCCGTTAATACGATATGTACTCGGTGGACTGGTTTGCGATGCAGGCAAGGAAATTTCAGCAATAATTTCTCCGGTTAATTTATTGTGAGCACGAAAAATCGGATCGCCGCCAAAGCCTTCTCCTGCAAACAATAAAGTTTCAGTAACCACTATACCGGACCGAGTATGTTTTCCTGTTCGTGGTAAATCTATGCCTCCTAGTGCTGGGTTCTCTTTGATATTTTTTGGGGTATCGCCATTTGCAATAGACCATCGATGTGCACCAGTATTTAAATCAATCGCGGTGATTCTTCCCCATGGTGGTTTTGCAATGGGTATATCTAAAACTTTTGGAGGTGGTGTTGTGCCCGATATATATCTTATGTCCGATGATTCTGGCTCATTAACTAACTCCATTAAGCCTACTCGGGTTTGAGAAGGAACGAATAACAATCCACTCATAGGATCCAAAGCACTGCCCTCCCAATTAGCACCACCAGTTGCAAACGGCAAGCTCAACGTGCCATTAGTTCCATCTGAAGCACCTACTATTGAAGGAGGAGTGTACAATGGACCCAATCGATAATTCTTTAATAATTGTTTAATCGCGGTACGTATTTCGGGAGTATAATCAATTAAATCATTGATACTGACACCTTGCCTCTCAAAAGGAAGCGGTAATTCTGGGATGGGTTGTGTTGGAGATGTCCATTCTCCAGGCACATCTGTTTGAGGAACTTCTTTTTCATTTATAGGCCAAATTGGTTCCCCGCTTTTACGATCAAAAACGTACACAAACCCTTGTTTTGTGACCTGTGCGACAATCTTCTTGCCATTGGGTAAATCTGCGATTATGGGTGCGGTTGGATTATCCCAATCCCAAATATCATGATGAATTAATTGAAAAAACCACTGCAACTCCCCCGTCTTCACATCCAAGGCAATCAGGCAATTTGCGTAAAGATTATTTCCATGCCTATCCCCTCCGTATTGATCACCAGTTGCCGACTCAACGGGTAAAAAAACTAAATTCATCTCCGGATCTGCTGACATCGGTGCCCATACTCCTGCATTACCGGTGTATAAAGCCGAATCATTAAACCAAGTCTCAAAACCCTCTTCATTGGGCTCTGGAATAGTGTGGAATGTCCACAACAATTTTCCGGTTTTGACGTCAAAACCTCTCACATCGCCTTTGACATTAGCTTTTGAGGGCGGGCGAAAACTGACATCATGTGCTGAACCAACAACTATTACGTCCCCAACAACCAATGCCGGGGAAGTAAGGCCGACATCAAGGTCACGATTTGCAGCTCGTCTAAGACCTTCAGTCAAATCAACCCTGCCATTAACTCCAAATTTTGGATTTGGAATACCCGTATCCGCATCCAAGCTGACTAAATAATAACCAGGAGTGACTACAATGACATAGTTACTTCCATCATCATCTTTAAAATAAGAAAACCCTTTTCCTGAATCTTTGCGTGACGCATTTTCAAAACGTTTCCCTTCATCCGGGCGCCACATCCATAGAGTTTGTCCCGATTCAGCATCAATGGCGACAACATTTCTCGTTGCGCCTGCTCCAATAAAAACCTTTCCATCTCTCATTATCGGCATCGAAACATTCCTGATTTCAGGAGATGGACCAAAATTCTGAGCTTTCCAACGCCATGCGATTTGAAGTTTATCTGCATTCTGAGCATTAATTTGCCTTACGGGAGAATATCGTTGGGCATTTAACTCGCCGCCAAAATTCTGCCATTCCACATCAGGAAGCATTACCTTTCTTGGGTTAAAGGTAATTTTCTGATTGGCAATCAGATTAACGTTCTTCGGTATGTCAGTGAGATCAATTTCTGCCTGTTTAAGCATATATAAGACTACTTCGAGATACTCGTGATCAGTGAGTGAATTCGGGGCTTCTGCAGGCATCGTGTTTTTTGTAGCGTGAAAAAAATCAGTCAAAGAATTTCCGACCCAATCTTCATGAACAATATTGATGATTTCTTGAGACGCATGACAACGAGCACAATGCGCGCCAAAAATCTGATTGCCTTGCGCCAAGAGATTAGATGAAGAAATTAATAAAATAAACATCAAGTTCTTTATAAAAAACGGCGGTCTATAAATATTCATAATGGAGTCACTATAACTAATCTTTTATCTTTGAAATCTATTCAGTTCTCAAAGGCTGTTAATACTCTTTTTTGCTTTAATTTTCATTTTAAACAATCTCCGATAGGAATTTTTTTCGCATTATGATTACAATATCAAAAAAATTTTTAAAATGTATCGTGTTTAATTATGCATTCTAATTCACATAGATTAAAAGGCTTAAAAAATGAAATATCTACCTCGATTGATTGCTTTAATGGGTATATTTTTATTTTCCTCACTACTTTCAGGGGATCATTCTGGTAAATGGTCCTTTATAGAAGATGAATCCAATCCTGACTACATGACACAAATTAGTCAAACCTCAATCACATCAATTACAAATGAATCGACCTTTGAAGAAGTTTTCCCAAATTTGACATTCTATTGTACAAAGAATAATCCAGACCCAGTTTTTCAAATCAACTGGAAAAGATTTATATCATCATTTAACAAAACTGAAATTGGTTTACAAGTTGATAAAGAAAAAATGACTTGGATTAAATTTAACGTAGATAAAACGGGCAAGATAACTCGTCAAGATTCTCTTTCTCAGTCACAATTACTAATAAACAGACTGCTTGGTAAAACTGCACTCAAAGTAGAAGTTGAACCGTACTCAGAACCAGCAGTCTCAGTTGAATTTAATCTTCAGGACTTTGTGGCATATATTGAGAAGCTAAGAGATTCTTGTATGATCTAAGTTCAATTGCCGCAAAAGTTATTCTTTAACACCCAAGCGCTCATGCATAATAGAACTCGTTGTGGTGTATTGTAGATGAACCTTCTTATCAGGCTCAATCTGTTGTTTTATGGCAAATGCAGCCAAAGCTGCCTCATGAAAACCAGACAGGATTAATTTTTTCTTGCCAGGATATAAATTGATATCACCGACAGCATAAATACCGGTTTCAGATGTCTGGAATTTCTCCGTATCCACATTGATTGTTTTTCGATTGATATCCAATCCCCAATCGGCAATTGGTCCTAATTTTGGCGACAACCCATAAAAGACAAGAAGATGATCAACTGAAATTTCTTGTTCTTCAACATCTTGTTGTGAAATCTTTATAGAAGTGAGCTTTCCATTTTTACCAGTCATTTTAGTTACTTTGGTATTATCAATGATATTCATCTTACCTTCGGAACATAACTGTCTTGCCTTTTTCACTGAAGACGAAACAGCACGATATTCACCACGTCGATGAATGAGTGTTAACTCTCTGGCGGATGCTGACAGGTCAATGGCCCAATCAAGAGCAGAATCACCGCCGCCTAATACCACAAGTTTCTTTCCCTTGAATTTGCTTGAATCCTTAACTTTGTAATGCAATGACTTATTTGTAAATTCATCTGCATTACTCAACCTCAATTGTCTTGGCTGAAAAGACCCAACTCCTCCAGCTATAACCACCGCTTTAGATTGAAATTTCTTACCGGAATTCGTTTCGAGCATGAAAGTTCCATCTTTTTGTTTATTAAGAACCGATAACTCATCATTGAGCGTTATACCATAATCAAAAGGTTTGATTTGTTTAAGTAGATTCTCTGTTAATTCTTCGCCAGTGCATATGGGTATAGCCGGGATATCATAAATAGGTTTATCCGGATAAAGTTCGGCACATTGACCGCCTGGAGTGCGAATCGAATCAACTATCTCTGATCTCAAGCCCAAAAGACCCAATTCAAACACCTGGAACAATCCGCATGGCCCGGCACCAATGATGACAACATCTGTTTTAATCACAATGATAAGGCTCCATTTACATTGAATTATTAATTGTCCGTATAATTTAAATTATCTGCAAATTTAATTACCAAAATCACAACAAATAACATTACACTCACATAACAATGAGAAGAGATGCATTAACAAAAAATAACAACTACATTAACTACAAGAACAAAAACGGTTGGAATTCCTTACTTCCTGCAAGACAAGATACAAAAGAATTAACGCATGACAAAAACCCAGACGTTGCCATCATTGGAGCTGGTTACACAGGAATTGGTGCTGCAAAACGTTGGCATGAAATTGCCCCTAATGACGAAATAACTATTATCGATGCTAGCACCATTGGAGAGGGTAATCCTGGAAGAAATTCAGGTTTTCTTCTAGAAATTTCATTAGCCAATGATGCTACATCTAAAGATATGGAGCGCATGTCCAAGTGCAATAAATTAATTTCAGAAACAATGACAAGAATCATAGATTCTGTTGCTCACTCGGATATCGACTGTCAAATATACAGAACTGGAACGTACAGAGCAGCTGCAGGCAAAGTTGGTATTAAGGCATTAAAAAAATATCAAAACTTCCTTGAAAAATCAGAATTAGAGCATGAATACTTAAATAAAAATAAATTAAAGGAAAGAATTGGTACTGATTTTTATCAAGTGGGTCTTTTCAGTCCGCATTGTTACCTTGCGCAGCCTGCAGCTTTGATCCGAGCTCTTGCTCAAAACTTACCAGATGAAATCCATTTGTATGAAAATACACCCGCACTGGAAATTAAAAAAGACCATTCATACTGGCAAATAGAGACACCAAATGCATCAATAAAAACTAAAAAAGTCATTATTGCTAATAATGCATTCTGCGGGCAATTGGGTGTTGGAAAGAGTTATGTGTCAACCATTTATACATACGTTGGTCTTACTGAAGTACTTGATCAGAATTCTCAAGATATGTTAGGCACAGAGAAAAATTGGGGTATTCTTCCAACGCACAGGCTTGGATGTACTCTCAGAAAAACACCGGATAACAGACTGATGATTAGATCATTGTATGATTATGGAACCGAAGGAAACAATACATTGATCGCAGAAAAACTTTTACACAGCTTAAGATTGCGCTTTCCAGGCTTAAAAGACGTTAAATTTGAGAGTGTCTGGGGTGGAACAACTGGGTTCACATACAATGGAGGACCTTTATGGGGTGAAATTAACTCAAATATGTATATTTCCTCAGGTTGCAATGGAGGAGGAATTGTTAAAGGCACATTATTTGGGGGTTTATTGGCTGATTTAGCCAATAATCATTCAGTGCCAGATGTCAACAAACTCTTTGGTATGGCCAGCTGGATGCCACCAGAACCATTTAGAAAAATTGGCTTTAAATTGATTTCAATGATAGAAAGAATAAGAGCAAAAGATGAAACTTAATTACCACATCAACTAAACAAAAAATAGTACTAATAAAAAATATGGATGCAATTGAACAATTCGGAATATTATCTTTAATACCTGCAACAGTAGCAATATTTTTGGCTTTTTTAACAAGAAACACCATATTTTCCTTAGCGATGGCTTGTTTCATTGGTGTCGTCGTTTCTGGTCAGGGTTTAATTGGATTTCCCAACCTACTCAAAAATGCACTGGGAAACACTGACTTTTCTTGGGTGCTCTTACTCGAATTTTTTATTGGCATCTCGATTGCTTTTTTTCAAAGAACTGGGGCCATACATAACTTCTCCCAATATATTGCGTCAAAGAAAATGACACGGATTCGTGTGCAATTAATTGCTTGGCTCATGGGAATGTTTGTTTATTTTAGTGATTATTTTAGCCCTCTTTTTGTTGGTTCTACAATGAGAAGCTTATCTGATCGTTTTAAGATTTCTCGAGAAAAACTTGCCTACATTTGCGATTCAACCTCTGCGCCTGTGAGTATTCTAGTACCAATAACTGGATGGGCTGTTCTGGTCGCAACACTTATGATAGGTATGGGTCCTATTAATACGGCTGGTGATGCAATGATGGTGTTTATAGCTGCAATTCCTTTTAATATATATTCCATTTTAGCTGTTGCCATGGTGGGATTAATTGCAATAAATGTCATACCGGATTTTGGTCCAATGAAACAAGCCGAGAATCGTGCGCTTTATGAAAATAAAGTATTGCGAGATGGGGCTACTCCATTAATGGGCGTAGAACTGACCAATATCGAACCGCATAAAGACATAAAAACCAGTTTGTTCTGGAATTTTGTTTTTCCTGTACTGATTGTAATTTGTTTTGCTGTAGGATCCTTTATAATCACTGCCTCTGCCAAACCAATGGAAGCGTTCTTGTTGTCTTCATTTGTTGCAGGAACGGTTATGCGAATCCAAGGTATTTCACTTGATGAAATCATAAATACAGCCATGCTTGGCATTAAAGGAATAATGCCAGCCATTATTATTCTAGCCTTAGCATACTCATTAAATGATCTTTCAGCGATGCTAAATACTGCCGGCTATATTGTCTCAGTCACGGAATCATGGTTGACTCCAAAAGTCTTACCTATGTTGGCCTTTCTTATAACAGGATTTGTGGCATTTTCGACCGGAACTTCATGGGGAACATATGCAATCATGATACCCATCGCGGTACCATTAGCATTCAATTTCTCAGGCAATGAACTCAATACAATGGTCTACGCCACCATTGCAGCAATTGCAGGAGGAGGTGTTTTTGGTGACCATTGCTCACCTCTGTCCGATACGTCCATTTTAGCTTCTACAGGTGCAGCCTCTGATCACATTGACCACATAAAAACACAGATGCCATACGCATTAATCTTAGGTCTTATAAGTGTATTCATCTATCTTGGCATTGGTTGGTTAATGTAAATTTTTTATAACCTTACTACTTAAATAGATCAATATCTTCTTCAAGACTATGTTCACTCAATAAAGAAACTATAATGAGTGCAGGTAATCCTATTAACCAACCCAAATAAGAGGCTGCAAAGCCAAAAGGTTCACCTAATATCGAATAAATGACCGCAGAAGAGCCTCCTAGTAACATACTCCAAAAAGCACCTGTGGCTGTCGTTCTTCGCCAAAACAAGAGACCTAGCATTGGAAAAAAGATACCAGCAGAACCAAAAGTATAAGCATACAAGATTAAATCCAAAACATTAGGGATTAAATATGCCGTTGCAATTGCCAATATACCTAGAAAAATTGTGGTGTACCTTGCAACCTTAACCAAGTGGTCCTGAGAGGATTGCGGCTTTAAATATTTCTTGTAAATATCATTCGTAAATATTGCGACCGGTCCCATTAAACAAGAATCTGCAGAAGACATAACAGCAGCAATATATGCTGCAATAACTAAACCTGCGATACCGGCAGGCAATAATTGCATAATAATCATTGGAGTGGCCAATTCCGGATCCGCTAAATCTGGGATTAAAAATCTGGCAATCAAGCCGATCATGGTGCTACCAATTGCAAACAATGGCCATTCGATAGGTATGCCAGTTAAAAAGAAACCTCTTTGGGCAGTTTTAACATCTCTCGCTGCCACAATTCTTTGCATTGCAGCAATTGAAATAAACCAAACTGGGAAAACCGCAAAAAACCACCCTAGCATTTGCTGCCAACCAACAGCACCCCAATTTAATAAATCTTCTGTTTCAGGTGAAGAGTTAAATTTCTCAACCATGGCGCCCCAACCACCCACTTCAATAAGGCCAATGGGAACAGCTATAAATACAATACCTATCATCAACACAAACATTTGAAAAACATCTGTATATATAACAGCTTTAAGGCCACCCATGGTTGTGTAAGCTAAAATAATTGCTCCTGAAAGCAATACAGCAAATGTAAGATTCATGTTCAATGTAACTTGTAAAAGCTTTCCGCCAGCAATTATTTGTCCGCCAACAAAAGTAAACCAAGCCAAGCCAATAACAACAGCGGCTAACGTTCCAGTGCGGCGATCAAATCTTGCTTCAAATAAATCACCCGTGGTCAAGCCTTTCACTTTATCTGACCATCTTTTAACTTTTGGCACCATTAAAAAAGAGACCATTACAACGCTTAGCCCAGATACAGCAATCATCCATGATCCGGAAACGCCCAATGTAAAACCAAGCCCTCCCATGGCTATGCTAAATCCTCCACCTATATCTGTGGCTGCAGCACTGCTTGTTGTTTGAACCAGATTCATATTTCTATCGGCAGCTAAGAAAGAATCAATTTTACTGTTTTTTTCTTTTGCTCTGACGACAGACACACCAATCCATATCAAGACAAGAAAATAGGCTAACATCGCCAAAAAATCCAAAAATTGCAATGACTCCATAATTAATTTCCTATCTGTTCAAAAAATTTAAATATCCATGGTTGAATTAATGGATGATGATGCACTTGGAAAAAACATAGATGGGCAAGGTGAAAGATTAAGCCAAATATTACGCTCACTTGGAAATGCTACTCCTGGGAAATCTGAACCCAAATCCAATAAATGCATGATTAATTGAAAATGCAGATGAGGGGGCCAGTTTCCATTCTCTGGGGGAGCGCCTACTTCAGCAATTAACTGGCCCGCAGATACATTTTGTCCTTCTTTAATGCCAGCAATACCTTGCGAAGAAAGATGCCCGTATAAAGTATAGAAAACACCTCCGTTATGATTACTGTGCTCAATGATTAGCATAGGGCCATAATCCAGTTCAGCTTTATTGTTGGTTTTGATATATACAGTACCATCCAGTGGGGAGAATATTTTCGTTGTGTGTTGACAGAAAATATCGATACCCAGATGAATACTGCGTTTCTCATGCCTACTTTCTGTAACTGAATTAAATAAATCATTAGAGTATATATCTCGTGACTCTCCCCATCTGCCATATGCAAATTCTGTATTCGCGGCGTGAATTGAACGCTTTATCAAACTATTAAATTGTTGTGCGGATAATCCAGTTATAGGCTCCCCACAGAGATCAGCACCAACACTTAAGTCCAACACAATCATATTTTGATCTGAATTAATTATTGGACTGGAAACAAAAGAAGAGGATTTTAAGTATGTCATCGTTGTCTCGATATCTTTTGAGATACATTGATATTGATCAAAACGAGTCTTACCCACGGAAAACGTTGATTTGTTCATGAAATAATAGATCAAATAGCAAGCATTTCGTTTGCAGCGCGAATACCGTG
>CESR01005201.1_pt1 | contig 14619 bp, 13 predicted proteins | sample 356351 | NCBI WGS metagenome assembly CESR01 (sample SAMEA2622149, study PRJEB7988) | marine metagenome | isolation source: saline water (ENVO:00002010), including | reverse complement strand
CAGAAGAGGTTGTCGTTGTCCGGTCTCTCCTTCGAGGCGTCGGAGATGATTTTTCCACTCTCCGAGAAGAGCAGGTTGTCTTTTCTCGCGCGGTCACTCAGCTTCGATTGGCTGGACAATCGGCGAGGGGCTGGCTAATGAATCAACCGGCTTGGGCGAATTAGTCTTGCCTCCAGAAAGAGGGACGACATTGCTCGTTCTTCCCGAACACAGTCCAGTCCAATAGGGCCAACCGCTGTTATTGCGCGATATGGGGACCGCTCACATCAGAAATCGTGACCGTTCCAATGTTGAGGTGCGCGGAAATCCAATAAGTCTGTCCCGCTGTTCCTGCAGGAACCGAAAATGTTTGTGTCGTATTTCCAGAAATATCCGTTGTAACCGCGCCAATAAGCTGAGGGTTTGTTAAACCGGAATCTGCAATTCCAAGAGCAACAAAGGGGTCATTTCCAGAGCCATCGCCATGAAGGAAATAAGCCATCTCTAAGGGGTAAGCATTTGTTAATTGCAACGAAGCCGGCTGTCCAGCAACCAGATTGGGGACATCCAGCATTGGATCAGGCTCTTCTATCAGAAGAGTCGCCGCAACAGAAGACATCGCAGGCATACCCGAGAAAGAATCCAAACTGACAACAGCAGCCCAGTATCGGTCATATTGCTGGTTCGCTAGACCTGCTCGAGGAGCGTCGAAAGTAACGGATGCACGCCCCGCAACATCCAAAGATCCCATTGGGTTGAGGAAGAAGGGAGAGTAATAGCCTTGAATCGAGTTACGGAACATCCAATCTTGATGCAAGGGAATCTGGACACCGTTTAGGGCGCCAGGCCCAATGCCGTGGCCTGAGATGAGGAGACCAAAGGCTTTGCCCCCTTCTGAAGCAGGGAAATCAAATTTCAGTTCAACAATTCCTCCAGTGCCAGCGCTCAGGGTGTCGCGGTTTGTGGTGAGAATTGGGTTCCATTCAAAAAGATGGGTTTCGCCAGGAGCGCTGTGCGTGGCCTCAGCATGGGGGGCACCAACAGCGATGAGGTGCCGACCATTCGCCGACACGCCGAGGCTCGTCGTCGCAGAACCGAATTGGCTAAACGACCCAGGGGAGTGGTAGCTCAAGGAACGCAAAACCTGACCATCCATTCCCGAAACAACACAAACGCGCTGCATTGCATCCATTGCTGTAAATGGCTGTCCCACTAATAAGTCGGGGACGCCGTCTGCATTTTGGTCGGCAAGCTGAGAAAGGGATGCGCCGGCATTGCCGCCCGGTGCGTCGCCCTTGTGTTGCCATAGTTTATGGCCTGTTCCTCCAGAGTATGCGACGACAAGGCCGGTATCAGGGCCCGAGCCCAAGTCAGTGTTGGGGGCCCCAATTGCAAAGTCGGAAAGACCATCGCCGTCAACATCGCCCAAAGTCACTCCAACAGCATCTCGAAGGGAACCTTTCCTTGCCGAAATGATTTGCAAAATACTGGAGCCACTAGCTCCAGAGAAAATATGTGCCTCGTCGCCAGTGCCCGTATTCAAATCTTCGCGACCAAAAACCAAAAGGTCCATCGAACCGTCTGCGTCCATATCGCCCACCGCTGAAATGGACTCGCCAACATTAATGAGGTGGGGAAGAGTCAGGACATTCAAGGAAGAACGGTTCGCGCCTGAAATTAGTTGGACTTCACCAGAATCAACTCCAAGAATCCCTGGCGAAGAAACCGCGATGTCGGGTAATCCGTCTTGGTCCAAGTCGCCCATGCCACAAACTGCAGTTCCGAAGCGGCCAGAATTTTGAGTACCTGGAACTCTGGCGATGGAGCTTCCATCCGAGCCAGAGAGCAAGTGCGCGGTTCCGGTTCTGGTGGAGTAGCGTGGCTCGCCCACCACCACGTCGGAGATGCCGTCCCCATTTAAATCTCCAATTGAGTCTATGGAATAACCGAAGAAGCCTCGGTAGCGGGTGCCAGTAGATTTCCAAATTAGTTGTCCTGTTGCTGAGGATCTCGCCTCAACAGAACCGCCACGGTTTGCAGAGGTGGAGTCCATAGGGTCGCCAATAAGTAAATCATCCAAGCCGTCACCATCAAGGTCACCTGCATTTACAAGAACTGAACCTTGTTGACTGTCTGCGTTTGGGCCAGTAAAAGACCCGCTATCTTCCCACACTCCCCCCACCGTTTGAGCAAAGCCCAAAGGGGCTAAAAGCCAAAACACTATTGCAAAAATCATCTGAAGGGGACGCATGATTCTAAAGGCCAATTAGGGCATATTTGGCACTTAAAGGATATCAGGAATTCTATCGCTTCGCTGAAAAATAAACCTCTGCACCCGCTAATGGCGACAGGGCAATTGTGGTCTCAGAGACCACCTCCCCCTGAGAATTTCTACCCAATAAGGAATAGGTGCCTTCTGGTAGAGAACTGAGTGCCCAGGTCCCTTTCTTTAAAGGAGTTGCGACGACAGAGATCTCGACTCCAAGGCGGAATAAAGGGGCCAAGGATATGTGAGTAGGGGCCATTGAGCCTTGCCAGTGGACAACTCTTCCCTCAAGGCGGCGGCGCATCACAACCCTCTTTTGGGACGACGAAGCCTCCATCGGCCAGAAGCCACCTCTTTCGACCCGAACTCCGAGCCCGGTCTGAACCCGACAATGCCCCTGGGCGTCGGTTAAGGAAAGGGACCTTGCTGCACGAGACCACACCCCTGCGCGCGGGATTGGTACTCCCGAATAATCCACGACCAATAACTCGCTCAGCTCGGCGCCAAAAAAAATGTCTGTGCCCCCCTGGAAATCCCCAAGTAAATAAGACTGGCGCCTACCGTCAGCATGCTCGACGAGGAATTCCAAAGGAGCTGAGTTCCCACAACTTAACAACATGCTTCCGCTCGAATCCAAGGATGCCGATACGGGAAGTTGCGTTCCGTTCAAAATGGGGGTTACCTTTGCATGAGATAACGGAGTTCCGTCGGCATGAACGAAACTAAGTTTTTGTTCCATTTCGCCCGGCCATAACACTGTGACGGTTGTTTCTCCTGGCTCCACCCAAGAACAAGAAAGGGCCAGTCTTCCCTCCGCTCCTAAAACTGCTGCAACAATTCCGCCTTCATTCCACCCTAAATGAAACACGCCGTCACCAGGCATTCTCTGGTCCTCAAGAACTCCAGCGCGAAGTCCAATTGCAATGGTTTCGGACTCAGGCGCAGGGAGTACGCGACACTCAAGGCCAGTGGATTGGGGAAGTTGCACCTTTAGGAAGGTTGGCGCGTCTGCTCCCACCCAGACGGTTTGGCTCCGATCAGGGAAGTGGTGTAATGCGGATTGATTGGGGCGAAGCGTAAGAGTGTGGTTGCCTGGAAAGAGGCCTTCAAAAACAAGTTGGCCGTTCTCGTCACTAGCTCCCCAGCCAACCGATTCACCCTTTGAATCAAACAAGATTCCCTCCATCTCCGCTACCGGTTCGGAATCCGGTCCTTGAACCTCTGCAAAAAGGGTTCCTAGAGGAGCAGAAACCGAGCCGAGGTCAAAGCCGGAATCAGTTACCTTGACTGGGCCAATCCGGAAGGAGGGTCCAGATGGAGGATGAAAGAAAAAGTTATGGGAGCCCGGGAAAACATCCAACGTGTGGCGACCTGGATGAAGCGATTTCTTTGCCCCCACTTTGGCACTACCCACAAGGTCTTCCACAACCCATTCGCCACTCATTGCTGGCGAAATCGGAATTTCAAAGGAAACGGTGGTTAAAATGAAGTCCAGCTGGACTTCATGGTTGGGCAATGGAGGAACGTTCACGGGTAACTGACAACTGTTTCCGCTTTCAAAAATGGCCGTCAGTACGCCAGGACCAATCGGCAGCCACGGGCTACTGCTTTGCTCGGCGCTCCATTCGCAAGTACCTCTCGCGCTCCCCACTCTCGATTGGAATTCAAATCGCACAGGAGAGTCTTCACTTTCTCTCCATTTTGGTGAAAGATTTCCCATTGCAGGGAAAGACCACACCGCCTCTTCGCCAGACTCTGGGGCGACGAATGGTAGTGTTCCCAAGAGAAAGTTATCTGACCAGGCGCTTACCAAGTAGGGTTTCCCCGGCTCAAAAAAAGTTTCTTCAACCTCAATCCCACCATCCTTTTCAGCCATCCATGTTCCCGGTATCCAACGATAAGTGTCTCGAGCAAAAGTAATTTCAACGCCTTCAAGCGGAGTGTCGCCGGAATAGACGCGCCCTCTCAGAGAAACTGCTTTGGCAAGCAGAAAATCAAGAGAGTATTCGTTGCCGGCTTTTGGCCAAGACAAACTCTGGCTCTCCAATGCGAATCCATCAGCAACCACTATGGCTTCAACCGACCCGCTGCTCGCAGGAACAGCTTCAGCAAAAAATTCACCATCTGAGTTAGCAGTTGCAGACTCAACAGCGATGGTTTCCCCATTTTGGGAAGTAACGAACCAAACATTTGCCGCATGAACTGGCTGCCGTTTGGCGTCTAGTATTTTCCCACGGACAGCAAAAGACGGTTGGACAACGGCAACCTCAAAGCTGCCTGGCTCCAGAAAGTCGATGGTTGCACCAGAGCGGCCCAAGGCGGCCTCAACTTCAACTGCATTGCCGTTACGGGATGGACTCAGCAAACGCGCCACACCATTGGCATCAGTTCGAGTTTTTTCAATAAAAAGGCATCTCTCAAGTCTTTCCTGCCAGGGCCAGTCCAGAAACTCTGGCTCCGCCCTGGTGTCATAGAAAAATACGTCTAATCCAGGAATCGGCTCCTTGTTTGGGCCAACCACTTGGACACTGGACGCCAAAGCTCTTTCCAGAACAAGTTCTTCGTTCTCGAGCAAAGGCCAGTCGATCCACTGGCTCTCCACAAAAAATCCCTGCGCCTCAACCCAAACAAAGTGCTCGCCCGCTTCCAGAGAATCTCCGGGGAGGGCGAACGGCAGTTCACCTGAAAATTCTATAGGTGGATTGTCTTCCAGCAGGTCGGCAGGATGAACAAAAGGTTCTTTGCGGACTTGCTCCGCTAATGATTTGCTAACGGGCAGAGCGAATAATCGGACTTTCAGTCCGGGTGCGCCTGATGCTTGAATTCGCAGTGCCGGCAGATCTGCTACTTTTTTCCGCCTTTGGGCAAGTCGTTCAGGTGAAGTTATCTGAACCTCCTTTGCTGAAAGTTCAATGTTGTCCTTTTTTAGGGCAGCGAATTCAATCTCTGCTTCCTCTGAGTCTTCAAGGGATTGAGCGGAGAGAACCTTAAGGGGCTTCACTTTCCCTTGTAAGGGAGAAGGGCTCAGAGAAAGAAGCTCATAAGATCCCCACCCCGCTAGCAACAGGATTGGCGCAACCAGAAAGAGTCGATTGCGCATCAGGGGCGCGGCCAGGGTTTGCTTCGCCCAATGGGGATGTTGGTCAGAGGATTATTTTCTCCACGTGGATCAACGGAACGACCAGAGTCAGAACCCGTATCGGTTGCAAGGGCCTCGCCAGCCAAAAGAAAGACTGCGAGGAGAAGAATGGGAAGGGCCCGAAGGAGTCGTTTGAGTTTCATTATTGAGCGTGTACTTCTCGTTGAGCGAGAGCTTCTGTGAGAGATGCTCTAGCGAGCTGGTTCTCGGGGGATTCGGTTACAGCCAGCCGTGCGTAATGAATCGCTTCATCAACATTTCCAAGCGAATCGGCAACAGCAGACATGTTTCTATTGAGGCGTGAGCGAGCATTTGAACTTTGTTCAAAGCCCCGATTATTAAATTCCCAAAGGACGGACTTCGCCGCTTTGGGGTGTCCGCTCCGAATCAAGGCCGCGGACAATGCGCAATGCGCATGAACGTTTTCCGCCAACAGACTTGCAGCCAAAAGGGCGAACTGAAGATGGTCGCTTTGCCTGGGTGGGCGATTTGAAATATCAATCGGTTGAACCAAAATCCCGGTTTCACATAGGAAGTACTGGTTTAGGTCGCGCAATAAGGACTTGTACTCGGACCAGGTTTTACGGATATCGCTCCAAAGATGGTGCGGGGAATGAGGAATGAATGCCTTTGCGGGACAAAATCGATAGCCATCGTCAAGACGAAGACCTGCGAGCACGGAAGCGCGCAAGCTCAAATCTCCCAAGTGAGCTGCCACTTCATCGGCGTAAGCTCCAGCAGCGCGGAATCGTAGATTTCTCTTCATGCTAATAAGCATTCCAAGCTCTCCGGAAATTCAAATTCAGGGTGCTTGCTATGGAGAATTTTTTGAATCCTCGACAATTTCTTCTCAATATTTTGAGTAGAAAGCCCTGTCCTTTTTGAGGCTGTCCAAATGTCGCAACCTTCAACAACAATAATAAAAAGAAGCGCACGATCCGAAATTGGCAAACGATTAAATTCCTCCTGGATTTTCCTCGAGTCACTGTCCTGCTGAGAAAATTCTTTATTCGGCCTGGATAAACCTTCCAAAACTTTTCCTTCAACCCACATGTAAAACATTTCTGAAGTCGTTGGAAAATCTTTCAAGCGGGCGGCTTGAGCAAATAATCGAGCGGCAATCGCTTCGGTTGGAATCAACAAAAAGTGGCGCAAAACCGCGCAGCGAATTCCGTGCTCAATCCAAGGGATTACTTCTTCAAAGTACTTTGAAAGAAGTTGAAATTTCTTGGGACCTGAGGCAAGCAAAATAGAATCGTGGACCGCCACCATCTTTTTCCAGTCTCCTCTATTGCTTGCGCTATCACCTGAAAGGAGTCGAAGAAGTGGATTTGTTTGCTGCATGTTCTCGGTCGCCCTTATGCCGCCCCAAGAAAGCTAAAAACGGACGCAAATAAATGGCCTTATTTCCTCCTAGGATGTCGCTTTTCGCTTTCTTGCCATTTTGTATGTGGTTGCGCCACCCAAAAGAAAAGGGAAACTTTTGCTTATCTGGTGCGTAGTTAAGGGAGAGACCCATGCCGCTTTCTTTCCATAGCCGAGAAAAGGGGGTGGTGGCAACCCACTAAGGGATTTGCCTCTTTGCTGAATCGGTGAGGCCGACATGCGCGACTTTTTTTGGGGGGAGCGCAGTCGGCCGTTTTCCACAAAGCTCTATCCCAGTTGTGGAAAACTCCCCTACGCGAAAGGGAACTCTTTCCAACTCTTTTGATACAAACATGTTAAGGGTCGTATATCAGTGCGCATCCCATAACTCCATTGTGGAAAACTCGCCCAAAGTCGGGGGAATACAATAAGCGCATGAGTCACACTACTCCACGTGCAGCCACCAGAGCTATTCGCTTCCTCTCAGTTCTCCTATTCCTTTTCGTGGCCTGGCTGTTTGATTTCATCCTGAGCGATATTGGCAATTCAAAGGGTCCTCAACTCCAAACCTATCATTCAGAAGCGGTTGACCCAGCGCTCGTACAACGTGAGCAGGATTTGATTCAGGAAACGACTAAATTGAATGGCTCCAAAAATCGGCAAAAAGAGATTCAGGAAAATCTCCGCGCAAGCATGGAAGTTGCCAAGGAAACCATGGAGCAAATGGCAGGACTTCACCGCTTAAGTTTGGAGCGAGGCATTGAGCCAAGCACAGATCAAAGCAAAGCCATTGCAGAAGCTCAACAGCGATATATTCAATCGCAATCCTCATTTGAAGAGGCGAATGAAAAAATTGCTGACTTGAATGCGAGTGCTCACGCCTTGGGACAAGAGCTCAACTACACCCGGGAAATGTTGGAGGAACAACGAAAGCCTGCCTTCGAAAAATGGCAAAGGGCTCACGATGTCCATGAGTTCAAAGCTGCTGGTTTAAAGCTCATCTTCATCGTTCCCGTTTTTCTCCTCGGCGCCTTCTCGATAGCTCGACGCAAAGACTCCCTGTACCGTCCTATCTTTATGGCCATCTTCGTTGCTTCCTTTTGGCAGCTTGGCTTGGTCATGCACGAACATTTCCCCAGCGAGTTCTTTAAGTACATTGCCATCCTCGCAGGCATCGTCATTGTGATGACCTTTTTGGTTCGCACGCTCCAATCCGCAGCAAAACCTCAACCCGCTGCTCTTTTGAATCGGCGCCGCGAGGCCTATCACAAGGAAATTTGCCCCGCCTGCGCTTACCCCTTTCCAAATGCACGTGCAACGGCCTACACCTGTCCAAGTTGCGGCACCGGTCTTTTCTCCGCTTGCTCTTCTTGTGGTGAATCCCGACATGACCTCCTTTCTTTTTGCTCGCATTGCGGATCGGATAGGTCTTGATGATGCCTGATTCTGGGTTAGTTCAGGAAGACATGAACTCACCCCTCCTTCCTCGTGCCCATGGTGCGTGGTTCATCCTTGCCACCGCCATCCTCCTGGGAATTCTCTCGGGGGAAGAGCCGGGGCGAGGCACGCTTGCCCTTTCTCTCGCAGCAATTGCCGGCTTTTGCTCCGCCGAGCGCTGGATGGCCGGCGCTCGAAAACCCGCCCTTCTTCATTTGGCGGGATTTTGTCTCGCCGGCGGCTGGGCCCTCCAAGAGGTCGCCCTTAGTCAACTTTTCTGGATTGGAATTTCTGCGGGTGGATTTGCGATTACCCAATGGTTTCTCCGTAAGCGCCGCATCGCCTTTGAGATTATTGGAATGGTCGCTCTCAGCTTGGCTCTTCCGGCAGTGAGCTTGGCTTCGGGCTGCCCCATTGGCTGGCCCCTCTTCACCTTGTCGGCACTGTTTTCTCTTCATGTTCTACATGCGGCCCTGCGCACCCAAGCGCACCTTGCCCCAAAACGCCGACCAATCGCCCGCATCGTTGGACTGTTTGGCTGCCTTTTTGTTTTGGCGCTCTTGCTTACCGGAAACTTAGGAGTTCCTCTTGCACTCGCCATTGTGATTGGCCTTGCTGAACCTTGGGCGCCTGACTGGGCACCGCTCAAAGCCAAAAGCATTGGATGGCGCGAGGCTGCCCTCTTGGCACTCATTCCCGCTAGTCTGATTGTCGAAAGTTTCCTGGGATAGCGCCCTAACAAGGGAGTCATACTGACCCCTTGAACTCCCCCGCCATCCCCCTTGCGGACTATTCCGGTTCACGCAGTGAAGTCTTGCGCATTTCATGGCCCATCTGGGTCTCCATGATTTCGCTGACTCTCAAAGGAGTCGTGGACACCATCATGATTGGGCATTTGGGCACTGGTGCCCTTGCTGGTGTTGGTTTTGCCGGAGTTCTCGTTTTTAATGTCCTTTGCTTTGGAATGGGAGTATTGCGTGGGCAAAAGTCCCTAATAAGCCAACATCTTGGAGCAGGAGAAAAGAAAGTTGCTTTCCATTTTGGTGTACAAGCTTTTTGGATTGGCCTCCTTTTCTCGGTTTTGTGCCTGATTGCCGCACTTTGGCAAGATACCTGGTATTTAACAATTGCAAGCCAAGCAAACTTATCTGAGTCTGCGTTGAGCCTGGGACACCAGTACTTTGACACTCGACTCTTGTGGGCGGGCGCCTACCTTCTTCAAATTGCGGTATCCGAATATTTTCGCGGAACGGGTCGAACTCGTTTACCCATGGCTTCAGATTTAATTTCTCAGCCACTCAATGTTCTATTTAACTATGCGCTCATCTTTGGAAAGTTGGGTGCGCCTGAAATGGGGGTGGAGGGTGCCGCCATTGGTACGGGACTCGCTGACCTTGCGTCCTTCCTTTTGCTTTTAAGTTTTGGTTGGGCAAAAGTGGCCTGGAATGATTTAAAGCTCCAGCCAAAAAAATTCTGGCGAGCTCTATCGGTTGGAACAGCAGGCGGTATTCAATTCACGATTGAGGTGGGCGCCTACACCCTTCTGACATTTTTCATTGGCTTCATCAGCACTCAAGATCTGGCAGCTCACAATGCCGCCATCAGCATTCTTCACTTTTCCTTTATGTCCGCTGTGGCTCTGGGAGACGGGGGCTCAGTTCTGATTGGAAAATATGTCGGAGCCATGCGATGGGACTTAGCCAGGAAAACCTTGCGCAGCATGCTAGGCCTAATGGTTCTAGTCATGGTGGTGATGGGCGCCTTATTTGTGACCTTTGGGCGAGAAATCATGCTCCTCTATATTTCTGACCCTGACCCAGCGCTGAAGGAGGAAACAATCCTCCTTGGAATTCGCCTTCTCTGGGTGGCGGCTGTCTTCCAAATTGGGGACGCCCTTCAAATTGCATATCGGTTTTCACTCCGAGCCGCCGGGGACCATACCTGGGTGATGTGGGCAGGAATCCTCTGCTCGTGGCTATTGACGGTCCCCCTTGCCGGTGCGGCCGTTTTCCTGATGAAAGGGGACGCGGCGACTGTTTGGTGGATGTGGAATTTTGAGATTTACCTGGGGGGGCTTCTTTTCTGGCGGCGATGGCGTAGTGGCGCTTGGCAATCCAAGCGCTTAGTCAAAGAGGCCGGCCCCGAATCGAGGCCAGAATCTCCACTTGAAGGAAGTTTGTAGTATTTACTACACTTTTACTAATGCCCGAGAGCCAAACCACCCTGGATCGGCTTCAAATCCTTGGCTTGACCAACCATCAAGCGAGGACCTATGTGGCTCTATTGGGCTTGGGAGAAAGTGGCGCTACGGAAGTGGCGCGTATCGCTCTCCTCCCCCGCCCCAACACATACGATGCCCTCAACGCCCTCAGCGCTCGCGGAGCCTGCACCCTCTTGCCTGGGAGGCCGCGAAAATACTGCGCGACACCCCCAAAAGAGTGGCTTCCCGCCCTCGGGAAGAGCTTCCTGAGCCAGGCTGAAGCTGCTTCTGAGGCTCTTTCACAAGCGGAAACGCTTGTTTCCTCCTCCACCCAGATGCACGGCTGGCAGCCCATCGCCTCCCATCTCAAGCGAGGAATCCGCGAGGCGCAAGAGCGGGTTCTGGTAGATGCCCCCTATCAGGCGCTCAATCGATGGGGCGATTTACTCCGCTCTGCCTCGCGGCGTGGGGCTGAGGTGGCCATTCTGTGTCGAGGCGGCATTCTGCCATTTAAGCCCCTCCCTGGATGGGTCGTCCTCGAGACGGATGAGCCTGGCTCCCCCGAATCTTGCTGGGTTGTGGATCAAGAATGGGCCCTCCGGTACTCCGGGACGGGGAAAGCCACCCGAGGCCGCCGCCTTCTGGACTCTGCATTCGCCGCAGAAATTGGCAGGGGCATTCTTGGGCAACTCGCCCTGCTCGGCGACTTCGAGCCCTCTTCCCCCCACTACCGAACCCTTCGACGGCTCTACGCAGAGACCTCCCAAGTTGAAATAAGTGATACCTTGGATAAAGAATGAACATGAACAATGACATCACCCGAGCTCCAAAACAGGAGCAACTCAAAAACCTACTCGGCGAGGTGCGCCGAAAGCGCGAGACCGGTGAGCAAGAACTATCCCCCGATGTCATTCTTGAGGAGGGCAAACCCTTTGGTGATTATCACCTCGTTAAAGTGCTCGGTCGCGGCGGAATGGGCGTAGTTTGGGAAGCGGAACAAGTTTCCCTGAACCGCCGTGTTGCTCTCAAGGTTCTCCCTCCCCAATCGGGTTTATCTTCACGTGGCAAAGAACGCTTCATGCGGGAAGCGGAAGCCGGCGCTCGGTTAAACCACCGCGCCATTGTTTCGGTTTACGAGGTGGGGGACCACAACGGCGTTCTTTACATCGCGCAGGAATTGGTTGATGGGGGACTTACCGTCTCGGATCACCTTTCTGAAATGCGAAGCCGCGGCGACTTGCCCGATGGTTATTACCGCGGCGTTGCCGAACTTTTTCTCGAGCTCGCCGAAGCCTTGGAAGTAGCTCATGAGGCCGGAGTTGTTCATCGCGATATCAAACCGGCAAACATTTTAATCACGATGGGGGACCAGCCAAAGATTGCAGACTTTGGACTCGCCACTGTTGAAGGAACCGTTGACCTTTCGCGGACGGGGGAGCTTGTGGGTTCGCCGTTCTATATGTCTCCAGAACAAGCGATGTCTAACCGCATGGGTATTGACCATCGAACGGACATCTTTTCTTTAGGAGCCACTTTTTATGAAGCGCTCACACTGGAATTACCATTCAAAGGAGACACCTACCAAGAAGTCCTATCAAGTGTGGCGACATCGGATCCTCTCGAGCCTAGAAAATTGCGCAAAGGAATTCCGATTGACCTTGCAGTAATTTGTATGAAAGCTCTAGAGAAAAATCCGGACAAACGGTATCACAAAGTGGGGGCCTTTGCAGATGACCTGCGTCGCCATTTAGAGAATCGCCCGATTCTTGCGAAAGCTCCAAGCGCATTTGTTCGGCTTAGAAAGTGGGCTGCGCGCCACCCTGTTCAAACTGTTGCGGCGATAGCATTAGTTCTTGTTTCAGGTTCTTTAGCGCAAACCGTTCTATCCAAGCAGGCTGAAAGAGAAGCAGTTTTGCAACAATTAGCGGAGGCCGCCCGCAACAAGCAAGCCCTCGAGTTCATGACTGGTTTATTCGACCAGGACAACCTTGAGGCCGCTCTTCCTGGGGAAGGGGGTCGAGACTTGATTGTGAGGCTCTTGGACTTTGGTTGGAGCAGTATCCAAGATGACTCTTTAGAGGACCCCGAGTTTGCAGCGAACATCTTGCAAACTATTGGTGGGGCCTATCACAACGCGGGCTTCCCACTCAAAGCTGACGAAGTTTTGCGAAAAGCTCTGGTCGAAATCGAAGGGCTAACGGAGCAGAGCGCATCCCTACGCCTTCAGACTCAAAACGCTCTCGCCGGAGTTCTCATTGACCGTGGCTTTTTCGCTGAAGCCGAGAAACTCCTTCTTGATATTCCAAAAGAAGGGCGGTCCTTAACTTCAAACGCGTTGCTTGCTTCTTCTTGGGCTGGGTTGGAGCGATATGAAGATGCCGACAAGCTCCTCTTAGAAGTTGCGCGCACCTATGAGGCTAAAGAAAAGAGCTCGGAAAGATTGCGGGCCCAAAATGTACGCGGCGAAATCTTCCTGCAGTCGGGCGACTTAGAAAGTGCGGTCTCGATTTTTGAAGAGACGCTCACGGCTCGTAGAAAAGTCGATGGCGTCCGCGCAAAAACAACCCTGACCTCTCTCATGAACCTGGCTTCATGTCGTTTCCTTCAAGGGAAACTAGAAGATTCTGCAAACCTCTTCCAAGAATGTTTCGAAGGAAGAAAAGACGTTTATGGAAACCAGCATCGAAGCACTTTGAAGGCTTTGGCCGGTCTTGCAAATATTTCTTACACGAGAAAAGACTATTCGACCGCCGCGCGGCATTTCCAGGAAGCTCTTGATGGGTATATCTTTTCGCTAGGCAAGAGCGAAATGGCGCGAGACCCTGATGTCCTCACCATCACTTCGAACTTAGGGAAAAGCTTATGGAAAGCCTCAGAAACGATTGGCGAAAGTCCTCCTTTGAAAAGTGAGGCAGAAGGACATTTGGAATGGGCGCACTCCAATGGGATTAAGCACTTGGGAGAGGATTCTCTTCAAGCGGCGCGATTCTCTTATAGCTATGCCCACTTCCTAATCATGGAGAAACGGTTTAGGGCCGCAAAACCAATTTTGGAACAGGTTCTTGCTGTTTCAGAAGCAGAACTTGGTCTTGACAACTCCTTGTCCCAGAAGTCTGGTGCAAAACTGGTTCTAGCTATGGCCGCTTCGGGTGAACCCAAACTAGCCCTCGGCCTTGCTGAAAAACTCCTCGTCTACTCCACTCCCGGGAGCCAGGAGTTCAAAGATTTATCTGCATTAAAATCGGCCTTACGGCCCAAGCCAAAGGAGGGGTAGGCTCCGGTCATGCGTTGGCCCTTCCTGACTCTTGCCCTGTTCGCTTCTTTGTCGTGCGGCACTGTGGCCCCGCTCACCCCAACCTCCGACTCAAACATGTTTCGAATCGCAGAAAACCCCCAGAAGGGTCGCCTAGCATGCCTTGAGCTCAAAGGCAGCTTTGGAGATTATCTTGGCTACGTTGGCCACACCGTGCTGATTGGCGAAACTGCTCGTGAAGTTGCCGACAATCTTTGCGCCAGCCTTTGGGATGGCTTCGAAATCCAAACTCAAATCAAAGATGATCCGCGTGGGGGAGTTTTGATTGTTCTTGAAGATGGCGTTCGCGCCAGGGCGCGACAAACTCAGCCCGACTGGCGTCGCGACCATGTCCCACTCTTATCACGCTAAGAGTGGCTCGTTTAGTTTTTCCTCTAGCCCTGAACAAGAGCGGCCACTTCTCCCGGTTTAGGAAAACGACCGGTTTGAGCCTTATTGAAAACAAGTCCGCCATCTACACGAACCTCAAATACTCCGCCATCGCCAGCAATAAGTTCGGCCTCCACGCCGAGGGCCTCTTTCAACTCTGCAGCCAGACTGGATGCACGAGGCTCATAGTTTCAGACAAGGCAGTACTTGATACTGATTTTTTTCATGACTCTTTGCCAAATCAAACATGGTGGGCCGACCAGGACTTGAACCTGGAACCTACGAATTATGAGTTCGCAGCTCTAACCAATTGAGCTATCGGCCCATCCTTAGGTGAGGATTGTAAAGGTGCGGTGGCAAATGAGTTAGGGATGGGACTGTAATTCGGCTAAATCACTGGGTCATTCCAATGGGAACAAAATGGGAACCATTTTGCTGAGACGGGCTTCGTGCTCTCTCTCCTCTAACTTATTCAGAAATCTCCAAAAAGCAGTCCCTGCTTGACAAATTTTGGTTCTTCATTCACTACAAAGTTCCAGTTTTCCCCTTTA
>CESR01130804.1_pt1 | contig 14768 bp, 9 predicted proteins | sample 356351 | NCBI WGS metagenome assembly CESR01 (sample SAMEA2622149, study PRJEB7988) | marine metagenome | isolation source: saline water (ENVO:00002010), including | reverse complement strand
CCTGGTAAGCCAGCTCCAGAGCCAACATCTAGTAATAATCCTGATTGAATAAACTCTAAGATAGAGAAGCTATCTAAAAAGTGTTTTTTAATAGATTCAAGGGGCTCACGAATGGCACTTAAGTTATAAACCTTATTCCATTTATTAATAAGCGCGTGATAATCTAAAAGTTTCCTGACTTGCTCATCTGAGAGTGAAACATCCATTGTCTTTGCGCCCTCACAAAGCAATTTTTTGACTTCACTCACGACAATGTTTTATAAGTTTTTAGAAAAACCAATAAAATCGAAATTGAAGCAGGTGTTACTCCCTGAATTCTGCTAGCTTGTCCAATGGTTTCAGGTTTAAACTCATTTAACTTTTGCCTAACTTCATTAGACAGTGCTTTAATCTCTGTATAGTCTATATCTGAAGAAAGTTTCGTATTTTCATTTTTTCGATATTTTTCAATCTCATCTAGTTGTCGCTTGATGTAGCCTTCATATTTAATTTGGTTTTCTACTTGCTCAATGATTAACCTGTCTTCTAAAAAGGGCTGAGCACTTTCGATCTTGCTAAGAAGCTTATAATCTATGTTTGGTCTTTTCAGCAATGCTTCCAAACTGTACTCATGGCTAAGTTTTATTCCAAGAACATCCTCGGCTTGGGAATCACTTGACTGAATCCAAAAAGATTTGAGCCGCTTTTTTTCAAGAGCTACTTGCTCATATTTTCCATTAAATGATTGCCAGCGATTATCATCAATAAGTCCTAATTCTCTTGCTTGAGGGGTTAGCCTCTCATCGGCATTATCCTCTCTAAGTAGTAATCGATATTCAGCTCTAGAAGTAAACATTCGGTAGGGTTCAGTTGCCCCCTTGGTGGTTAAATCATCGACCATAACACCAATATAAGATTCATCTCGTTTAGGTGTCCAGGCATTTTTTTCTTGTACTTGCAGAGCAGCATTAACTCCTGCAAGTAATCCTTGTGCAGCTGCCTCTTCATAACCCGTCGTTCCATTAATTTGCCCTGCAAAAAATAGACCAGATATTTTCTTAACCTCAAGTGTTTGTTTTAAGCCGCGAGGATCAAAAAAATCATATTCGATTGCGTATCCAGGTCGAATAATCTTCGCATTCTCAAAACCCTTAATAGAGTTTACAAATTCTTCTTGAACATCATAAGCTAATGATGTAGAAATGCCATTTGGATAAACCTCATGAGTGGTTAGGCCTTCAGGCTCAACAAAAATTTGATGAGATTCTCTTTCAGCAAATCTGACCACTTTGTCCTCTATTGATGGACAGTATCTTGGACCAACTCCTTCAATTTTTCCACTGAATAGTGGAGAGTCTTTCAATCCATTAGTGATATGTTCATGAGTTTTAGCATTAGTGTGAGTTATAAAACAAGGTATTTGTTTTGGATGATCTGATGATTTGCCTATAAATGAAAAACTAGGTAACGGAGTATCCCCCTCTTGTTTTTGAAGAAGATTATAGTTAATAGTTCTTCCATCTAGGCGCGGCGGTGTTCCTGTCTTGAGTCTACCTACTCCCAAATCATAAGAACGCAATCTTTCTGACAAAGTGTTAGCTGGGGCATCACCCGCTCTACCGCCCTGGTAATTTTGTTGCCCAATATGAATGACTCCGCCCAAAAAAGTACCAGAAGTAAGAATGATCTTATCAGCAAAAAAATCAAGCCCCATCTGAGTAATTACGCCCTTTACTCGGTTATTTTCTATAATTAAATCATCAACTGGTTGCTGAAATAATGTTAAGTTATCTTGATTTTCGAGCTTTTTCCTAATAACTGCCTTGTATAAGAGTCTATCTGCTTGAGCTCTTGTAGCTCTGACGGCAGGTCCTTTTGATGCATTCAAAGTTCTAAACTGAATGCCTGCTAAATCAATCGCTTGTGCCATAGACCCACCCATTGCATCAATCTCTTTTACCAGGTGTCCTTTACCAATTCCTCCAATGGCTGGATTGCAACTCATCTGACCAAGTGTCTCTATATTATGTGTAATTAATAATGTATCTACACCCATCCTGGCTGAAGCCAGTGCCGCCTCAGTTCCAGCATGACCGCCGCCGACAACAATCACAGGATAATATTTACTTTGGTTCATCTTTTTTGCCTATCGATAAAAAAGGCCCGATTAATCGGGCCTTTCATTATACGCTGTAAGACTTTAACTTGATAAATTAAGTCATGGCTTACTTCATTGAGATGAGATTAATACTTATAGCCCGCCTCGAAAAGAGTATCTTGTGATGAAGGCTGTGAACCTGCAACATAGTCTCCAGTTGATGCTTCTGAATTCGCCTGACATCTCGCCATTAAGGCTTTTTGACCTGCTTCAATATTATTTCCATTCCATGCTTGTAAGCATGACTGCTGAAGCGCCCTACCATAAGAAAATGTTAGACTAGTAGAACTTTTATGCTCAATACTATTCATCGTATTTAGATAAACAGAAGCGTCTTCTTCAGTTAGACCGCCGGATAAGAACATAATTCCAGGAACTGAGGCAGGAACACAGCGATTCATTGTTCTTACTGTCATTTTGGCAACCTCTTCTGAGCTAGCTTTATTTTTGTTATCAGCTCCTGAAACAGTCATGGATGGCTTCAATAATGTTCCCTCTAAGAAAACGTTATTTTCAGAACAAGCTTTATAGACTTCCACCAAAACTTTTTCTTGAACTTCTGCTGTTTTTTCAATTGTATGGTCACCGTCCATTAAGATTTCTGGCTCAATAATTGGCACAAGTCCAGATTCTTGGCAAATTTTTGCATATCTTGCAAGACCCCAAGCATTTTCACGAATTGCTAAATCGGTAGGACAGCCATCAGCTGTAATTTGAAGAACGGCACGCCATTTTGCAAAACGTGCTCCTTGCTTATAATACTCAGCAGTTCTCTCTGCTAGACCCTCCAGTCCTTTACACCATGTTTCAACCTCATGTGCTCCTGCAAGTGGACTTAAACCTTTATCGACTTTGATACCAGGAATAATTCCTAACTTGTTGATCTTTGAAACCATGGCCTCACCATCTGCATGATTTTGATACAGCGTCTCTTCAAAAAGGATTGCGCCACTGATAAATTGACCAAGACCCTCGGAGGTGAAAAGCATACCTCTATATGCCTGGCGATTTTCTTCAGTATTTTCTACATTAATTCCGGCAAGTCTCTTGCCTATAGTTGGAGTAGATTCATCTACTGCAAGCAATCCTTTGCCTTTAGCAGCAAGTTGATTAGCCGTTTGTCTTAACTCTTCTTGATTATTTATCATAATATTTACCCTTTTATTTTCTTTTAATAATTTCCATCACCAACACGCAAAATCTTCATCAGGTTTGTACCGCCTGATTTATCTTTGTGCATCCCCTTCGTTACAATAACAACATCTCCACTAGTCACTACAGCTTTAGCTTCAAGATTTTCAATAACATGACTATTCACATCGTTCCAGTCATCTGCACTGGTTTTATCAATATAGCAAGGATAGACTCCTCTATAAATGGTCACTTTTTTTAATGTTTTGTAATTATCTGACATCGCAAAAATTGCAATATTTGAACTAATTCTAGACATCCAGAGTGCTGTTTTGCCAGTCTGAGTTAGAGTAGCTACAACTCTTGCTCCCAAGTGATTGGCTGCATACATGGAGCTCATCGCGATCGTTTCATCGATGCCCTCAAAATGCTCATGGAGTCTGTGATGAGAGACTTTTGCCGTTGGACTCTTTTCTGCTTCTAAACATACATCACTCATCGTTTTAACAGCATTTACTGGGTGTTCCCCAACTGCTGTCTCAGCAGAGAGCATGACAGCATCAGTCCCATCTAAAACAGCATTTGCAACATCAAAAACTTCAGCTCTTGTGGGAATAGGACTATTAATCATTGATTCAAGCATCTGGGTTGCAGTAATCACAAACCTATCATTTGCTCTCGCTAACAAGATTAAACGCTTTTGCTGAGCTGGTAATTGTGGATCGCCAATCTCAACTCCTAAATCACCGCGTGCAACCATAATGCCTGCAGATTCTTGAATGATTTCAGTAATTACGTCCTCTTTAAGAGACTCAGCTCTTTCAATTTTTGCAATGACGCTCGCATTAGAGCCTGCCTCTAATAGAAGTCTCTTTGTTTCACGAACATCATCCGCATTGATAGGAAAAGAGATTGCAACATAATCAGCATCAGCTTTGGCTGCAGTAATGATGTCTCGTTTATCTTTTTCAGTCAGTGCGCTTGCACTTAAGCCGCCGCCTCGTAGATTAATTCCTTTGTTATTCGAAAGAATTCCACCTTGCGTAACCTCGGTTTGAATTTTTTGTCCCTTAATCTGTTTGACTTTTAGAATTATCTTTCCATCGTCTAGCAACAACGTGTTGCCAACATCTAAATCATTCGGGAGTTCCTTGTAGGCAATTCCAACAGAATCTTGACTTCCTTCAGAATCGTCAAGTTCAGCATCAAGTGCAAAATAATCGCCTTTTTTGAGCTCTATCCTTTCATCTTTGAATCCTGAAATCCTAATCTTTGGGCCCTGTAAGTCCATCAAGATTCCAATAAAGACATCATTCTCTTTTTCGTATTTTCTGATTTGAGCAATTCGCTCAAGGTGTTCTTTTTCATTGTTATGTGAAAAATTAATTCTCACAACATTCACACCTGCATCCAAAATGCCTTTTAAAATTTCTGGATTATCAGTTGATGGACCGAGTGTTGCTAAGATTTTAGTGCGTCTATTAATCATAAATCTTGCACTCTATTCTCAAGTATTTCAACTACTGGAAGTTTTTTTCCTTCCAAGAACTCTAAGAAGGCACCTCCGCCAGTGGAAATATAAGAGATTTTATCTTCAATATTGAATTTATCAACAGCAGCTAGCGTGTCACCACCACCAGCAATCGAAAAGGCATCAGATTCTGCTATTGCTCGTGCTAACTGCTCAGTCCCATTTGCAAACTGATCAAATTCGAAAACTCCTACTGGACCATTCCAAACAATTGTTCCAGCACTCTTAATAATTTCACATAGTTCAGCTGTTGAATTAGGGCCAATGTCGAAGATCATATCGTCTGATGCAACTTTACTTGCATTTTTTGTATCTGCTGAAGCAAACTCTGAAAATTCTTTTCCACAAACTACATCTCCAGGAACTGGAATTTGGCAATCCTCCATTAAAGCCTGAGCAGTAGGAATAAGATCATGCTCACATAAAGATTGTCCAACACTATTACCTTGAGCGGCAATAAATGTATTAGCAATACCTCCACCAACAACTAACTGGTCAACAATCTTTGACAGGGCATCCAATACGGTTAGCTTAGTAGATACTTTTGAGCCGCCAACAATTGCAACCATTGGTCTTTTGGGATTATCAAGTGCCTTACCAAGCGCCTCAAGCTCTCCAACCAATAGAGGTCCTGCACAAGCGACGGGTGCAAACTGAGTTACACCATATGTAGAAGCATGCGCTCTATGAGCAGTTCCAAAGGCATCTTGGACACAAACATCACACAAAGATGCCATTTTTTTGGACAAGGCCTCGTCGTTTTCTTTTTCGCCCTCATTAAATCTGACATTTTCACAGAGAACCACCTCTCCTGACTCCATCTCAACACCGTCTAGCCAACTAGACTCAAGCCTAACTTTCTGTCCAAGTAATTTTGAGAGATGCTCAGCGACAGGTCGAAGTGAAAATTTTTCTTCATACTCTCCAGCGTTGGGTCTACCCAAGTGTGAGGTAATCATGATTTTAGCACCCGCTTTAATTGCATGAAGGATAGTTGGCAATGATGCAACAATCCTTTTATCACTTGTTACTTCACCATTTTTTATTGGAACATTTAAATCTTGTCTTATTAAAACTCTTTTACCATTCAAGTCTAAATCGGTCATCTTTAGTAAACTCATCAAATGCTCCAACTAAATAAAATAAGATCTATTGTGAAATGTGGCCAGCTAAACGAAGTAAATTACATGTGTAACTGTACTCATTATCGTACCAAGAAACCATTTTAACAAAAGTATCGTCCATTGACATCCCTGCCTCTGCGTCAAATGTTGAAGCACAAGTACTTCCAACAAAGTCTGTAGAAACAACTTTTTCATCCGTATACCCTAAAACACCCTTCATTGACCCTTCAGAGGCTGACCTCATGGCCGCACAAATTGCATCATAATCAGATGAACTATTTAGCTCAGCCGTTAGATCAACTACAGAAACATCAGAAGTGGGAATTCTAAAGGCCATTCCAGTCAATTTTCCATTCAACTCTGGTAATACTTTACCAACAGCTTTTGCAGCTCCAGTAGATGAAGGGATAATATTTTCCAAAATACCACGGCCACCACGCCAGTCTTTCATTGATGGGCCATCAACAGTTTTTTGAGTAGCTGTTGCAGCATGGACTGTGGTCATCAATCCACGTTTAATACCCCACTCATCATTAAGTACTTTAGCAATTGGCGCCAAGCAGTTTGTAGTACAAGAAGCCGCTGAAATGATTGATTGGCCATCATAAGCATCATGGTTTACACCATAAACAAACATCGGGGTACTATCCTTAGATGGGGCTGATTGAATTACTTTCTTTGCACCTGCATCTATATGAGCTTGGCAACCCTCTTCTGTTAGAAAAAACCCAGTACAGTCAATCACAAGGTCAGCACCAATATCGCCCCATTTTAAATCTGCAGGGTTACGTTCAGCAGTCAGACGAATTTTTTTGCCATCGATAACAAAGTTGTTACCTTCAACAGCTACGTCTTTTCCAAACCTTCCATGAACCGAGTCATATCGCAACATGTAAGCCAAGTAATCATTATCAAGAAGATCGTTTACACCAACCACCTCTAAATTATCAAAATCCTTGTCAATTGCACGAAATACCATTCTTCCAATTCGACCAAAACCATTAATTCCAACTTTTATTGTCATCTCACACTCCTATAATAAATTAACTTAAAACTCTTTCAACAGTAGAAACTACGTTATCTACAGTAAACCCAAAATACTTAAATAGCTCCCCAGCCGGTGCTGACTCACCATAGGTGCTCATTGCAACAATGCCACCTTCTAGTCCAACATATTTATACCAAGATTCAGCAACACCCGCCTCAATTGCTACTCTCTTCACTCCCGGAGTTAGCACTGAGTCTCTATAATCTTGATCCTGTTCATCAAAGGCATTAGTTGATGGCATCGAGACCACTCGAACCTTTTTATCACTCATCGCTTTTGCAGAATCGATTGCAAGCGAAACCTCTGAGCCAGTTGCTATCAGAATGATATCAGCCTCTCCACTGCAGTCTGAAAGCACATAACCACCTTTTTCAATATTTGCAACCTGCTCACTTGTTCGTTCCATTGGAGTCAAATTTTGTCTAGAAAATATTAGTGCTGTTGGAGCATTTTCTCTTAGCATAGCTACTTTCCAAGAAACCGCGGACTCGATAGCATCACATGCTCTCCATGTTTGAAAATTAGGAATTACTCTCATAGTTGCAATTTGCTCAACTGCTTGATGTGTTGGACCATCCTCACCCAGACCAATTGAGTCGTGAGAGTAGACAAATATTGTTCCAATTTTCATCATTGCAGCCATGCGTAATGCATTTCGCATGTACTCCATAAACATTAGGAATGTTGCGCCATAAATCTTGAATCCTCCATGCAAAACCATGCCATTCATCATGGCAGCCATCCCAAACTCTCTAACGCCCCAAGAGATATAATTTCCATTTGCATTGTCAGCATTAACTACGACACTTCCAGACCAGTTAGTCAAATTTGAACCCGTCAAATCAGCTGAACCACCAAACAACTCTGGTACAAGAGGACCCATAGCCTCAATTGCATTTTGAGATGCTTTTCTTGAGGCAATATTTGGCATGTCCTGCTGAGTTTTGGCAATATACTCATCCATCTTTGTTGAAAAACTCTCAGGCAATTTTCCACTGATGCGGCGCTCATACTCAGCCGCTTCATCTGGAAAAGAGGCCTTATAAGCTCTAAACCTCTCATTCCATTCTTCTTCAGCATCTGCACCTTCAGATGTGTGGTTCCAGCCCTCATAAATCTCTTCAGGAATATCAAAAGGCTCGTATTTCCAGCCTATATTCTCTCTAGTTTTTGCAATCTCCTCATCACCTAAAGGGGCTCCATGACAATTATGTGAACCCGCTAGGTTAGGTGAACCATAGCCAATAACTGTTCGCGTACAAATTAGAGAGGGTCTATCTTGAATTCCCTTAGCCTCATTAATAGCGGCATTAATAGCTTCAGGGTCATGTCCATCAACATCGGCTATAACGTGCCAATTATATGACTTGAAGCGGCCCGGAACACCCTTCTCCATCCAATCACCAATGTGGCCATCGATTGAAATGTCATTGTCATCCCAAAAGGCTATTAGTTTACCCAGTCCAAGTGTTCCTGCTAGTGCACATGCTTCGTGTGACAAGCCTTCCATTAAACACCCGTCTCCCAAAAAGACATATGTATTGTGATCTACAATAGAGTGGCCGGGCTTGTTGAATTGAGCCGCTAAAGTTCTCTCAGCAATTGCCATTCCAACAGCATTAGTGATGCCTTGTCCAAGGGGGCCAGTTGTAGTTTCTACGCCATCAGCATAACCATACTCTGGATGCCCAGGAGTTTTAGAGTGCAGTTGACGGAAATTCTTAAGGTCCTCTATACTCAAATCATATCCGGTTAAATGCAATAAAGAATAGATCAACATTGAACCATGGCCATTGGATAATACAAAACGATCTCTATCAGACCAGTTTGCGTTTGATGGATTAAACTTTAAATGCTTATTCCATAAAACTTCTGCAATGTCAGCCATACCCATAGGAGCACCTGGATGTCCTGAGTTTGCTTTTTGTACAGCATCCATGCTCAAAGCACGGATAGCATTTGCTAATTCGAGTTGTGTAGCCATTATTAAAAACCTATGAAAAAATTAGAGAACCCTAAATTATACATTTTTTTTTCTGTCATCCTGCCCTCAAAAGCCTCTATGAAAGCAAATATAAGGAAAAATATTCAATTGCAATATAGTATCATTACTACTTTATTGATAAAAGTTAAACAACACTTAGGAATGTATAACTCACTTCATTTTTTAATGTATTTAAATTATACTTTTGGTGAAAAACTCTATTATTACATTTTGTGTCAAAAATAGCTGCCAACTCATCGTTTCTTAAAATAATTACAATAGATAAGGGGTCTAATGATTGAAAATATTGTCTGGCTGAAAGATGTCAGTATGACTGATGTTGAAAAAGTTGGTGGAAAGAATGCATCACTTGGTGAAATGATAAGTGGTCTCAATTCTCAAGGCGTAAGAGTGCCAGGAGGATTTGCAACTACAGCAGAAGCATTTGAATCTTTCTTGGCGCATTCTGATCTAAAAAATAAAATAAATAGTCTCCTTTCTAGTCTTGATATTACCAACATTCAAGAACTGACTAAAACTGGATCATTAATAAGGAAATGGGTAGAAGAGGCGCCTTTTCCAAATGACCTTCATCAATCTATTGTCGATGGCTATGAAAAACTAACTAGGCAGTATGGTTCTGATGTTACCTTTGCAGTTCGATCTTCTGCAACTGCGGAAGATTTACCAGAAGCATCCTTTGCTGGACAACAAGAAACATATCTGAATGTCAGTGGAATTGATGACATCTTGACATCAATACGCAGAGTGTACGCATCACTTTATAATGATAGAGCAATTTCTTACAGAGTCCATCAAGGCTTCGAACATGAAATGGTTTCTCTGTCTGCTGGCATTCAACAAATGGTTCGAAGTGATATAGGCTCTAGTGGCGTTATGTTTACTCTAGATACTGAATCTGGATTTAATGATGTAGTATTCATAACTTCGGCTTATGGGCTAGGCGAAACAGTTGTTCAGGGCTCTGTCAATCCAGATGAGTTTTATGTGCATAAACCTACCTTAAAATCTGGAAAGCCTGCAATTCTATCTAGAAACCTTGGCTCCAAATCCATAAAAATGGTCTACGCAGAAAAAAATTCGAACTCGCCAGTTAATACAACTGAAGTAAATCCTGAAGATAGGATAAGATTTAGCTTAAACGACTCTCAAATAGAGGAGCTTGCTGAGTACGCAATTAAAATTGAAACTCATTATGGTAGACCAATGGATATTGAGTGGGCACTGGATGGAGTTGATGGAAAAATCTATATTGTTCAAGCCAGGCCTGAAACTGTTAAAAGCAGGCAAAGTTCTCAAAAAATTGAACGCTACAAACTTCTAGAAACGTCAAAGACTCTTGTTGAAGGAAGGGCCATCGGCCAAAAAATTGGTACAGGAAAAACTAAGATAATCAATGATTTATCTGAAATGGACTCAGTCCATGAGGGTGATGTACTTGTTACAGATATGACTGACCCTGACTGGGAGCCAGTCATGAAGTTAGCTTCTGCAATTATAACCAATCGAGGCGGGAGAACCTGTCATGCAGCGATTATTGCTAGAGAACTCGGAGTTCCTGCGATTGTTGGTACTGGAAATGCAACAGAACTTTTAAAAAACTCAGCTGAAGTCACAGCTTCTTGTGCAGAAGGTGATACTGGCAAAGTCTACCAAGGTAAATTAAATTTTGAACATACATTTTCTGAAGTCAGTAATCTTCCTGATATTCCAGTAAAAATTATGATGAATGTAGGCAACCCATCTCGAGCATTTGATTTTGCAAGCATTCCAAATACTGGTGTTGGGCTTGCTCGCCTTGAATTTATTATCAATAATACAATTGGTATTCATCCAAAGGCTTTAATTGAGTTCGATAGTCTGCCTTCTGACCTCAAAAGTGAAATCAACAAAAGAACGTCCTGCTATAAGTCCCCTGTGGACTTCTACGTCCAAAAGCTCACTGAGGGAATCTCAACTATTGCGGCCAGTTTTTCTGAGTCTCCAGTTATCATTCGTATGTCCGACTTTAAATCTAATGAGTATTCAAATTTATTTGCTGGAGAGCTTTACGAACCTAACGAAGAAAACCCAATGATTGGATTTAGAGGGGCTTCAAGATATATTTCATCAGATTTCAGAGATTGTTTTGAACTTGAATGTCAAGCGATCAAAAATGTCAGAAATGAAATGGGTTTAACAAATGTTGAAATCATGATTCCTTTTGTTAGAACTACATCTGAAGCCGCCAAGGTAATTGATCTTCTTAAAGAAAATGGCCTTGAAAGGGGCAAAGATGGCCTAAGAGTAATCATGATGTGTGAACTCCCTTCAAATGCAGTTATTGCTGAAGAGTTTTTGGAATACTTCGATGGTTTTTCAATTGGCTCCAATGACCTAACTCAGTTAACGCTGGGAATGGATAGGGACTCTGGTCTAATTGCTGATGGTTTTGACGAGAGAAATACAGCAGTTAAAAAGATGATAACGATGGCTATTGAAGCCTGTCACCGTGAAGGTAAGTATATTGGTATTTGCGGTCAAGGACCCTCTGATCATATGGATTTAGCACAATGGTTGTTGGAGAAGGAAATTACAAGTATCTCACTTAATCCTGATACTGTTGTTGAAACCTGGACCAAACTAGGCACCCTATAAAAAATAATATGCGAACTGTATTTTTTATTTCAGACAGAACTGGTATCACAGCTGAAGCACTTGGAAATAGTCTTCTTACTCAGTTTCCACAAATTGATTTCAAGCGAGTAAATCTAGCGTTTATTGATACCCAAAAAAAAGCTCAAACAGCGGCTCTATTGATTAAGGAGGCATCAGACAATGATGGTCAGCCTGCTCTAATTTTCAGTACTCAAGTTTCTAGTGAATATCGACACCTTCTTGAAAATAGTGGTGGAATTATCTTTGACTTTTTTGAAACCTTTATTTCAAAAATGGAAAATACACTGGAAGCTCAATCATCTCATGAAATGGGGCTTTCTCATGGAGTGGGAAACAAGAATACTTACTCGGGTCGTATTGATAGTATTAATTTTGCACTCAATAATGATGATGGCCTCTCCACAAAAAACTATGATACTGCAGATATAATCCTTACAGGTGTCTCAAGATCTGGAAAAACACCGACTTGTCTTTTTTTAGCACTTCAATATGGAATCTATGCTGCAAACTATCCACTGATTGAAGAAGACCTAGACACATCCAGCCTACCGAAGGTCCTCAAAGACTACAAAAGTAAACTTTATGGCCTAAGTATTAATCCTGTAAGACTTCAAAATATTAGAGATGTGAGGCGATCTAACAGTGGCTATGCCTCTATTGAACAGTGTCGCAAAGAGGTTCGCCGAGCAGAAGATATGTTTGTTCAGAATGATATTCCTTTTATCGATACTAGCCACATCTCAATCGAGGAGATTGCAGGCCGCATACTTCAAAAAAGTAAACTGGAAAGAAGGTACTAGTCTATTTAAAGTGAGCCTTTAGGACTCACTTTATTTATCTTAAGAGGCTTTTAATACGTCAACAGCAACAATTTTGTATTCAGGACACTTTGTCTCTTCATCTGTAACACCGCTGGTCACCTCGTTAATTAATACTTCTGGAAAATGAAAAGTTGTGCGGACAACTCCTCTTTTAACTCTGTCAGTGACTTCGACATCCAGTGTAATCTCACCACGATCAGATTTCAATGTTGCACGATCACCTGATATAAGATCTTTAGCTTTGGCATCTTTTGGATTAAGCATAAGAACATCTTTAGGGAGAATTTCAGCATTTGCTGTTCGCCTTGTCATTGTAGCGCAGTTATAGTGCTGAAGTTCACGACTAGTAGTCAGGATAAACGGATATTCATTTTTGTGCTTTAACAGCTCCTCACTTTCTCTCCAGTCATAATAGTGAAATTTACCTTTACCTCGCTTGAACTCTCCAATATGCAGGATCTGAGTATCCTCACCTTTTTTATTGACTGGCCATTGAAGGCCCATAGGATTTGTTGATAGAGCTTCCCAGGTAATTCCTTCAAAAAATGGCACTACACTTGCAACCTCTTTCAAAACCTCCCTTGAGTCATAATCTGGCTGATCAAAGCCTAATTTACGCATCATTTCTACAATAATCTGTCCATCTGTTTTGCATCCTTCAAGTGGTGAAACTGCAGCGTTTACCTGCTGAACTCTTCGCTCTGCATTAGTAAACGTTCCACTCTTCTCAAGAAAAGTTGCTCCAGGCAGAACAACATCCGCCATCTTAGCTGTCTCACTCATAAATATTTCTTGAACTACAAGTAGATCAAGCGCTTTCATTGCCTTAATGACATGGTGTGTATTTGGGTCTGTTTGAACGACATCTTCAGCAAAAACCCACAATGCTTTGACCGATCCATCTATAGCTCCATCAAACATTTCAGGAATCTTTTTTCCGGCAGTAGTTGGGGTAGGAAGATTGAATTTATCTTGGTAATAGTCTTGGACTTCTTGCTGATCCATCCACATGTATCCTGGTCCATGATGAGGTTGACAACCCATATCGGCAGCACCCTGAACATTGTTTTGGCCACGCAAAGGGTTTACACCAACGCCCGGCCTACCAATATTCCCTGTCATCATAGCAAGATTAGAAATTAACATGACAGTTTGCGTTCCCTGTGAATGTTCAGTAACACCCAACCCATGAAACTCCATTGCATTTTTTGCACTTGCATAAGCAATCGCAGCATCTTTAACTAGATGCTTATCAAGTCCAGATATTTCAGACATTTTGTCTACATCCAGCTCTTTGATTTGCTCTATAAACTCGAGTCCACCTTCGCACCTTTCTTCAATAAAGTCGTAATCAACAAGTCCGGCTTCAACAATAAAATATTGAATCATGTTTAAAACTGCCACATTAGTACCAGGTTTTAACTGCAAGTGATAATCAGCCAAACGAGCGAGTTCTGTTCGAACTGGATCAATAACAATCAAGCCAGCTCCAGAGAGTGCTTGCTGCTTAATTTTGGCTCCTGTTACAGGATGTGCAGCCGTTGGATTTGCTCCAATGACTATCATTAAGTCAGCTAGAGGTATATCAGTAGCAGGGTTTGTTCCCGCACCCGTTCCAAAACTCTGTTGCATACCCCATGCTGTGGGAGAGTGACAAACTCTAGCACAACAGTCAATATTATTTGTACCAACTAATTGACGAATCATTTTTTGGAACATAAAGTTTTCTTCATTGGAGCATCGAGCAGAAGAAATACCTGCAATAGCATCCGACCCATGTTCACTTTTAATTGTCTCGAATTTACCTTTAATAAAGTCAAGCGCTTCATCCCAAGAGCATGGTGTTAGCTCACCATTTTTCCTAATTAAGGGTGATGTTAATCTGTCAGGATGATTATAAAACTTAAATGCATATCGACCTTTTAGGCATGTATGGCCTGAATTAATTGCATCTTGAGGAGCTCTTATTGACAAAACCTCGTCATTCTTAACAGCAACTTCCAAGTTGCATCCCACACCACAGTATGAGCACACAGTTCTCACTTTCTTGTCAGCCTCAATTGACTTAGATTGAAAAATATCTGAAATAGCCGATGTCGGACAAGTCTGAGCGCATGCTCCACACGAAACACATGACGAATCTCCAAACAACATGTCATTATCAGTAGTAATTCGAGACTCGAAACCTCTCCCTGTCATCGTCAAAGTAAACTGTCCTTGAACTTCGTCACATGCACGAACACATCTTGAGCAGTTAATACACTTAGAGAGGTCCATTCTCATGTAAGCATGAGACAAATCTTTTTCGCGCTC
>CESR01116880.1_pt1 | contig 14776 bp, 12 predicted proteins | sample 356351 | NCBI WGS metagenome assembly CESR01 (sample SAMEA2622149, study PRJEB7988) | marine metagenome | isolation source: saline water (ENVO:00002010), including | reverse complement strand
ACAAGTGCTTAAAAATAATAATGGTATATCATAGTTATATGCACATTCACTAATCCAGTTAGTTGACCCCGTATTAATTTTATACACCGAACTTTCATATTGCTTACAACTAGGTTCTCCAACTATTGCTGCTAAGTGAATAATATAATCCACACTCTTTAATACAGTCTCTATCAAACTAAAATTGCCTATAGTATCTTTAACAAATTTATACTTAGGGTTATCTAAAAATGGAATTACTCCTGTCATACCAAAAAATAAATTATCATATACAATTACATGATGTTCTTGATTTAAAAGAGTTTCTGTTAGTTTTGAGCCAATATATCCAGCTCCGCCTGTAATTAATATTCTCATATTATTCTAAACAATTTTCTAAAATTTTATATAGATGATCAAATCCATCATAATTTAATAATCTTTGTTTATTAAATTTTAAAATATCTTCCATATTATGTCTCATTTTATCTAAATCTTCATCTGACATACTACACATATCATTAACTACATTTATTATTTTTAACATTCTTTTTCCATGATGTGGTTCTTCATCATACGATTCATCAATGTATGGTTCAAAAGTTTTAAATCCCATATCTCTAAGTTTTTTCAAAGTAAACGGACACCCAACAACAATAAAAGGATGATTATTATACATAGGTTTCCATATTTTTTCATCAACAAATACAGAAACATCATTATATAAAGATTCCGTAACAATACTAAAATAAGTTTTCTTATAAATTTCAGAAGTCATTAGACCATATAAATTCGGATTCCAATCATTCGTATCAACTATATACGGTAAATTTTTAATTTCATTTTTCCATATTTTAATTAAATTTGTTCTCAAATCATTATCAAATTGTAAAGTATTTTTCAAATAATTAGAATAATCTAAATTACTTGGAAATGTACCAAAATCTTGTTCTGGAAAACTTACATATCCTTCATTAACTAACTTATATTTAGATAATAAATTAAAAAACACTATTCTTTGTAATCTAGGCATTCTATTAAAACAAACAAACTTTTTATTCTGAAATGAAAATTGTTCACTTTCCATGTTTGAAAAATTATCATAAACTTCATTATTAAATGGTATAGCTCTAATAAGATCATTAGTCCCATTTAACTTTCCCCACACCAAATTAAGACTATCTATTATTTGATTCCCACTTATAAAAATTACATCCTTACATTTAATATTTTTCTTTTCAATTTCACTATAAATTACATCAAAAATTTTATGTTCAAATGGGTCATATCCTTCATTGGCAGACCACAATATAATTTTACATTTTCCAGACCTAACACATTCTAGTGCTAACTCACTCATTCCATCAAATAATTTCCAACTCTTTTCATCTGAACCTAGCCAAGTTAAAGGATCTCCATAGGTTTCCAATAAATAAAAAAATCTTTTACCTGTTTTTATAGCATCTTCAACTGAACAAATTTTTTGTTTTTTTTCAAATTTTTCTATTATATTATTAATGCTAGGAGGAGCAACTCCATAACATGGCGTTATATCTTTAGGATATCCTATTAATCCATTAAAAGTAGAATTATTTTCATCATCCCATTTATTTGGTCTTCCTACCCAATCGTCAATAACTTTAGGGAAATCAAAAGCAAAAATCATAACTACCTATAAACATTAATTAATTTCCTATCCATTTCAGTTCCCTTATTATAATAAAAATTTTTAGCAATATATGAAATTATATAGCTACGCCTCCATTTATCTTTAGATTTATTTTCATCCGAACCATGTAAAACGTGTGAATGTATAAATACCACATCTCCAGATTTTCCAGTTGTAAAAACTTTATTATACTTCTCTACCCATTCCCCACCAATATAACTTCCTGGAATCCAATTAGGTTTTCCCCTTTCATTAGAGAACCCCTCTGGATTAGTTTTAATTCGTTCTTCATCTTTCCAATTATCTGGAATAGGATATACATATTTATCCCTATGTGAACCTTCATAATAATACATTCCACCATTTTCTTCATCAAAATCATCTATAGTTATACTTGCATTAAGTGCTTTGCCCCAATCACCATGTAAATAAAAAGAATCCTGATGTATATCTCGTCCTAATTCACCTGGTGGTTTAAAATATAACCAAGTTTGTATAGCGTCTACTTTTGAACCTATAAGAGTTTCAACAATTTTTAATATTCTATCATCACACATTATTTTATCACACAACTTTGATTCTATATGTGGATTTTTATATGGAATGGATTGATCAAATTTATCTATCTCTAGTCTCAATTCATTCATTTCTTCTGTATCAAAAATTGATTCAATTATAAGTCCTTTAGTTTTCCAATTATCTATATACATGACTTGGTATTTCCTGTTTACATTTAAAACTTATAAACTCATGTTTAGTATCCAAAAGTTTTTCTCTATTTGTTACTTCATATTTTAAATCACTAATTCCATCTTTATCTATATCAATCATACCAGTCAATACTTCATTTACTAGTCTTTTTTCATTTATACTTGTATCTTTTTGATGTACAAATTTTGTATTTACAATATCATTTCTCTTATGATATAACGACCTATATTTTCCAGATCTCCTATATGGTAATTCATTCATCTTAACCTTTGGAAAATCTATTGTTTGTGCATAAACATCATTATAATCACAGCTCTCTTCATCTACTGTCAAATTAAAAATAGCATCACCGCTATTATTAAAATATTCTTCTGAATGCATATTTTTAATTTCTGCATCTGTTAACGGTCTGTCATACATTCTTAATAACCCAATTTGCCCATCAAAAAATATAGAATTTCTATGTGGGTGATTGACTCCTATATAATATGGAGTTCTACCATATTTTTTAAGTGGTGGATGTATATCCATAGGACTCTCAATTCCACGTCCAAATCTAGCACTACTTTCTATTCCATTAATAAATAAAGATGATTTTTTATTTTCCGTATCAACCCTATAAACTACATGAGTCCACAATTCATATTGTCTTTTTGCCCACATATAAAAATGATCATTCTTAATATTATAACTCCCACCAGAAAAACAACTTGTATTATCATATGCTACTCCCATTTGAAATCCTGGACGAGATAATATATAAGAATGTATAAATTTTCTATTATTTATATCACCTATCAAATATGGTTCCACATCAAAACGTTCTCTTGGTAATACAAATGTGGAAAATGTAAATGAATTTTCAGTAAGTTTATTTAATTTATCATCTATTCTAGTTTTTATATAAGAAGAATTTCCATCAAAATCTAATACTTTCAAACTATCAATAGAAATTTCTGGTAAAAAATCTTTTTTGGTTAATCCCTTTACTTTAGCTCTGTATAAAAAATCATCATCTTCCATACCCCAATTAAAATAACCATTAGAATATCCATTAATAGTTTCTACATGTTCTTTGGTCATTAAAATAGCTCCACCAAAATATTCTTCATATTGTAATCCATAATTAAACTGCTCTACACATACCGCCAAGTGTTGAGGATATTCACCAGGCCAACTATAATCACAAGTATCATCTTCAGGTAACATATCTATATCATGAAAACAGAAATAATCATAACCTTCCTTTTGTGCAACATCATAAGCCACATTTTTTGCAGTACCTCTATTAAATCCACTAACAGAATCAGGATAAACTTGATTAGCTACAAATATCTTAAAATCAAAACCCCTTTCTGATAAAAATTTATCCATATATGGAATAAATTCTTTAAGATGTTCTTCTCGTTTATAGTGTGGAACGCATATTGCTAATTTTTTACTCATCAAATATCCACCTTCACATATTTATTTTCACCCATAAAAGTATCTGTCTGTAATGTTTTATAATCTAATGTAGACAATCCATCATTTTTCATATCAACTAAATTACGTTTTACTTTATTAAAAAAGCGTAATTGATTTTCTCTACTATTAAAATCTTTATATTTAGAATTATCCCATCCACTCTCTTGATGCTCTAAACAAGTAAACTTACCATCCCTTCTATATGGTATTAACGACAGATATCCGAATTTAACATTTATATTTTTTTGTATTACATCTGATAAAATAGATTCTGTATTAAACTCGCTATAATCAGTAAGTTTTTTATCATTCACAAACTCTGCATTAACATGATAAACTAAATTTTCAACAGAATTATAAGATTGTGTATTAATTAATGGGTCAGATATATTACCGTTATTAAATAATGACTTTATCTCTCTCCATTTTAAATCTTTATTCCATATAGAAGTTTGATTTATATAACCTTTAAAATTATTTGTTTTTCCAGTAAATGGATCGTCACATCCCATATACATAAAAGATTTAGCTGGACTAATTGAAATTCCACCCATTACAACTGGTGAAGTAGATGATTCTACTCCATTAACAAAACTTCTCATAATACCACTTTTTTTATCATAAGTAAATACATAATGTATCCATTGCTCTGCTAATCTCGGTGATAACACCATCCACTCTTTACCATTCTTATCAACTATAGATGCTTTTAATTGTAACCCACTAGTAAATGATAAATTAAAATAATGCTTTTTAGATAAAATAAAATATTCATCATAAGTAGATGTTTCATTCAATATAAGATCATGTGAAGGATATAATAATAATTGTATAGTAAATGAATCTTTAAAAGTATCTGATAAAACTTGATCTGGTATAACTTTTATATATGATTTATCAATAAACTGTAATACCATTTTATTTTCCTGAGATAATTTACTATATTTACCTAATCTATTTTCAGATAAAGGAACTCCACGTTTTCTACACCTATATAATATATCATCATCTTCATAACCCCATCCCCAATATTCATTAGAAAACCCATTAATCAATTCAAAATGATTTTTAGTAAATAATGTTACTCCACCAAAATATTCATCATAAACTAATTGGTAATTAAATTTACTTAACCGAGAAGCTAAGTGTGTAGGTCTATGTACAACTGAATAATCACAACTATCTTCTTGTGGAATTAAATCCACATCATGAAAACAAAAATAATCACATTCATCCTTAAATAATTCATAACCAACATTCAATAATTTGCCCCTATTAAAAGGTTTTTTATTTCCTTGCTCTATTATATAAATACTATTTTGAATACCCTTATCATTTAAGTATTCTTTAATAGTTGGAACAAAATACTTTAAATGATCTTCCCTATTTCTATAAGGTACAAGTATTCCTAATTTCTGTTTTTGCATTATTTATCTTTTTCAAATAATTTACTTACAACACTTTTATCAGAATCTCCACCAGCTTTAAAATCTTCCATAAACGTTCTAAATTCTGCAAAGAAAGTTTCAAAATCATTTGAATTTGCATTAGAATTCAAAAGTTCTTCATCTCTACTTGCCTTTTGATATCCATAAAGTTCCCATAATTTCCAATCTAACTGCTCTAACAATTCTATAATCTTAGAAAGCATTGTTATAACAGAAGAATCTTCTGTAACTTCTATTTTACTTTTGGGTGCTCTATTATCTAATAAATCGCGTGCATCTTTTTCATTTTCCATTTTTTTCTCCTATATTATAATTGAACAGATAAAATCTCCGCCTTATCTAATGAAATATTACCAACCGTTTGAAATCTTTTTAATAATCTAAATCTTAAATTACTCAAACCATCAGATTTAACAACTTCCTCTCCACCATTAACTGTTTCAGTTAATATTTTATAATTATTTTTATTATTTGTATATGATTTTTTACCTACATAATCTTCCATAACATTACCACAATATCTAAAAATTCCTCTGCTTCTATATGGGACATTTTTAATAGTAGCTCTTTTTAATACTCCTGTCGATATATCACAATTTAACATCCACAAATGATTCAAATTTTCGCTCATATCAAAACTCATATTTTTATAACCAGATTTAAAAGGTACATATGTTACTGGAACTATTCCTCTCATTTTTTCGAGAGACTCTACTCCATAAGTAAATAGTTGGTCTATTTCTGAAGCATCCATATATTTTTTATAAATTGAAATATTTGATATTTTTCCCTTAAAATAACTCCGCCATATATTTCCTTTTGGATTTCCCACCCCAACATATAATGGAGCTCTGTCATAATTTTTAATTTCATCTGTCATTTTAATAGATTTTATAATCCTACCATTTACATAAAAAGAAGTCAATAAAGTATCACTATTATATGACCAACTAACATCATACCATGTTTTAGGTTGAATTCTAATCTCTGCACTATACAATTTATTTTTAATATCAAACACATTTAATTTCAATGTCATATTATTAGTAATACTAATACCAGAATGATATCCAGGTCTACATATTAATTGATATTCACATCTATTATTATCCTGTATGACTGTATGTGTTGGTTTTTTATCTATCATAAACTTAGCATTAATTGTAAAACTATCATTAAATAATTCAGATATAACTTCATTTTCAACAAATTTACCGTAACTAGTCTCTCCATTTAAATTTATATAATTTAATTCTACATCTTTAGTGTATTTAACATCAGTAGGTAAATTAAAAATTTTTATTCTTTCAAAAAAATCATCATCATGAAACCCATATCCCCAATATTTGTTTGAAAATCCATTAACTAATTCAAATAATTTAGATGGAATAATCATAGAACCTCCCATATAAGTATCATAAAGTGGTGTATCATTATAAAAATCGTCAATAGATGATTCTTCCGAATACTCTTCTTCTCCAATAAATGAATATCCTAGATGCATTGGTTTATCAACCGCATTATAAATATTATTATCAAAAATAGGTTCTAATCTCAAATCTTGAAATACTAAATAATTATAAAAATCATCATCTGTAGTTACAAATTTTGCGCCTATATTAAAACATTTACCCCAATTCAATTGTTTTTTAGTAAGCTGTTCTACAAAAAATAACTTCCAATCTAGGTTATCAATATCTTTTAAAAAATATTCAATATGATAAAAAAGTTTTTCTCTCATACTTTCTTCATCATCAGTTTTTATAGTTGGTATTATAAATGCTAGTTTCATTGTTTATAAAAAATACTTTCTCTTACTATATTATCCCACTTCAAATGATCTGTAAATTTATTTCCTATTCTTTCTATATAAAATTCAGAATTATCTATTGGAATTTTATAATCATTTTCAACTATAAAATCCAACATTTTTTGATACTCCCAATGATATGTATATTTTTCTTTAATTCTAGTAACTTGTTTCAATCTTTTTATAATAGAACTATCCCATTTAAAATGATGAACTTGAATAAAACACTGTTCTACAGGATACCGTAATGGATGATTAATAAATTTTTCTTCATATGAAGAAACTCCGTTATCAAATATAACATAATGCTGACCGTTTTCTAACCTTAGAGAACCATGTATAATTGGAACTTTATTAGGACATGCATTAGATACTCTCATCCTAAAAGAACCTCCTAATGGTAATTGTTTCCAAATATCACTATCATCATTTATTTCTGGGAATGTTCCACCATCTCCAATTCTATCTAAAAATGCTCCTGTAACAAATTTATATCCTGTATCTTCGCAGCTATCTATAATATCATCTAGTTCAAATGGGTATACATGAAATTCATCATCATCCGATACAATCCACCAATCATCTGGTTTTTTAGAAATGGTCTCATTATATAACGATGTAACCTTCTCCCAATTAAATGGTTCCAATACTATCTTACTATAAATATCTGAACCGATTCCAGAAACAATTTTTTTTATTTCTTCTAATACTCCATCATCCTTTTTATGAAGATATGCCACTACAAATATGTCATCCACTATATCTTTATAGTGATTTAACATATGTTTTAACATCGTGGTATTATGTCCACATACAGTAACTAAATTTTTTCTCACAATTTTTTACATCCATCTAAAAATTCTTTATATTCTGGAAAAACTTCTAAAAATTTCTTATCTCTACGTTTATCATATTCTTCTAACATAATTGATAAATCTTTACGCATTTTTATCAACCACCCAATATCCTTTATTGGACTTTCAATCCAATCTATCAATCTTCTAAGTTTTTCTATTTCAAAATCATAAAATCCTGTATGACCATGCCCTACTATATGAATATATTTTTCATCAGATAATTCACTCATTAACTGATAATCTTTTTTAATTTTATTTATCCACTTAGTAGATACTATACGAGCTTGTTGAAATTCAGGATATCTTAAATATGCTGTATCTAACAATATTGCTGAATCTCTATATCTTTTTCCATTATAATGTTTTTGCTTCAAATCAAATACTTTTTGTATAACTTCATGATAACTTGAAATTGATAAAATATTATAAGTTGCCATAATAGTAACGTTTGGTTTTTCACATTCAGTTAAAAACTTATCAATATGTTTCCAAAATATATCTATATTTAATCCATCTCTAATATATTCTGCTTGTTTACCATCTGCTTCAACACTAGTAAATAAACTAAAGTTCCAAAGCATATTATTATCAGTAATAATTTTTATTTTATTTATAAATCTATCAAATACTTCTTCTGGAACTGAACAATTAGAATTGATTGAAAGTTCTAATCGTGGATTTTCTTCATGATGCTCAATAATATAATCTAAAATTTGAAATGTTTCTTCATGTAACAGCGGTTCTCCACCTGTTATTCTAAAAGTATGTAAATCTGGATACAATTCAGGCCACCATTTCATAAATGATTCAATATATGGATTGTTATCTCCATAAGGTATTGGCATCATATTTTGATTTTTAAGCCAATCTACATTATTAAAATCGCCACTTGTTGGATATGCACCTTGTGATTTTATTTCACTCTGCCATCTTGAAGAACTCTTTACATCACAATACATACAATGCATATTACATTTATTAGAAAATGATACTTCCACATATGGGGGATTAACATCTTCCATCCAATTAGAATCTTTTATTTTATCAAACTCTGGAAATGCCCATGCTTCTCCACTTTTTAAATGTCTATCTGAAAACGAGTCTGGATTTGAATCTTCTACATTCCAGCAATACTCACACTCTTTCGGTCTTTCCCCTTCCAACATAGCCTTTCTTTGAAGTTTTTTAAATTCTGTATTATGTAAAGCAGTTGGATTTTTACGTAATTCTTTTAATGGAATTTTGTGTGGTATAGGATGGTGACAAGAATGGGTCATTCCATTTTGAAGTAAAATAGTAACCTGATTCCATTTTGCCAAACAAAATCCTCTACCTATTTCATTTAATTTTTTCTTTAACCAATTTATTTCTTTTAATCCATGTAAAGATTTCTGATCAAACATTTTTCCATCATCATAAATTGGTTCTTCTTGATTTTTAAGTTGTTCCTCATGTACCTCAAAATAAGTTCTCTGTTCTAATTCTTGACCTGGTGATGTTATTTTACCTTGATCTTTTAATTTATTAATCTCTCCATCAATAAATTCTGTAGAATGTTTTTCACATTCTTCTAATGTAATTCTATTTCTCAATTCCTCAAAATAAGTTGTAATTTTACCATCTTTTTTATATTTATCTATTTCTGAATCTATGTATTCTGATGAATGTTTTTCACATTCTTCTAATGCTATTCTAGCACGTAATTCTTCTGAATATGAAACAACCTTTCCTATTTTTTTATATTTCTTTATTTCTGAATCTATGTATTCTGATGAATGATATTTAAACTCTTTTTCTGCCATATCCTGGTCTTCATCTATTGAATATAACGTGCGCAGATACAGTCTATGTCGCATTTCTTCCGATGGTAATTTTAATTTTCCTACTTTCTTTAATTCTTTAATTTCACTTTCTATATCTGTAGAGGTAATTTTTTTAAATTCTAATTTTGCATACTCGGGGTCATTATCAATTTTATTGAACCACTCTTCTCTCCTAAGAAGTTCTTTTTGCTCTTCTTCCTCACTTTGTAAAAATATTCTTTTATCATATTCATTTTTAGGATCCATATAAGAATCCATTCCAAGTAAAGGTTCTATTTCTCTTTCTATAAACTCAGAAGTAATTTTTTCACATTCTAACAATTTCAATCTACAAGACAATTCATCTACTTCATCTTTTATTATTCTCAAATTAGGATGATAGACTTTATCTCTTTTTTTTATATCTCCAATTCTTTTCTCAATATACTTTGTTTTTAAATTTTTATAAGATTTTTTAATTATTTCATTATCTGAGCCTAATTTACTTAAATAATCATTATATATTCCCTCACCATCATTTTGTAAACTATCATATATTTGTTTTCTATAAATTGGTTCCATAGCTATAAACTCTATATCTTCACAAATATACATTATTGAAATAATAAAATCTATTTTTTCATCAACATATTCTTCACATTCTTCAAATATTAATCTATACTTTAACTCAGTAGCATTATCATATACTAATCCCTCATCTTTAGATCTTTTTATTCTTGAATTTATATATTCTGTATAATGGAATTCTAAATGTTTAGTAGCCTCAAATTGATCTTCATTTAATGACTGTAACCATTCACAATAAAACCTATATTTTAATTCTTTATATGGAGTTTTAAGTTTACCTATAACTTTTTGTTCATTAACTTCACCATCAATAAAATCATTAGAATGCTTAGCCAATTCTTTCTTTGCTAATTCTAAATCATCATTTAATCCCTGGTAGTATAACTCTCTATCTAAATCTTTTTTATTCATAATTTTCTTATTAGTGTCAATCCAGTAGAAGTTGGTTTATTTGTTTTTTCTTTATGATTAAAAAATGAAAAAATTTCATATTTTTCTTTATCTAATTCCTCAGTAAATCTTGAGGGACCATCACATACATCATGAGGTTCATCTTCAAATTCTATATAAGAATCCCAATAAGATTTATCTGTATCATGTATTGTAATCATACCATGTTCTTTTACTAAATTAGAATATAATTCAAAATCTTTTTTTACGCCTTCATATGAATGATCTGCATCTATATGTAAATAATCTATTTTAATATCTCGCTTGACAAAAAAATTATAATATGCATCTTCTGTAGTAGAATTTATAAAACTTGGTTGGTAATTTTCTCTAAAAAAACTATTCTCATTTGCCCAATCTACCTCACCATTTATATCGTTTACTGCATCTACAATATAAACTTCACCCCACTTGCTAACTTCATTAGTATTTTTCAATTCCCAAATAACTTCTTTCATTATTCTTGGAACAAAACCACCACCACTTCCAAGGCATACACATACATCTGCTCTCAAAAAATATGGAATAGCATAATAAAATATACCAAGACCTAAATGCTCATCAGTCGCTCCGTGTGTCCATCTATAGGAAACACTTCCTGACTCCGCATTATTAGTAATTTGATATTTTATATGATCTTTATTTAAAATCATAATATAACCTTATTTAATTTAAATTAATTTTTATGATTGTGTTAACTGTACTACTGCCGACCTATCAGAAATTTGAGTACCTCCAGAGTTTGTTGCAGTCATAGTGTACCAATAATCTCCTCCAGTAGATAATCCAGTAAAACTAACTGATGTTGCACTTGCACCAGTTCCAGAACCAGCATCTTGTCCAGCACTGGTAGATACAAGTGTAGATAAACTAAGATCACTATAAACTTTAAAGACACATGAAGTAGAAGTTCCTCTTGGATCACACGACCCTCTTGCAGTAAAACTAGTATTATCAATACTAGTTGCTCCATCAGTAACATTAACAAGGTTTGGAGGAGCAGTATTTGTTCCTTTATTATGTGCCAAAAACCCATTTACAAAATAAACATCAAATGGTTCTACATCTAAATGTATAACTTCATATTCACCTTTTTCTGATAGTTCGATAGTTTTTACTTCTGTTAATTCCCCACCTAACCCATAAAAAGAATCACCTACTTCCATTTGTGTTGGTTTTTTCCATTGATATAACTCGTCAGATTTAACAAACAAATCATGTTCTCCAGTAACCTTCAAATTATCATTTATTGTATAATAATAAGTTGTATAATCATACCAAATTTTTTCAATGTTTGTTTCAGTTTCTAATGATACAACTTTATCAGTTGTCCAAGAATTCCAAGCAACGTATCCCTCACCCTCATCTGGCATAGATTCAATATCAAGTGAAGTTAGCTTATCATCATAAGTTAAATCCTCTATATTTTTTGTACTACCATCAGCTAATGTAATTTTTGTTCCTGGTAAAAAGCAAACCACCGCAGCACCATATGTATCTACAACCTCGATAGTTTTTTCTATTTTAGTATTATAATTTGTAGCCGCAGAATTAAAACCAGCAGATTCACCATCTTCTGCAAAAGTTACAGCAACCTTAACAGTTAAACTATCAGTTCCTCCAGGAGTAGTAGTTGTTATTGCTGGAGCATCAAAAGTTGCCGTATAATCTTGAGAAGAATCTGGGGCTAATGGTGTTGAACCGCTCCATGCAAAATTACCAGATTGCCCAGTTATTCTACTAAATCTAGCTTTTTCTGTTGTAAAAGTTAATGTATAAGATTCGTTTGATGATCCTTCATCAACGTACGCATTTCCAGTAATACTTGATACAGCTCCAACTTCAAACATAGACATAGAAACATCTGAATTAGATGTTGTAGTATCAGCACAATCTGCACCCAACCTTGATAATGTAGTATAATCACTTACATTTCCAGGATCAGTTGCCCTTCTTAGTTTTGCTAAACTTAAATTAGAGGCCATATTTAATCCTTAATTAATTACCATTATATATAGATAAATATTCATTTACCCAGTTTTCCCTATTATCGTAGTGTTTTGTCAAATAATAACGCAATTCTTTCAAAATTTCATTCTTTAATGTATATAAAGTATCCTTTAAAGTCCCAACCATTATTTTAAAATCTTCAACACTTTCAGCGCGATATGGATAATCAAAGTCCTTGCACCAATCTGTATATAAAATTGGTATTTTACCATAATCTACTGATTGAAATATAGAATATCCAAATGGTTCCTTAACAAAACAACTATGTGAGATTCCCCAATCTTCTCTATTAAAAAAACTATGTATTCTATTAGGTCTAAATGTAACTAGCTTTGTCTTTTCAAATTTATGTGGAAAATTATTTTTCCACCAGGTAAAATCATATGGGTTTGTAAATGCTAAAGATTCTAATTCATCCATAAAATGAGGTGCTTTCCTAGTCTCTATCCTTGAAGCAAATCCGACTACATCTGAATCTACTAACTCTTTATTATATTTAAATTCATAAAAATTAGGAATATCTATCATATCAAATTTATCATGTAATGGTGTTTTATTTATACCAATCCAAATTTTATGCTTAGCCCAATTATTTACTTTCTGTTCCCAATCTTCGCTAGCCGCATAATGTTTCAATGGATCTAAATTTAACCTCATCCCAGCATATAAAGACTCCTGAGTAGAAACATGCACTACATTGGAATATATTTTATCTTTTACTTCTTCTAAAATTTTATGTGGTGTATAATATCCATGTAAAATATGAACTCTTCTAGCATTTTTAATAGTTTCATTAAATACATCTAAATTATCACCAGCCCACACTTCCTCACAATCAGTAGATATATCAGTAGTCTGTCTTTCTTCTATTCTATCAATTTGTGCACCTGGTCTGCGTCTATGTATGCATAATTTAGATGGATAATCTAATTTAGGATATATATATTTTACCCAATTGTTTACCCAAACATCCGCGCCTCCACCTACATATGATCCACCACCAGTTGCGTAATAAACATCATAACTCATTAATATTCTTCCCCACCTTCACCTACAAAATGAGAAGTACTAACTTCTTCTTCATACAATTTTTCATGAGTATATTCCATACTTGAATAAGTACTTTTATGTGGTGGATCATTTGGATCATATTCACTTGTACTAATATAATAAAAGAATCTTATCGCACATCTACCCTCTACCGTATCTGGACAATTAACTTTACTAACTGAATGCCAAGGCCCATGTTTTATATTTTGTGAAATAACAAATCTATTAAATCTCGGTGCTACTGACTCAACTAATTTAGCCTTTTTATCCACATCTACATTTCCTGTATATAATTGATGGTGGCCACCCCAATCATCTTCCCAATCTGGAGTTATGAATAATAAAGAAGTTAATTTCCTATGTATTCTCAACCTATCATTCCAATTAAAATCATAATGACAACCAAGATGACTTCCATTTCTGAAAATTGAAAATCCAGTACCAACTAAATGTGGGTCTGGTATTAATCCTGCTATTCCACTCATTTGTTCTAAATCATACAACATCTCACCCGAATGCATCAAATCATATGTAAGTTGGTGTGCTGTAGGACACGAAATTAAATCATTAAATTCTTCCATACGAGAACCTGCTCGTGTGAAAACTGTCCAACCACCTTTTGGTGCACTAATACATTCCTCATATAACTTTAAACAAGTTTCCTCATCAATAAAGTTATCTATTACGGCGTGTGGAAAGCCATGTTTTTTATTTTTATTCCACTCTCGTTTTTTACTAATCATTACTATTCTCCCTATACATATCCAAAGTTACACAATGAAATGACCCACCTAATGTTCTTGCATGTCTTAACTTCATTGGTATAACTTCAATATTATATTTATATAATTGTTCATGTAATGCCTTTTGATTCTCATCACAAATAACTAAATTTGAAGTTAAAGATAATAAATTTATTCCAATCCAAACTGATG
>CESR01156324.1_pt1 | contig 14812 bp, 15 predicted proteins | sample 356351 | NCBI WGS metagenome assembly CESR01 (sample SAMEA2622149, study PRJEB7988) | marine metagenome | isolation source: saline water (ENVO:00002010), including | reverse complement strand
CTCGTTGCCCAATCCAAGAGCAAATGTATCGGCTGCGCCAGCTCTGTCCAGAGGAGTCGCGAGACTGATTGAACAGCTGTCCTGATTCACGGCAATCGAGTGGCGGTACGCTGCGTTTATATCGGTCATGCCGTGCGGCGCTTACCAACCACGAGGAGTTGTTCCAATGAGTGTGCACATATCGTTCGAGACACCGCAAGACGTCCAAGAGCAAGTCTATGAGATGGTCAAGAGCATAGGCAAGGACGGTAAAGGGCGACTGAAGAAGGGTGCGAATGAGGTAACCAAGTCGGCTGAGCGTGGAACAGCCCAGATGATTGTAATGGCTGAGAACGTTAACCCCAGTGAGTTACTCGCCCACATCCCTATGATTTGCAAGGAGAAAGGGATACCTTACATCTACGTCGAGGATCAAGCCTACCTAGCTGAAGCTGCGGGAATGAGTACGGGGACAAGGACAGCCGCTGTCGCTGTAATGGATGTCGAGAAGGATGGAATGGACCGGTTCAACGAAGTCAAGGGCCACTATGAAACTCTCTCTTCTTGAGCTTAAACAGAGGGGATTTGAATGGCAACAGAATCATGGCCCGCAGAAGTTGTGGAAATTATCGGGCGCACTGGCCTTACAGGTGAAGCTACTCAGGTCAAGGTAAGGGTTCTCGATTCAGATAACCCCCGAGACATAGGACGAATAATCACTAGGAATGTACTGGGTCCAATCAGAGAGCCTAGAGAAGGAGAGACCGGTGACATCCTCATGCTAAGGGACACGGGTCGCGAGGCGAGACGAATTGGAACTAGGTAGGACGTTGGTATGCCTGAGCAGCGAATCTGCAGTTTCACCCATGAGGAAATCGAGCCCGGAACCGGCATGATGTACATCAAAAGGGACGGGACGGTCTACTGGTTCAAGGATAGCAAGGCACGCAAGAACATGCTCAAGCTCAAACGCAACCCTCGCCGGCTCAAGTGGACTCGCCGTTACGAGAAGGGTGGCATTAAGTAATCAGGAAGATGTGCCAGTCGCGCTCTTTCTCCCAATCCGGTGAGCTCACTGTGCTGTAATCCTATAGTCAACCCTTGCCCTATCATTCTCATCACTGGTCAACAGCCCGCTTTGATCGGGAGGCTGTGCCTCCCCGCAATCTGTGTTGTCGATTACCGTGACGTAGGTTCCTGCGTCAGCATTGGCCTCTAGGTTGGATGCATCAGTATTGGGGTCACTGAGATCAGAAAGGTAGACGAAGCTGTCACAATCCTTGTATTTCTCATAGTTCACCTCGGTCATCGTATAGAGGTCAACGTTGGGCCCTTCCTGCTTCTCAAGGGCGATCCGTATGGTAGCCACTGAGTCAATAGTCCATGTGAGTTTGATATGCTCATCCTCGTTAACGAATGTATTGTCATCAAACAACTCTCTTTCGGGATTAAGAGCTTCATTTGCTGTGTCAAAGCATCCTGGAAGCAGAAGGCAGGCAGAGATGACGAAGGCCACGGTCACTCGCATGGCCGCACGTGGTGATAGTGGCACATCAAACATTTGCCTCCGTGCTTTGCGTTGAAATAGGGGAGGTGTTTCGCCCGCTCCATGGGAGACGAGCAGACCACATTCATCATGGTGAAGCCTGACGGTGTCGAGCGAGGCCTGGCAGACGAGATTATCACCCGGTTCGAAGGGATTGGACTGCGCATGATCGGCAGGCGTGACCTTGTCCCTACTCTGGAGCTAGCCGAATCGCACTACTCGGTTCACAAAGAACGTCCCTTTTACCCCAATCTCATAGATTTCATCACATCTGGCCCGGTGGTAGCCATGGCCTGGCGTGGTGAGGGCTCCATAGCAGCATCTCGCAAACTGATTGGGGCAACAAACTGGGAAGAAGCGGAGCCGGGAACGATACGTGCTGACTTCGCTAGAAGTATCGACCACAACGTCATCCATGGCTCCGACGGCGAAGACACTGCAACTTACGAACTAGGGCTTTGGTTCCCTGATGGTCTCGATGACTGAAAAGAGTGAGTATCATGAGGTTGGTCAAATGGCAGGTCGCAGGCAACCCATCGTCGCTGTACTAGGTCACGTGGACCACGGCAAGACCTCGTTGCTAGATCACGTGAGGTCACTTGGCAAGCATGGTCGTTCCTCGGTGATGGATCGAGAGGCAGGTGGGATCACTCAACACATCGGAGCCACTGAGGTTCCCTCTGGAATACTCAATGAGCTCTGCTCAACGTTGCTGGGAGGCAAGAGTTTCGACTCTCCTGGACTACTGTTCATCGATACGCCCGGACACCACTCCTTCTCCTCGTTGCGGGCGCGTGGAGGGTCTCTAGCCGACATAGCCATTCTAATTGTGGATATTATGGAAGGCTGTAGACCGCAAACTCGGGAGTCCCTTAGAATCCTAAAGCAATCCAAGACACCTTTCGTTATCGCCGCAAACAAGGTCGATCGAATTCACGGTTGGGATTCCAATCGCGGGAAGGCGATGGCAATCTCCATGAGAGAACAATCCCAGGAGTCAATTGGTCTGTTCGAACAGAAGTACTGGGATCTAGTTGGTCAGTTCGCCGAAGATGGATTCAATATCGAACGTTACGATCGGGTCAAGGATTTCACCAAGGAAATAGCTGTCGTTCCCATCTCAGCTAGAGAGGGGGAAGGGATCCAGGACCTCTTGGCAGTGGTCATTGGCCTAGCCGAGCGATACCTGAGTGAGCAGCTTACCGATATCGAAGGTCTAGGAGAGGCCACAGTGCTCGAGATGAAGGAGGAGAGGGGGCTTGGCAGAACTCTTGACCTGATACTCCACAGGGGCTCAATCCGAAAAGGAGACGAAGTTGTCTTGGTTACTGACATCGGAGGCATCAGCACCCATGTCAAGGGACTCTTCCGACCAACAGGAATGAGTGAAATGAGAGATGCGGGAAACCGGTGGGATGACTCCGAAACCGCTTACGCAGCAGCTGGGATCAAGATTAGTGCTCCTTCATTGGAAGGGGTACTGGTAGGAACCACATTGCGTGTTGTGAACTCTGATGACTCTAGGAAGACAGCATTGGAAGCAGCAAAACAGGAGGCGGAACTCTCCATAGAGCTAGATGAGGAAGGGGTTTGTATCAAATCTGACACGGTGGGCGGTCTGGAGGCCCTTGCAAAGGAGCTCAGGGGAATAGAAGTCCCAATTAGAGAGGCCACAGTTGGAAAAGTGAGTCGTAGGGACGTGCGCAGCGCTGAAGCCTCCTCAGATCCCTTGCATAGAGTAATCATGGCTTTCAGCACAGAGATACTGGCTGAAGCTGAAGATGAGATCGAATCTTCTGAAGCGGGAGTGAAGCACATCGGATCCGAAATCATCTACCGCATACTTGAGGAGCACGAAGAATGGGTGGAGAAGAGGAAGATAGAGCTGGAAGAGGAGCGTAGGGAAATGGTGGTTTACCCAGGGAGGATTATGATTCTACCCGACCACACTTTCAGAGTTTCCAAGCCAGCGGTAGTTGGCGTAAGGGTTCTAGCAGGAAGGATTCACGTCGGTCAGAGTTTACTGAAGGAAGGGAGGCGAATTGGACGAATCAAGTCAATTCGCTCAGGCCAAGAGAGTATGAAGAATTCAATTCAGGGTGCGGAGGTTGCCATTGCGGTTGAAGGGGTCACAGTTGGGAGGCAGATTGACGAAGGAGATGTGCTTTTGGTTGACATCCCGGAATCTCACGCAAGGAAGCTCAGGAAGATGGAGATGACAAACGTCGAACGAGAGGTCTACGAGGAGTTGCTGGCCCTTCATAGGAAGGACGACCACTTCTGGGGTCGCTGAGTCCTGAGACATGCGATGTTCACATCTACCGAACACTCAAGTAGTCACTGAATCGGCCTCGGGACGCACGGTGACTGTTCATGACAATGGCTCAAGGCGGCTCTACTACCTCGAAAGATCTCATCAGGTCTGTATCTGGTCACTCCAATAACCTGATGAGCGAAGTAGCCAAGGTAATAATTGGCAAGCCAGAAAACCTCCGAAAGGTCACCATTGGGATTCTATCCAACGGGAACATCCTGATTGAAGACAACCCGGGTCTAGCTAAGACGTTGATGGCAAACACCTTCGCGAGAGCACTGGGTTGTAAGTTCAAGAGAGTCCAGTTCACTCCAGATCTGCTTCCTGCTGACATTATTGGCACCTACATGTATGATCAGAAGTCAGGAGAATTCAGACCTCGATTCGGTCCTTTGTTCACCAATGTACTTCTTGCTGATGAGATCAATAGGGCGCCCCCTAAGACCCAGGCTGCTCTTCTTGAGGCTATGGAGGAGAAGCAAGTTACGATTGAGGGGATCACTCACAAGCTGCCTGCTCCCTTCTGCACGATTGCAACACAAAATCCAATTGAGCAAGAGGGCACATACCCTCTACCGGAGGCCCAGATGGACCGATTCCTGATGAAGATGAGTATGGGTTATCCCACTGCAGACGAGGAGAAGGCTATACTGCAGCGCAGGAAGCTTCGGGCCAAGGACGATTACGATGTGGAGCAGGTGGTTGAGCCCAGGAAGGTTGTTGCAATGCAAAAAGCTCTAGAGACGGTTCATGTGGATCCTGCAGTCATGAGCTATATCGTCAGAATAGTTCAGCAGACACGTGCTGATCCACGAATCGAAGCCGGAGCATCGCCCAGAGCAAGTCAGGGGCTATTCAAGGCCGCCAGAGCATCCGCAGCAATTGATAGCAGGGATTACGTAATTCCCGATGATGTCAAGGGAGTTGCTATCGATGTCGTAAGCCATAGAATCGTACTAAAGCCAGAATCCAAGATCAGAGGCGTCACCGGAAAGAGGATCGTGAACAAAATACTCAGCGAAGTTAACGTCCCGGTCATACAGTGATTTGGAAACCCCAATTAACCGCACCACGGATGCGGAATCGTGACCATCGTCATTGCCTGTGTCAATCACAAGGGAGGATGCTCAAGAACGACCACTGCTGTTAACCTCGCCTCAGCATTAGCATTGGGGAGTGAAGAATTCGAGATTTCTCCAAGGAGGGTTCTGCTAGTCGACATGGACCCGAAAGGCAACGTAGCAACCACATTCGGAGTCAACAAGCGTAGCGTTGGCCCTTCGATGAACGAGTTATTCTCAAGGGAGGTCGGTGACACATCCCTAGAGCTGAAGGACTGCACATTGGACCCTGAAATGCTGACAGAGTCGATGCGTGCAGCTTGGAAGAGCCATAACCCCAGCAAAAAGCGTGGGCCTCCTAAGACCATAGCAATAAGCAACTTGTGGATCCTTCCCGCAGATCTAGACCTAGCGGGAATCGAGGTCGACCTTGTCACCAGAGTCGGAAGGGAGAATCGTCTCAGGCTCGCCCTTCAGGAGGCGAGGGGGAAATTTGACGTCATCATCATTGACACTCCCGCATCAATAGGGCTTCTAACAATAAACGCGCTTTCGGCAGCTGAGTGGGTGATGATTCCTATACAGGCGGAGTTTTACGCACTCGAGGGAATGGGTCAGCTGATGACAGCAATCAGAGATGTCCAGAGAACAGTAAACACGGATTTGAAGCTCTTTGGAATACTCATGACGATGGTTCAAACAAGGAGCAGGCTCTGCGAAACCGTCGCTGAACAGGCACGCAAGCACTTCGGGGATCGGGTCTTCAAGGTACAGATTCCTCGCTCGGTGTCTATTGCCGAGTCTCCCCTCGAAGGAGCCCCGATAGTAATCACACAGAAACCAATAAAATCGAACCAGGCCAGCTTAGCCTATTGGCAGTTCGCTAGTGAGGCTGATGAAAGGATTCGGGAAATTTCCGAAGCAGAGGCGTCCTAGGAGCTGGACCTTTCCAAGACGCTTTGACGTGCATCTAAGAGGGCAGCCTCCATCTTGACCTTAATCTCTGATTCCATGGTTTTGAGCATCTCTCCAACCTCTGTGTCCGAAAGTTCGGATCGCTTGGACATTTGTTTTTCGAGATTGGAGAACATCTCAGCCTCTCTCTCCTTGACGAAATCGGCGACGCGTTGCTCCATCTCTACCTCCCTCTCTAGGGCGAGCTCCTGACGCCTTAGGGTGAGAGCTGCTTCAACGGTCTCCCTTTCAGCCCTGAATCTTCGATCTAATTCTGATAGTGCCGCACGTTCGGCTTCCTCCTCGAGTGACTTGGTCCTGACATCGATATCTGAGATCATCTCCTTCTCTAGAGATTCCCGTTCACTCGTCATCTGCTTCTCAAGCTTGTTCTCGTATTTCCTACGTTTCTTCGCTATATTGTCGCGCATCTTGATCTCATTTTCTAATCGGAAAGCCTCCGACTTTCGATGGACATCCAACTCCATAGCCTCACGCAAATCCATCTCGACCCTCCTCTCCATTCTCTCGATGCCTTGGGAGGCCTCTAACTCAAGCCTCTCCTCCAAGAAGGCCTTACGCCTTGAGAACTCAACCTCAGTCTCCTTCCTCAGGCGTTCTCTGACTTTGCTTGTGTGGGCTTCTACCCTGCGGTCTCTCTCTAGATCTAGCTGCTCACGCAGTCTGTTTTCTTCCCTACGGAGACGGTGTAACATCTCCTCACGCAGAAGTCGCTCCTCCCTCTCCAATGCCTCCTTCTCAAGTCTCTCCAACTCGTCCTCGAGTTCGTCCCTGAGATCAGCCTCAATCTGCTGCAACTGCTCCTCGAAAAGTATCTCATTGGCCTTTCTCATCGCCCCATGCATTCCAGAGACCCGTTCAGTCATCTCGGCTATTCGCATCCTGCGCTCTCTTCGGATGCCGGAACGGAGATTTGACTCCTCATCTAGGCGCTCTCTAGCCCTTACTGCAGGACTTGATGGTGAGGAAAAAAGGGTATGTTGAGCCCGGATTGCATCGAGTTCATCGATTCCTTCTGAATCATCTGCATCCGGTGACTTGCTCTCACTCAAACGCCCATCCCCAGACCCTCGTCCTTTTCGGGGTATTTGAGACAAGAGGGTCGTAAACTGGCCCAAAGTGCGGTTTTTAGGGGAAAATAGGCACCGGGAGTGGCTATTCAAAATGACACATTGAAAGAATCCTGGCAAGCTGGGCAGTTCAACTCCCTCTTCCCTGGACGAGGTCTAATTCGAAGCTTGGCTTCGCATCCTGGACACTGGATCTCGACTTTAACGACTTTCCTAGTGATAGAAAATATTCCTGAGCAGGAGGCGCAGGTCAGTTCGATCGGCCTATTTTCGGAGCCGGCAACTACCACTGTTGTGCAGTGTGGGCATTGAACCTTCTCAGATTTGAGGGCCTTGATTGTAGGCTCATGTGCCACCCGACACACAGCGCCGCAAATCTCACACTCAATTTCGCCCAATCCCTGAGGAAGCATGTGGTCGCAATTGGGGCATTCTACCAGAGGTGGAGCGAACTTCGACTCGACTTCAGGCGGTGGTGCCACATCAGTCCCAAATACGACCACTTAATCAAGCGGTCGCCGAGGTGTCACCTGGCATCTTGCCCAATAGGATGATTGCAATTTCAGCTAAATCGGCAACTAGGTCGCGTCCTAGGTCAACTAACGTTGACATCCTCTGAATGCCGGAGCCCGAGACCCACATCCCATTGAGAATGATTATGATAGCGCTAGCCTCATGCAGCGCGATGCCTGCAGCCAGATTAATTTCGAATCCTAGAAGAACAGCAGCCACTAGGATTGTGGTGACAACTATGGAAATAGCGATATTTGCGTAGACAACTCTCCGTGTGCGTTTAGCTAGTTCTATCATCCGGGAAAGGGTTCTGGGATCCTGTCCTGGAATCAGTATGTCTGCAGCGTCGAGGTTTACTTGTTCACCACTTCCCACTGCGACGCCGACGTCTGCTGCGGCCAATGCCCCGGCGTCGTTGAAGCCATCCCCAGCCATTAGGGTGCGATCGCCCTCAGAACGCCTTGAAACGTACTCAGCCTTTCCTTCAGGGTCAACACCTCCTCGGCAAATATTGGGGTCGATTCCAATCGACTTCGCAAACTCTTCGACGCTTGCCTGTTCGTCTCCACTCAGAATCTCGACCCTCACCCCTTGTGACTTCAGTGCCTGTACCGCCTCCAGTACGCCATCTCTAGCATCATCGTGAGAGAAGCCAAACGATGCTATCGCCTTGCCGTCGATGGAAAGTACACTTACTCCATGGCCAACCTTTCGTGAGGATTCTAGGGATTCCTCGATTTCGGGTGGGATTTCAACGCCGGCGGACACTAGCCAATCTACGCGTCCCAGCATTGCGATCTTCCCCCTTAGCTGGCCGGATACTCCAGCATCACCATCTGCAATTCCACTAACTCTCATTGGTTGGAGCGAACGTTTGTCTGTAATTTGGGAGATCTCTCTTGCGTATGGGTGGTTAGATCGAATCTCTAGACCAGAAGCAATACGCAGGGCACGTTCCTCATCCTCTCCTTCTGCCATTGTAATTTCTGAAAGGCTGGGAAACCCGCTGGTCAGCGTTCCTGTCTTATCCAGCATCGCTAGATCGATCTCAGCCGCTGCCTCGAGAATGTCGCCCCCTCTGGCAATCAACCCAAAAGCAGAAGCCGTGGATAGTGCCGCTGCATGGGGCACTGGAGATGCCAGAAGAAGGGAGCAAGGGCACGAAACCACCCAAAGCAAGAGTGTTGTGAGGATTGCCTGTTCAGTTGAATTCGTGAAGAGGAAACCTACGACGGGAGCGGCAAAAACGACCAATGGAGTCCAAACTACTGTGAATCTCTCAATTGCACTCTGAGTCCTGGTCGGCTTGTCCTTATAGTGCCTGAATAATTCAATCAAGCTAGATAGGCGAGTGCCGTCGCCAGTCGCCTCTGACTTTACCACAAGAGGGCCACGGACGAGCACTAGACCGGCCTCGACCTCGTCTCCTTCTCTCACAGGTACCGGAATTGGCTCTCCCGTGAGTGGAGCCCGATCAATTGCCCCAGCACCTTCCACGACAACCCCGTCTACCGGGATTGTCTCGCCTGACCGCACCTCAACCAGCTCACCGATCTCCACGGCCTCGATTGGCACTAAGTCGTCAGAGGGGTGGTCGTCGTGAATCGACACGGCTGCGCCCGGTTGGATGACATTCAGAATCCTCTCACCATTAGGGTTTAATTTGGGTTTCTTGGATACAATGCGAGCTCTGCGGGGAAGTCGGTCCAAACCGCCTTGCATTGACTCACGCGCCCTAATCAATGCCCTATTCTCTAGATGCGAAGCGAATGCCACCAATGCGACCACCATAAGCGCCTCTACGAGCTCCCCCAGTGCGACAGCACCAACGACTGCCAATGAGGTGAGGACCTGGAAACCAATGAATCGGTTTTGGAGGCTCGCTATTGCCTCTTGGAACATCTGAAAACCTGTGAAGGCTATTCCAGAGAGTGCGAAGATCCAAGCAAATGTGGGAGGAATGCCATCAATGGCTTCGAGGAGGATTACTATGCATATCAAGGGAAGCGTAAGAACAGCAGAAAGCAACTGTACCTGGTCCTTGCGAAAACCGGACTCTATTGATGGTTCTAACCTGAACTCTGGACCTAGGATCTTTGCCAAGCCATTCTCTGAAGCCTCTATGAGAAGTGGGCTGTCCAGAGAGGCTCTCTGAATCTCAATCTTCTCAGCTTTTAGCCTGACATCAAGTACACCGGGAACGTTTAGGAGCCAATCTCGCAGGATCTTTTCGCTAATCCCCCTCTCTGAGGCCAAGCGACTGGGGTTAGTTCCAGACACCTGAAACCATCCAAGATTCGGGTCATGGCCAAGGCTCCCGAGGACCGCGGAGACTCTAGATACACGACCTTTGTTCATGTCCACTGAAATCTCAACTGTCCCATCTGCCACCGAAATATTACATGATGCGATTCCAGGTAGTCGATTGACTGCCTTTGTAGCTTTCATTGCACAGTCTGGGCAATCCATGCCCTTGATTTCCCAATCGAAGTTATGCAACCCATCGATTGAGAGTTCAATATCAACCCCCTCCCCCACATCAGCTAGGGTGACTTCTGATTCAGTAGGTTTGGCGGAAATGGGTTTGGATCGTTTCTTTAGGGGGATTCCTAAGTTTGGGATGTGAAGAGTCTTTTCCCTCTTGCCTACTTTGCCAGATTGTGAATTGGGCTCGTCATCATCCATGATCAGGAAGTCATCAGAGTCCTCCGCCATAGTCTTCGCATCATCTGGTCCTGCTTGAACATGATGATTTGGGGCCGGTGGAATCATCAGCCACGCCTGTCCCGCTTTGCCATGGTCAATCTACCTGAGGTCGGGGATTGGGACATGATAGTTTTCGATGTTGACGGGACTCTACTGGATTTCGAGGGATTTCACGATGACCTGGTGTCGTTGGCTCGTAGAGTTGACTGTGAAGTGATGCCAGTATCCTTAGCTTCAGGACGGACCCTGCCAAACGTAACCCCCATCAGGCAGTCGCTTGGAGTCTCCGGATTCGTAGTCGCTGAGAACGGAGGAATGATCTGGGACAGTGACTATGGACATGAGATTGTGGCTCTAGCCGATGGTGCAAGGGCCAAGGAGGCAGCAGAGTGGCTTGCTACTCAAATTGAGGGGTTGGACCCCAGGGGAATTGAGTCGAACCGCTGGCGCGAGACGGAATGGTGCCTGAAGGAGACTGATTCCCATGACCGTATGAGAGAACTACTTGCGGAAAGCAAGTGGTCAGATCTCGAGGTAACCACTACGGGATTCGCTGTTCACATTGCTCAACCCGGCCTAAACAAGGCAAACGGACTCATGTTGGCCTTGGAGCAAAGAGGCATAGACCCAGCCCGGGTGATAGCTTGCGGGGATGCTCCGAACGATGTGCCGATGTTCGAATTGGTCGGCTTCTCTGTTGCCGTTAGCGAAGCTTTCCCAGAGGTTGTTGAGGCGGCCAATTGTGTCACGGAAAATACCGGCAAGAGCGGAGCAGTGGAGCTTCTAGAGGCCTTAGTTGAACTGAGCAATCCCTAATGGTGCAGGCGGCAGGATTCGAACCTGCGAAGCGCTATGCAGAGGATCTTGAGCCCTCCCCCTTTGACCACTCGGGTACACCTGCACCTTTCCGAAAGCAGTCTCGGCTTTGATTCTCGCGATGACGGGGTTGCATCCGAACTAGGAATTGTTGATGTAGCGCCTCTGTAGCATTCACGACTGGTCGCTTATCATGGTGGTGGACTCAACGACACGTAGACTCTCAAAAATCGAGTTGGTAAGTGTGGAGAAAACCCTCTTTGAGATCACAAGGAGGCAGAAGAGTCAGAATGTTCCGGTGGAGCTTCCCCTGGTCGAGGGGCTGAGCTTTTGGACATCTGTGGGTCAACTTCTCCAGCAAATGGAGACTGAGCTTGCTGAGACCGTTCGTGAGGAAGGGACGAATGCCAAGGCACAGCTGCTATCTCGCAGATTGGGAGTTGCAAGGACTTGCATTAGGGACCTCACTAGGATGCGACTGAATGCTTTCACTCGTCATTCAGTCATGTCCAAACTCATGAGTAGCGTTGATCAAAATGCATCCAGTGGCTTCCAGAGGCTTGAGTGGTCTAGGCACGATCCGGCTGAAAGGATATTCTATTCCGGTATCTCGAATCTGGCTGAGAAATACATGAGTGACGTGTCATGGAGGGATCTTGTCGGCTCGTCAGAGGAAGTAAGGGCAAATCCGAGTCTAACAGAAGTTCACAAACCTCTTACTGATTTCACCGAGAAGGAATCGGATCCTATCTTGGGAATCAGGGAGGCTTCTAGGAGACAATCAGATTGGGAAGACCCTGAGGTTGACGAGGAGGAGCGTATTAGGGATCTGGAGGTTTTTCCAGAGCTCGCTGCATCTCAAGCTGAGTCAAAGAGTTTCGATAGTGATTCGAGTATCCCAAATGATGAATTGATTAGGATTCGAGTCCTCAAGGATGTGATTGATCCGATTCTAACTTCGGATGGCAGTGAGATGTTGCTAACTGAGGGTGATGTGGAGCTCTGTAACTCACTAATCGCGGAAACCCTGATTGCAGCTGGCCTAGCGGAAGCCGCTCCGATTTGATAGGCAATTACTAACGCCTGCCGCCAGCACCTGCCTACTGAGGTCGATTAGGTGGAAAGTACAGTAACAGATTCTCAAATATTGAATTACAGGAAGGTGTTTGAGGGAGATCCCTCGGCAAAGGTGGCCCAGAACGCTGTTAGCAACGCTGAATTGACCACTTTGGCTCTAAGAAGAGACTTAGTTCAGAGCATGGACTTCTCTTTCAGTACTAAGCTGGATGAATGGAAGGTGACTCACCAGAAGAGGAGTGGGAGGTGCTGGCTGTTTGCCACCCTGAACCTGTTCAGAGTGGGGGCCATGAAGAAGATGAATCTCAAGGACTTCGAATTCAGCCAGGCGCACATTCACTTTTGGGACAAGTTAGAGCGCTCAAACCACTTCCTAGAAGCCATTATCGAGACCTCAGACCGCCCCGTAGACGACCGAACCATACACTTCCTGCTTAGCGACCCCATCGGCGACGGTGGTCAGTGGAACATGGCAATGAATCTAATCAGGAAGCATGGGCTCGTACCTAAATCAGCGTACCCCGAATCATTCAGCAGCAGCAACACGCGCTGGATGAATGCAGTTCTGAAGGACATGCTGCGCTCATCAGCCAGTGAGATAAGGGGAATCTTGGACGATGGCGGCTCCAAAAAGGAGGTTCGAAATCACAAGGAGAGCAGGATGGCGGACATCTGGCGCATATTGTGCATCCATCTGGGCACACCACCTGCCAAGTTCGATTGGCAGTGGCGCGACAAAGACGATGAGTTCCACCGTAAGGGATCTATGACTCCTCTGGAGTTCGCTGAGGAATTTGTGGACATCGACTGGGAGAACTACATCTGCATAGTGAATGATCCTAGAAACGAGTACTACCGCACTTACACGGTGGATTTCCTGCAGAACGTCGCGGGAGGGCCTCCTGTGATCTACCTGAATGTCCCTTCCGAGGAGATGAAAACTGTAACACAGAAACTCCTAGAGGACGGGACTCCAGTCTGGATGGGATGTGACGTCGGAAAACAGATGGAGCGTAAGAAGGGGCTCTGGGATGCGGATTTATTTGGGCTTGAGGAGCTCTATGGGGTCGGCTTCGGGATGGGGAAAGCTGACAGGCTCCGCTATGGACAGACCATGATGACTCACGCCATGTTATTCACGGGAGTGGATGTGGTCGATGGTAAGCCACGCAGGTGGCGAGTGGAGAACTCTTGGGGGGCGGAAGAAAGCGGGATTAAGGGCTATTACACCATGAACGATAGCTGGTACGACGAATACATGTTCGAGATTGCCGCGCCGAAGGAATACCTAACGAAGAAGATGGTCGCTGGATTGGACTCCGACCCTGTCGTACTGCCAGCTTGGGACCCGATGGGTTCCCTAGCCAGGAAATAGCCGAACTGCATAGTTCAAGTAAGATTTCGAAGAGATAGTTCGATCGTTACCGAATCAGGGATGGGGATTCGTAGAACCTTCCTTAGAGAGCGTTCGTCCTTTGCAGTGTTAGTGACCAGCTCGAGCAGCCTCTTGTGAACTCTCATCTCCCAGTGGTCCCAAGTCTCTGATCCCTCACCGTCGGGGCTCTTCCTGCAAGGAACCACAAGCCTCCGTGTCGGCAAGGGGATTGGTCCCCTGAGTTTGACTCCGGTCTCATCCGAGATGGCCTTGATCTGCATGCAAACAATATCCACATCTTGGTGGTTGTCGCCGGTCAGTTTGATCGTAGTGACGACCGGCATCCAACTCACCAGTGCCGAATCACGCCTTCTTCTCGATCTTCATGCAGACGCCAGCGGCCACAGTCTTACCCATGTCGCGTATTGCGAAGCGGGACAGCTCGGGGAAGGCGTCCATCTGCTCTATCGCCATGGGCTTGGTGGGCCCGAAGCGGACTAGAGCCGCATCTCCGGTCTTTAGGAAAGCGGGATTGGCTTCCTTGGTCTTGGAATTTTCGAGCAATTCGACGAAACGGACGGCGACCTGCGACGTGTGCGCGTGGAACACCGGGGTGTAGTTTGCACCTATTGCTTTCGGGATGTCCATGAGCTGGATCTGACCCACGAAAGTCTCATCGTGACGTACGAACATTGGGGGATTGTCGGCGTATCCGGCTACGTCTCCCCTTCGAATGTCTTCAGCAGAAAGGCCACGAACGTTGAATCCGACGTTGTCGCCTGGCTCAGCCTTGTCAACGTTGGTGTGGTGCATCTCGATGCTCTTGACCTCAGCTGACTGCTGGCTTGGATTGAAGACAACCGTCTTGCCGGCGTTCAGCACTCCGGTCTCGATCTTACCGACTGGTACTGTGCCAATCCCGCTGATCTTGTAGACATCCTGAATCGGCAGGCGTAGAGGTCTGTCAGTAGGCTTGGGTGGCATCGAAATGGCGTCGATTGCCTCGAAAAGAGTGGGGCCGTTGTACCAAGGCGACTTGTCACTCTTGTTGAAGACGTTGTCGCCATCAAAAGCGCTGCAAGGGATGAAGGGAATGTCGGTGGGGTTGAAACCGGCCATCTTCAGGAGGTTGGTAACTTCCTCCACCACGCTGTTATACTTGTCCTGAGACCAGTCCACACCGCTGATATCCATCTTGTTTACATTCACTATCAGCTCCTTCACACCAAGAACCTTGGCTAGGAAGGCGTGCTCCTTGGTCTGTGCGTTTACGCCGTCATTGGCCGCGACATTCAGCACTGCGGCATCTGCCTGGCTTGTGCCGGTAATCATGTTCTTGACGAAATCTCTGTGGCCTGGTGCGTCGATGACTGTGAAGTA
>CESR01005947.1_pt1 | contig 14908 bp, 13 predicted proteins | sample 356351 | NCBI WGS metagenome assembly CESR01 (sample SAMEA2622149, study PRJEB7988) | marine metagenome | isolation source: saline water (ENVO:00002010), including | reverse complement strand
ACCTTCAGAAGGATTTTTTTTTAGAAATTCCCATGCAACCATTGAAGATTTAGGCGAAAACTGGTCATTGTTAACTTCAAAAGAATCTATGTCCTCAATAATTTCATCTTTGTTTTCAGGTTTTAATTCTGGCAATCTACAATTTACAAAAAAGAACAAAATGATTGGTAAAATAATTAGTAGTTTCATTAAGGAAATCTATTTCTATTTTTCATCCTCTCAAACAAGATTTTAGATAAAACTATATAATAAACCACCTTTTTTATGGTCAATTCCATATTAATTTTAACCTTATTTTAAAATAGAGAACCATATGAAACAAAAAGATAAACCCTTTTACCTGAATTCTGATTTTCTTACAAGCTCTGATGCTAGGAGTATCCGAATTGCTGCTGAATATCTAGGCCCGAAAAGACAATTTTATCAAAATCATATTGAAGATACGATCGTTTTTTTTGGGAGTGCTCGATTAAAATCTTCCAAAGCTGCAAAAGTAGATTTAAAAAATGCCCCCAAGAACATTAATCCTCTAAAAAAGAAACAGTTGGAACAAATTTTATCTATGGGAAGATTTTATGAAGATGCCAGAACCTTAGCTAAAAGTTTAACTGTATGGAGCAAAAAATTAAAAAACTCCAAGCACCGATATATTATCACCTCTGGTGGAGGTCCTGGTATCATGGAAGCTGCAAATCGTGGCGCTTCAGAAGCAAAGGGATTAGCAATAGGGTTAAATATTTCCGTACCTCATGAGCAATCGGGGAATAAATGGATCACCCCAGATCTTGACATTGAATTTCATTATTTTTTCATGCGAAAATTCTGGATGGCTTATCTAGCAAAAGCGTTGGTGGCTTTCCCAGGTGGGTTCGGGACCGTGGACGAATTGTTTGAGATACTTACTCTGATACAGACTAAAAAAATAAAAAAAACAATTCCAATCGTTTTGTATGGAAAGGAGTTTTGGAATAACATTGTAAATTGGGATTATTTAATAGATGCAGGTACAATTTCCAAAAAAGATTTAAATCTATTCCAAATCTGTGATACTGTCGATGAGGCTTACAATTATCTTACGGATAAAATAACGGGAACTCACACAGGACCAAATTTTTAAATGTCTCAAGAAATTTTCCGCTGTTCCTGGCCCGGAGAAAACGAGATGATGATTCAATACCATGATGAGGAATGGGGAGTTCCGATTCATGAGGATAGAAAACTGTTTGAGTTCATGGTGCTGGATTCATTTCAAGCAGGTCTTAGCTGGCAGATTATCTTGAATAAACGGAATGGATTCAGAAGTGCATTTGCCGAATTTAATCCTGTAATAATTGCTCTTTTTGGAAAAAGGGATATTGAAAATTTGATGAATAATAAAACCATCATTCGAAATCAATTAAAGATCAAAGCAACTATTTCAAACAGTAAATATTTTCTAAATATTCAGAAAGAGTTCGGATCTTTTGATTCATTCATCTGGAAATTTACTGACGGAAAAACCATAATCAATAAATGGAAAACAACAGGTGATATTCCTGTATCAACACCAGAATCGGATACCATGAGTAAAGAACTAAAAAAACGAGGGTTTAAATTTGTCGGAACCACCATCTGTTATGCTTTTATGCAAGCGGCAGGAATGGTAAATGATCATCTGATATCCTGTTTTCGCCATGGGGATCTTGGTTAATTTTTTGATTAAATATATTTGGATATAACTATTAACAGCACCTAAGATTCTACAGGTTATTTTACAAGTTTTTAACTGATCGCAACAGGGAAGCCCGTGAAAGTCGGGCACAGTTCCCGCTACTGTAACCGCTTAGGACCTTTCATCGTGCCATTGTCCCGGGCAACCGGGGTGAGAAGGCGGAAGGATTCCGTTGATGCGGAAGTCAGGATATCTGGGCATAATCGTTTCAAATAAACCTTCGGGAAAAAGGGTGGGTCTAGACAATAGCCTTAAATCCTTCCTTTACCTCGTTTTTAAAACAAGGAGTTACCATGAAAAAGATCGTCCTGCTGTCCCTTATAATTATAATGGGATGTGAAGATAAAAAACAGGAATTAATCGAAGAAAATCAACTAGTTTTTATCGCCTCTGAAGGAAATTATGGTAGTAATAACGGTTCCATTACAGTTTTCAGAAATGGGAAGGAAATTCAGCAGCTTAATAATATAGGTGATGTTTTGCAGTCTATTATTGTACACAACGATAAATTAATTGTGGCATTAAACAATAGTCACTTCCTCAAAATTTATGAAATCACAGTTAATGGGTTACTCCTTCCTGGTATTGAAATTTCTACAGATAATTCAAGCCCGAGAGAGATGGTAGTTTTAAATAATAAATTGTATTTTACCAACTGGAATACAAAGGATGTGAAAGTGCTGAACTTGTTAACTTACACAATTGAGTCTTTAATCTCATTTGATGGACTGCCTGAGGATATCGTAACAGATGGAACCTATTTATATGTAAGCATTCCAAACTTAGAATTATATGATACAAACAAAGGTACCCATGTTGTAAAAATTGATACCTTTAGTGAACAAATAATCGAAACATTTGAAGTTGGAAGAGGTCCAATGCAATTGCTGATTAATAACAACCAGTTGTGGATATCACGCACCTATTATAGTGAAGATTGGACACAAACAAATTTCGGTTCTAGCCTCATTAACTTAGAAACAAATGAAGTTATTACAAAAGAATATGGTACCGGTGTTGTATGTGGAGGTGATATAATGAAAATTACGGATGGAATCTATAGAACTTTTGAAGGTGGAGTGGCATCTGTGAATGATAATCTTTCAATAGATGGAACATCTAAAATTGGGGCATATCCAACATATAAACTTTATTCAGCAGGTGCTAAAACCAACTACATTTTTTTTGGTGTTACCAGTGACTACGAATCACCTGATACAGTTTTTGTCCATGACAATTTTAGTAATTTAAAATATATACTTGAGGTTGGAGCTTCTCCCGGTGATTATGGTATTTGGAACGAACAGGGTAATTAGCTATTTGCTTTAAACAAAAAGCCGGTTTTTAATCTTCAAACTCCCATTCCACTTCAAAACTAACGAGGCGATCTAGACCAAAGTCCAGTCCCTTTGAGTGAAAATAGACATTATTTCTGGGATTCACCCATTCATCCGGAAGGTCAGGATTCAGTTGCCTAAACATATTTTCCTGTATGTTGAATAAATTTTGCATTCGATATGAGATGGTCACAGTTGAAATCTTTGCACTAATCAAAAGATGGGCTATCCAATAATCATTTTTTATAAGATCCAAATTATTATGTAATAAATTTGGATATTTAAATAATCTTTGAAGTTCCGGATAAAATACAGAAGATGAATCCCTGTTCAATAATCCCTCAACTGTCAGTCCAGCTGTTAGGAGCATCTTATCCGAGAAAAGGGATTGGGTATATTCCAGTTTCGTTTTTATATGATCGCCAATACCATCTGATAACAGAGGTTCCTTACTGCTGTGCTGCCAGGAAGAAGAAAATCTAAAACCGTATATTGATTCCCATAATAAGCCACAGTGAAAAGAGAACATTCTCCTAGGGGTTGCCAAACTGTCTGGATTATAATCAAGAATACTATTTACATGCCAGCTACTCACTCCCCCGGAGATGGCCAATTTTTCGTTTTCCCAAACTAAATGACTTTTCATTGTAATCCATGATTCAAAAAAAAGTCGGGAAGAGTCAGTCCAGCTGACCATATGCTGAGGAATATTTTTCATTCCCACCTCATTTACCCATTTCACAGATCTTGAATTTCTGTTTATGGTAATAGAAAAACGTGGTAGAACAGTTTCTTTCTCTGTATCAATTCCCCCGTTCACCTGAAATCGCTCTCGGGTCAGACTGCCCCAAAATGAAAACCATTTCCTGTACTTTGATATAGTTGAATCTGAAAATATAAGGGCTTGATTATGTGCAGATACACCAACCTGCCAAGGAAAGTTCACATTCTCAACTGACGGAGAGAGAATCCCTTCATACAATCCTCTGCTCAAATAATGTCTAGGCATCAATGAAAATATTGTATTCCACAACCGATTTTCCAAGTACTGTGCGACCCTGAAACGAAGATGAAACTGCTGCCATTCCGCATGAACAGAAAATGATGCCGATGTAATTTCGTTTGTATGACGCCCGTTTTGTTCTTCAGAAAAATTATATAATCCTGAATCTGTAATAAATCGCCCAATGGATAGAACGGATATTCTATTATTCATTTTTGAAAGATAGTAAAATAAATAGGATTGCTGATTTGGGGTCAAGGATCGGGTAGACTGATTTTCCGGTTGCGGTTGAATGAACTGGGACAATGGTCCTCCGTAACTCCGCTTAAATCCATTCCATTTCATTATTCGGTTAGGTTGGCTAAAATCAGCGTGTATGTTTAATTGATCGTAGAGGTGGTCACCCTGACGATAATCAAAGGAAGTGTGGATCTCAGCAGAATCAGGGAACAAGATGTTGCGAAAGGCATATGTATAGGACAGGGTTGCATCCTGGACAATTTCCCCTCCAAACCGCTGTGGATAAGACTGGAATGTCCCATCAAAAAACAGTTCATTTGAATTCCAGTCACGGTTCCACAGCAAAAGACCACCATACGAAGATATTCCGTTTTGACCACTCCAATCAAATGGAATAGGAGTCAATGATTGAGCTAACAATTGAGTTACAACATTAATTCCAAACCAGAACCAATGGGAATATTTCATAAAATATTAATGTATTATGCTAACCTAAAAATTTAAGTTCACCTTTTATATAAAGGAATAAAAAGATGGTTATTCCCCAAGGTCCAATCACTGTCTTCTTCATCCTTTTCAAGAGCCATTTTCATCAGGTTCATATGTTTTTCTAAGTGATGAATTTGGTGTAGTAAAAGGGCTTCAGGAAAGTTAGGCTTACGAGAACTTCTCCACTCAAGCTGCCCTTTATGGGTCAGAATCATGTGCTCCAATTTCAACAGTAGCTCTTTTGGAAAACCATTTATAGTACCAGCAACTGCTTTTACCATGTCCCTCGAAATAACAGAATGACCAATAAAATTTCCCTCATCAGTTATCTCAGATTCCAACCCAATAGATAATTCCTTCACTTTCCCTATATCATGAAGTAGAACCCCAGCTAATAAAAGATCTCTATCTGCATTATATCTTTCAGCCAAGTCAAAAGCAACCCTGCCCATAGAAAGCAAACATTCCAATAATCCTGACCGATAATTGTAATAAGAGGTTAAAGAAGCTGGACAAACAAAAATTGATTCTTTATTCTCTTTGTATATTTGGGTAACCAATTTTTTAAGTCTGCGATTTTTTATTTTCTTGACTAACTCACGCAATCCCTCCCACATCTCCTTGGGGTTTTTTTCTGAAGACGGAACAATCAAGGTGGGATCATACCCATATCGTCCATGATTCTGAACAGAAGCCCTACCAATTTTTTTTATTTCCAATTGAAGACGACCCTGATAGGAACTCACATCTGCTTTAGCAACTACTGCTTCTCCAGAATTAAATCTCTCACTGTATGAGTTCACTTTATCCCATATTTTTCCATGAACTTGACCAGTTTTATCACGAAGGACTAAATCAATAAATAAATCTCCAGTACGAGTATGACGGATATGTTTATCTACGCACAGATAAAATCCTTGTATGGTCATTCCTTCCTTAAATTTATGAATGGGAGTTATCTTTTTCATGCAACTGAAATATCACTTTCCTATATGTCTATTACGAAAATCACTTTAATAATAATATAATAAACAACTGAAAAAATATTAGGTAATTTTCTATTATGAAAATAAGGATTATTCTGAAAAAAATGAGCTATGAAAATTCCAAGCACAGAAGAATACTTAAATCTTGTCTCACTACTTGGTTTTCTAATCCAAAGGAACTTCATCTCACCAACTCTAATATGACCTATCCTTTTAAATTTAACCAGTGGATGACCCTATCTTATAAGGTACAAAATACGGAAACATGGGTAGCTTTTTTAGGAGAATGGGTAGTTGGAATGATAAGCCTGAAACAAATCTCTGAAGAAAAACGGGGGCACCTATTTCATCTTTATATTAATAAACAGAACCGAAACCAGGGATTCGCACAGAAACTAATCAGAAAAATCGAAGAAGAAATGAAAGAGTATAACTTAAAAATATTGACTTTAAATGTTGTCCCAGGGAATTCTAAAGCTCTTGCTCTTTATAAAAAAATGGGATTTACCATAATTGATTCAAATAAAAAGAAACTTACAATGTCAAAAAACGTATAAAATATCATTCGAAAGTATTATAACTACTTCCGGTTTAATTTATTTAACTCATCCAAACCCTAAAAATAATCCTCCCTGGTACACGATAAACGACATGATATAAGCTAATCCGGTCATATAGAAAATCATAAACAGGGGCCATCTCCATGTATTTGTTTCTCTGCGGACAACAGCAAAGGTAGCCATACACTGAGCAGCAAAGACAAAGAATACCATGATAGATATTCCCGTGAGAACAGTGTAAGCAGGTTTACCAGTGTCAGGATTTTTATCCTGTTGCAATGCATCAGTTAGGCGGATGACGTTTTCATCATCAGATTCCACATTATAGATGGTAGCCATTGTACTCACAAGGACTTCCCGTGCAGCAAATGAAGTTAACAGCCCAAGCCCAATCTTCCAGTCAAATCCAAGAGGGCGGATTATCGGTTCTATTACCTTACCAATTTTTCCAGCATAACTGGTATTGATATTTTGGCTGTTATCTATCTTGGGAAACGATGCTAAAATCCACAAAACAACGGAAATAACCAAAATTATTTTTCCTGCATCGGTGACGAATTGTTTCACTCTCAGGTAAACCTGCCGGAAAACAGACCTCATGAGCGGTATTCTGTATGGAGGCATTTCCATGATAAAAGTTGATTTTCCCTGCATTTTAATCCATCGGCTAAAGATCACCGCCAAAATAAGCGCTGTGACCGTTCCTAGAAAATACATCATTACCATTGTCAATCCCTGTGCATCAATGATACCAAAAAACCGGACAGGAGGAATAAAAGCGCCAATCATCAGTGCATAGACCGGAAGTCGGGCTGAGCAACTCATTAGGGGAAGAATTAATATGGTAACCAGCCGTTCTTTCCAACTAACAATAGTTCGGGTTGCCATAATTCCTGGAATAGCACAGGCATACCCGGTCATGAGGGGCAAGACCGACCTACCATGCAATCCCACCTTGGACATGAGACGATCCATCATAAAGGCAATCCTTGCCATATAGCCGGTGTCTTCCATTATCGCCATGAACAATACCAGAAAGATAATTTGAGGCATAAACACTAAAACAGCGCCCACTCCACCAATAACTCCTTCCACCACGAGATCTCGGATTATATGTTCAGGCATTGCTGTGTAAACCCAGTTTCCAAATTTTGCCACCGTATTGTTCACCCAATTCATGGGAAGCACCGCCCAAGAGAACACAGATTGGAAGATGAGGTACAATATCCCAATAAAAATAAACGGACCCCACAATTTATGAGTTAAAATTTTATCCGCTTTTTCACTTTTGGATTTTCGGGAAAGATCGACTAAATTTTCTTTTTTTCGGAGAATTCCATCAATCCAGCGATAACGAAGTTGGGGTTCCAAAGTTGATAAGTCCTGTGTGTTTCTGTTCAAGTTTTTCTGAACATCTGAATGAATTTTTTTAAATTCAATCAATTTTTCTTTATTGAGTGAGAAATTATCGGAGTTTCCAGATTCGTAAAATTTTATCACTTCTTTCCTACTAATAATTCGCACCGATTGTGCCCAAGCAAACCGGGATGAATACTTCATCTCTTCTGTAAAAAATTGGAACAGCGGACGAATGGCTGATCGTAATATCCCAGTGATTTCAAAAGGAATATCTTTATCATTTGGTTTCATAGGAGAGTTTAGATTGGTTATAATGGAATCCTTCAGCCTATCTATCCCCTGATTCTCAATGGCAGAAACCGGCACAACATCTATAGCTCCTAATCTTTCTTTTAATTGTTCCACTGATACAGGCAAAGTGCTTTTTTGAATCTGATCCATCATATTGAGCACAACAATTACGGGTATCCCTATATCTAAAAGCTGTGATGTAAAATAAAGATTTCGAGACAGATTCTCCACATCTACTACTGATAAAATAAGGTTTGGTTTATTCTCTCCACGAATCCATGAAAATATCTCATCTGATACCACATGTTCATCAAAAGTTTCAGATGTAAGACTATATGAACCAGGAAGATCTAGGATATGAATTGATTTCTCATCCAATAAATCTATGATGCCAAATTTCTTCTCTACCGTGATTCCTGGGTAATTTGAGACTTTTTGGTGAAGTCCGGTCAACAAATTAAATATAGCAGTTTTTCCTGTATTAGGATTCCCTGCTAAAACAATCCATTCTTTTGGCAAGGAATTCATTCTTGTGTCTGAACGGTAATATTTCCGATATCTTCCGGTCGTAAAGATAAATAATAATCTCGAACCTTTATCTCAATAGCACCGCTGAATGGGGCCTGTTTTATGATTCGAATTATCGTTCCAGGGAGAAGCCCCATTTCCATCAGTCTCACCTTTGATTTTATTTCAGATTTGAATCCAGAAATAACAGCAGTATCACCAGGATTTAATTGATTGGCATTCACTTATTGGGACAGGATTCATCCACACAATTTCCATAGAGTTGGAAGACATGTTTGGTAAGTGTAAATCCATACTCTTCTGCTACTTCTTCCTGTAATTTTTCTATTCGATCATTCATAAATTCCATTATTTTATTACAGTCCAAACAGATGATATGATCATGATGTTTTCTCTCTCGGTTTTCAAATCGGTATTTACCTTCTCCCAAATTCAACCGTCGAACTAAATTATGTTTCACTAAAAGTTCAAGGGTCCGGTACACAGTGGCACGCGATACCTTTAATCCTTTTCCCTTCATAGAAAAATAAATGTCCTCCACATCCCGATGATCCTCTATCCGGTTTAATTCATCCAATACAGCTTGTCGCTGACGGGTGTATCGTAATCCTGCTTTTTTTAGTATATCAGATAATTTATGTTTATGAGAAACCATTTTATTGAGAACGATTCTCAATGAATTTAAAATATATTAAAAAGAAAATAAACATTAATTTAAGACGATTATACTCTAGCCTAAGTAGAGCATTTGACAGTTAAACCATAATAATATTTAGATAAACACGATAAATATCGGTCAAATCTTTTGTTCAGTTTTTATTAAATTTGCAAATTTAACAATTAGTTTTTTTTTCATTCCGCCTTTAAAAACCACTGCCACCCTCTGATTTTCTCCTGTACCGCTCAATGCCATAATTTTACCAACTCCAAAAACAGCATGCTCCACGAAATCTCCAACAGTAAAATCATCAAATGTCGTGATGCTCCGTTTCGACTTCAGTTGGGTGGATTTACCCCTTTTTTTGCTTACTTTATGCATTAATGCAGAACGAAATGGAATTTTTTCCAAATACTCCTCTGGGATTTCGGTTAAAAACCTTGATGCGAAACCTACATTATAATCAATGCCTATTTTTCTTCGGTTTGTTGCATATAAAAGATACACTTTTTCCATGGCACGAGTGATACCCACATAAAAGAGTCGCCGTTCCTCTTCTAATTCTTTTGGCATATTAAATGTTCGTGATAACGGGAACAATCCGTCTTCCAAACCTGTAATGAAAATCACAGGGAACTCTAATCCTTTTGATGAGTGCAGTGTCATAAGAGAAACACGATTATCTTCATCATTCCATTTGTCAAGATTCGTAAGCAGCGAAACCTCTGCTAGAAAATCATTTAGGTCACTGTCAGTATCTTTATTTACAAAATCATCGATACTATTCAATAATTCTCTGGTATTTTGAAGGCGTTCAGCATCCTCTGGCATTTCAGAGGATTTATAATATTGAATAATTCCTGCCTCTTCAACCAGTGCGCGTATAAATTCATTTGGGCTGAGTTTGTCTAATAAATCTCTATATTTAACAATCAAATTATGGAAATGTTTAAGGGAACTCACCTGTTTGTTTCGTAAATCCAATTCAGATAGGTTGGGAAAAACATCGAACAGAGGGCATTTCTTTTTATCCGCGAGTGTCTGGCATTTAGCAATGGTTTTTAAGCCAATCCCCCTAGGGGGGAAATTGACAATTCTTTTTAATGAAACCATATCTTTAGGATTGACAATCAATTTGATATATGAAAGAATATTTTTTATCTCTTTCCGTTCATAAAATCGGATACCACCAATAATTATATAAGGAATCCCATTACGGCGTAAACTATCTTCCAACGATCGAGATTGAGCATTAGTTCGATATAATATTCCAAATTCATTGAACCTACGTTTGTTTAATTTTACTTCTTTTCCTATAGCAGAGACCACTGCATCTGATTCTTCCAATTCATCTATGGTTTCAAACAGTCCCAGTTTTTCCCCACTCCCATTATTGGCGTGCAATACTTTTTTCTTACGGTGATTATTATTTTGCACAACTTGAATGGCAGCATTTACAATTTCTTGCGTGGATCTATAATTAGTTTCAAGCTGATAAATTTTACACCCAGGGAACAACTTTTCAAATTCCAATATATTACGCACTTCAGCACCTCTCCATCCATATATAGATTGGTCATCATCACCTACAACACAAATTTGTTTGTGTTTTTCCGCGATAGCTGTTACAAATTTGAATTGGGGAATATTGGTATCCTGATATTCATCCACTAAAACATATTCCCATTTTTTCCTATATGCATTCAGTACTTTTGGATATTTTTCAAATATTACCAAAGGGAAAATAATTAAATCGTCAAAATCCAAGGCATCATTATCTTTCAATGCATATTGATAGGCTTCATAAATATCAATAATCTTACTTTCTTTTTGAGTCTTTATATTTTTTCGAGCTTCATTGGGGAAAATTAATTTGTTTTTATAATAGCTGATTTTTCCCAAAACTTCTTTTGGCGATGAATATTCTCTAATAACGCCCCTTTCAGTGAGTATAAATTTTATAAGATCTTTCTGGTCCTTGGTATCATAAATATTATACTGAGAGGAAAAACCAATATGATGAATTTGATCCCTGAGAAATCGGGCACAAATTGAATGGAAGGTACCGATGGAAATAGAAAGTTGTGAATCATTCAAAAGAGATTTTACTCTAGATTTCATTTCACCTGCCGCTTTATTTGTGAAAGTCATAGCCAGAATATTTTCAGGTTTCACAATATTTTTATTTATTAAATAAGATATTTTATATGTTAACACCCGTGTTTTTCCACTCCCTGCTCCTGCAAATACAAGTACAGGTCCATCCACGGATTTAACAGCATCTTGCTGAGTCTTGTTTAGTTGAGTTAAATCCATCTCCTGCTATTCCTTTTTTTTCATAAGTCTTTCCCGACTAATTTTCTTTCGCAAACGATTCAATTTCCGCTTGGCAAAATTATGTTCTTCCTGCGTTCGCGAGAATGTATGATATCCATCTCCCTTGGCAACAAAATATATATATTCGCTTTCTGCAGGGTGCAATGCAGCAATAATGGATTGTAATCCCGGATTATTAATAGGACCTATAGGGAGACCTTCATTCAAGTAAGTATTATATGGAGATACTATATTTAAATCTTTATTCAATAATCTCCTAGGACCATCCTTTATGATATACTGGATTGTTGGATCGGCTTGAAGACGCATTCCTTTATGTAGCCTATTATGATATACTGAAGAAATATTTTTCCGTTCATCATCATAAATCGCTTCTCCTTCTATAATTGATGCTAGAGTTATCAATTGTAATTCGGAAAAACCCAATTCTCGAGTACGGTTGCGCATATCATCGCTTATATGATCCTGATATTCAGAAACCATTTTCTGTAAAATAGTACGAGGAGATTCAGTTTCAACAAAATAATATGTTTCAGGAAACAGAAACCCCTCCAATGTTGGGGCTTTAATTCCCATACTTCGAATGAACCGTTTATTCATACACAGAGAAATGACCTTATCCCGATGAATCCCCATTATATTTTCCAGTATTTCTGAAACTTTAAAAATATTCCATCCTTCCAATACAGTGATTTTAATTAGCTCAGGCATTCCATTAACAAGCTGATGAATCAATCTGAGATTGGTCTTGGGTTCATGAAGAACAAGATTACCTGCCTGAATATTCTTCTCGTATCCTAATGACCTTACTGCCAACATAAATGACCTATCGCTTTTTACTATATTCTTTTCTGACAAAATACCTGTGATCTCTTTTAATGTTTTTCCTTTCGGGATTCTTACTGTAATCACACCTTCAATATCATTTTGCTCCCAATTTATAATCAAAAAAACAAAAGATGATCCACATAGACATATGAATAATAATAGAAGCCAAAATAATCTTACTTTCAGGAGTTTAAACAACAGTATTCTTACTATTTATGGGGGCTGAATCTAATGTATGTTTCTAACTTGTGTCAAATTTCAAATAAATTGTTATAGTTAGGATTATTTATTGATTTTCTTTGTTAAACCCCAGCTCAACATGTAATTTTGCCACCGTTATGGATAGCAAGAATAAGGATACCAATCTTCACCTGTTTGAAAATTGGAGTTTTTCATCAAAAAATTATTTGATGTTTGGCATTGGATTGATTTTCATTATTTTCGGTTATTTTATTATGGGAACTGGAACGGTTAACAGTTTTCAAAGCCTGACCTTAGCACCAATCATGCTTTTTATTGGTTATATTGTAATCATCCCACTGGCATTGATCTTTAGAGATAAATCAGATAAGAATTCATCTGATTAACAATAATTAATTTGGGATCGTAGTTCAGTTGGTTAGAACGCCGGCCTGTCAAGCCGGAGGTCGCGAGTTCGAGTCTCGTCGGTCCCGCTCTCTAATACCCCGTTTTTTCGTCGAGAGAATGGGGTTTTTTGTTGGTTTTCATTGTGGCCCCAATTTGACAGAAAATGACAGAAATACCCCCTTTTAACCGTAACCACCGGCCAAATACCAACTATTTTTTAATTAAAAAGCCCCTAATTAAGGGGCTTTAATTAACCATTAAGTCAGTTTAGATATTTAAATGATGTTATCCAGACCGTCCAATGCAATCTTGTAATTATCATCTATCAAATCAACATAATACTTTTCCGTTGTTTTAATTGATGCATGACCTAACAATTTTGAAACGGTATAAATATCAGCTGTTTTGTTCTGAATCAAAAGCGAACCAAATGTCTTTCTGAGCGAATGAGTATTTGCTCCTTTAATTTTGGCTGACTTATAATACTTCGCAATTTTCTTAGTAATAAAGTCAGGATTAAAGCTAAAGGGTGTTTCAACATTTTCTTCTTTCATCTCAGTGAATAAATTAAACAGAGTTTGATTCATCGGTAAAAATCGCTTCGATTGACCTTTCTGTCCGTTAATCATCACCTTTTTCTCTTCAAAATCAACATTATCCCAGGTAAATAATGGTTCCAGCAGTTCATTTCGTCTTGCACCGGTGTGTAAATATGCTTTTACTATTCGAAGAAATGGTCTATTCCCGTCAGTTTCAATTACCGTTAACAACCTTTCAACTTCCCTAATTGTTAAATATCTTACAGATATCTTATCATGTTTAGGAAGTTGCACACCCTTCACGGGATTAATGCTGATTAATCCCCAATCAATTCCCCGGTTAAACATTGTCTTCAATACACGGAGTTCAATGGAGACAGTTGCAGGACTTTTACCTTCATTCAAACGAAGATCTTTGAATTGTTCAATCGTTTCAGTCGAAATTTTGCTTATATCCATATCTTCTGCTAAAAAGTCTGTGAACGTAGCCAGAACGGTTTCTTCTCTTTCGTTTGTCTTAATAGATTTATTCCTTTTTGAATCTTTGAGATATTTGAATTTCAACTGAGAATAAAATGTCCTTCTATAATCCGGATTACTTTTCCCAATTTTGCCAAATGCAGCATCTTTTTCAATATCTGCCTTAATCTTCAATGCATCTTTATAGGAACAGCGGACAGTTTTTGATGCCCATTTTTTAGTAATAGGATGAACAAAATTAATTTTATATGATACTCCATCCTTTCTTTTAACCCTTTTAATCGTAGCCATTCATTCCTCCAGCATACCACTTAAAAGATGATGACGCTCTTCTACAGTCATGTGAACTTTCTGCATCATCAATTCAATGGATGATTCAGGGATCCGGACTTGACGGCCTATCTTAAAAACCGGTATATCCAGTTTGGTGATAAGCCTGTCAATGGTCCGTTGTGATACCTGGAAGTATTCAGCAGCCTGTCTCTTTGTGAAGAGCTTTTCCACTATTCTTATACCCTATTCTCCTTCAAATTCGATATTCTTACCTGGTTAAACACCTTTTTAAAATGGGATTTAGGGAAGTAGACACATATGGAAAATTCTATAATGTCATAGGTCTTTCCTGGAAATTCTTCATCGTCCATTGTGATGTAATAGGGATGACAGCAGTAATGCCAACTTTCCGGAAGATAATCATTAAACACCTCAGCTGTTAATGTCCCAGCACACAAAGCCGTTGCAAGAAAAAGTGCTGCAGCATTAGGATTCTCGAATTTTATCCATATATCATTATCTGCATTACTTTGACATGAAGCTATTGTATACATATCTCCTTTCCATAACTCAAGGATCAAAGGCGCAATTTCTATATCTATGTCAGCTTCTAAAGCTCCATATTTAATATGGGTAGTTTGATGGTTCTGTTTGTTATTCATTTTAATATTTCCTGTTTTAATTTTATATAATGTGGGGGC
>CESR01169898.1_pt1 | contig 14911 bp, 12 predicted proteins | sample 356351 | NCBI WGS metagenome assembly CESR01 (sample SAMEA2622149, study PRJEB7988) | marine metagenome | isolation source: saline water (ENVO:00002010), including | reverse complement strand
CGTGGGAACAACAAGGGGCTGTAGAGTGGAGATAGTACGTGGCTGCCCTGATTTTCTATTGCCATAGTCTGACAGCCTGAAACCTCGGCGAAAGTCTCGGCCACCTCCCAACTAGCACAAGATGATGCACCGAGCTGACTGAAGAACCAGAAATCAGATTCCATGAAACCACGCCAGGTTGCGTAAACAATCATGATTCCAAGATAGGCTGCCATCGCCGTTGGGCCCTTCCACCAATCGTCGCTTCGATCAGTCCTGCCGAAACCCCTTTTCATAGGGAGCTTCATGCCTTGGTCCAAAACTATGCACCCCGTGCCCTACGGGCACGGTCAGGTCGTCATAAGGGATTGCATTTCATCGGCGAGATTGGTGTAATGTTCATATCATTCCTCTTGAACCATCGGTAGATGGCAGTTGATGATATTTTGACTTCTATATGCCCGAGCTGTGGATTCATGCCAGGAGCTTGGCTTCCAGGACTTCCGTGCCCCGAGTGCGGCGAGACATTTCTCTAGGCCAAAGCAGAGTAGTCAGCCTCGGCCTCCTCAATGTGAATTTCATCGACATCCATCTGGGCCAGTTGCAGCTTCCCCGAAAGTTCGTCGTTAACCGCATGCCAGTAAGAGTAAGCCTCTATGACCCAAATGCCCGATTCTCTCGTGCCGTTCCCACTACCCTTGACTCCTCCAAATGGAAGGTGAGCCTCCGCTCCGGTTGTTGAGTTATTTATTCCAGTCATCCCTGCTTTAATCCCTGTCTTGAACCGATAAGCCTCCAAACGGTCGTTGGTGTAACAGGCACTAGATAGTCCAAACGGGGATGCATTAGCGAGGTGAAGGGCATGATCGAAATCATCTGCCCTTACTACCGTCACAACTGGCCCGAAAATCTCCTCGTGAAAGCACTCCATTTCTTCGGTAACGTCAGAATATACGTGTGGCCACATGAACACACCATCTGAAGCATCGCCTTGGAAGTTGTCCGGCTTGTTGTCGTCGGTGATCCTACCACTCCCCCAAAGTTTGGTTGCTCCGTCAGTCTCGCAAATGCCAAGGCTGTCCAAGAAGTCATTTGCGTACTTCTCCGAAAGCATTGGCCCGTAGAGCACATCATCGTATCGCAATGAGTCACCTATCCTGGTGGACTCCACCTTTTCCATGAACTTGGACATGAAATCGTCGAAGATGTCTTTGTGGATTATCAGATTACCAAGACTTGTACACCGTTGTCCTGCTGTACCGAAGGCTGCCCAGTATGCCCCCTCAACGGCATTGTCGATACTAGCAGTTGGCATCACGACAAGTGGGTTCTTTCCACCCAGTTCCAATGAGCAAGATACGAGGTTCCTGCCGCAAATCTCCCCAATCATCTTACCCACTGGGGTCGAGCCAGTAAAGCTGATCTTGTTTACCAAGCCCTCGTCGACAGCATCTACGAGATGCTGTCCAGCTCCGCTCCCCCGCCCGTGGACGAGATTGATCACTCCGTTGGGCAGGCCAGCCTCATGCATTATCCTAGTTAGCATAAAGGACAGCAGTGGTGCGTCCTGTGGGCTCTTCCAAACGCATGTGTTTCCACACATTATCGCTGGAATCATCTTCCAGAATGGCACAGCAGCTGGGAAGTTGCAAGCATTGATGATGCCACATACCCCCAATGGTCTACGATATGTGAAGAGCTCCTTGTCAGGCAACTCGGAATTGACAGTCTGCCCGTATAGTCGCCGGCCTTCTGATTGGAAAAACAGGCAGGTGTCAATGGCCTCCTGAACGGAACCGGCACTTTCCTTCAGGGTCTTGCCAATCTCCCTTGTCTCGACTCTCACTATGTCATCCTTGAGCTTCATGAGTAAGCGCCCCATGTTCCCTATGATCTGTCCACGGGTCGGCGCCGGAGTTGCCGCCCATCCAGGAAATGCATCGCCCGCAGCACGTAGGGCATCGTGAACGTCCTGCTTTGTAGATTGAGGAAACTCGCCCAGGCAGTCCTCTAGCCATGCGGGATTCCTGCTTTCGAACGTCCCGCTATCACTGGCCAAAGCCAATTTTCCATTTATTACGTTGTAACCCCTGACGCGGGGGCATCCGTTTGGATTGTCGTTGTCCATAGTTTCGAATCCAGTCTCAAGAACGTGGGTCATGAACTGGCGAATGCCACTTGTGACATGAATTATGCGCATCGCACCTCCCTGTTCCGATAACCATTTTATTCATTTGACAACTCACTGTTGGTGGGTTTAACAACCCCCATTGCTGACAATGGTGTGTACGGAACGTGATGCAATGGCTGAAGACTCGTCTGAATCCTTGACTCTGAGGGTTGCAAAAGCTATACCGAGTGATGTCGGTCACGGGAGAGCAAGAGTGCCATTCGATAACGAACTCAACCTGAAGCCCGGAGACATCGTGCAGATCGAGGGTGAGAGGAAGACTGCTGCCATCGTTTGGCGCTGCCGTCCGGAGGATGCAAACCTAGGAGTAATCAGGGTTGATGGAATTATTCGAAAGAATGCCGGTGTAAGCCTCGGTGACCGAGCGGTGATCACTAAGGTCGATGTGCAACCATGCAGCAAACTAATTTTGAGCCCTGTGATGGCCAAGCAACAGAAGGTACGATTCGGTCCAGGAATCGAAGGCTTCGCAAGAAGGGGCCTGAACAAGCGTCCGGTAATGGCCGGTGATAGAATCTTCATCCCAGGCATGACTCTCTTCGCTGAAGCATTGCCCTTTGCGATCGTCCAGACCAGCCCGAAGGGCATCGTACAGGTACTACCCGATTCTGAGATTATCATCAAGGAGGATTCATTCGAACAAGAGGATGACCACATCGTTCAGACTATCTCCTACGAGGACATAGGTGGGATTGGCAACCAGCTCCAGAAAGTCAGGGAGATGATCGAGCTCCCACTAAAGCACCCGATTCTGTTCCGAAGGCTAGGGATTGACCCACCAAGAGGAGTACTTCTGCATGGACCTCCTGGAACGGGAAAGACACTAATCGCTAAGGCGGTCGCCTCAGAGACCAAGGCCCACTTCACTTCTATTAACGGACCAGAGATTATCTCGAAGTACTATGGTGAGAGTGAGAAACAGCTGCGAGAGATTTTTGACGAGGCTGCAGCGAATGCCCCGGCAATAATCTTCATCGACGAGTTGGACAGCATTGCTCCGAAGAGGGAGGATGTAACAGGAGAGGTAGAAAGACGCGTAGTGGCACAGTTGCTGACTTTGTTAGATGGCATGGGCGGCCGGGACAACGTGGTGGTCATTGGTGCTACAAACAGGCGCGATGCCATCGACCAAGCTCTTCGTAGGCCAGGGAGGTTCGACAGGGAATTGGAGATTGGTGTCCCTGATAAGAACGGCAGGGGGGAGATCCTGGGCATCCATACTAGGGACATGCCAATCAGTGATGACTTCAATATAGATTGGTTGCTGGATAACACCTACGGATTCGTGGGCGCTGACATTTCCGCCCTCGTTAGGGAATCGGCAATGAAGGCTCTTCGCAGGTATCTACCCGAGATTGATTTGGATCAGGAGGAGATCCCTCCTGAGGTGATTGAGAAGATGCAGGTCACGATGGCTGACTTCCAAGAGGCTGTCAGGGAGATTGAGCCAAGTGCCCTGAGGGAGATTTACATCGAGGTACCCGAGGTCACTTGGGATGAGGTCGGAGGCCTCGAGGATGTGAAGGAGCGACTCAAGGAGAGTATCGAGTGGCCTCTGACAATGCCCGAGAAGTTCGAGCACTTCGGGATCAATCCGCCAAGAGGAATCATGCTCTTCGGAGCTCCTGGAACGGGCAAGACTCTCATTGCCAAGGCCATAGCAAATGAGGCGAAAGCGAACTTCATCACCATCAAGGGCCCTGAGCTCATTTCCAAGTGGGTGGGCGAGTCCGAGAAGGCTGTGAGGGAGGTCTTCAAGAAGGCTAAGCAGTCCAGCCCCTCCATAGTCTTCTTAGACGAATTTGAGAGCATAGCTGGAATGCGACGGAGTAATTCGGGGGATGGGTCTGATGTGATGAACAGGGTAGTGAACCAACTACTCAGCAGTATGGATGGAGTGGAGGGGATGGAAGGAGTCATTGTGGTTGCAGCAACAAACCGACCAGAGATGATAGACCCTGCACTGATGCGAAGCGGCAGATTTGAGCGAGTCCTGCATATCCCCCCTCCGGATAAGGAATCCCGTGCGGCAATACTCGAGATTCACGCTAAGGATATGCCCCTTGGTAGGTTCAAACTGGAGGACATCGCTACGAAGATGGACAACTACACTGGAGCAGACATCGAGGCGGTCTGCAGGGAAGCTGCACTGATAGCTATGAGAGACGGAAAGAAGACGGTTTCCAAGAAACATTTCGAGATGGCAGTTGATCGGGTCAGGCCCACCGTCACCGATGAAATGATGGACTACTACGGGCGCATGGAGTCGAACCTGACCAGTGGCTTGGAGTCAGTTCGAAGGAGCCACGGCGGACTTCCAGGAATCGAGTCAATCTGAGGTGAGAGAATGAAGACGACCTTCGGACAGGAGATTCTCACACGCAAGGTAGTGGACGCCGCAGGCGATGTATTGGGGCATCTAGCGGATTTCAGCATCGATATAGAAACCGGCAATATAGTTGCAATTTTGGTTGTGATAGAGTCTGGTATAGACCCAAACGAACTCCCATGGCCTACTTCAGATGGGCTTCTTTCTGTTCCGGTTGAGGAAGTGTCTGACGTCGGAACTGTAGTAGCACTCTCCAGATAAATGTCGATGCAACCTCCGTTCAGGGTCGCATAACGGTCTTAAGACCAACTTTGGGCTCACCAGCCGTTAGTACGTCAGGTCGGGCTCGAATGATGGACATGAATCAGCTTTCACGAATTCTGAATTCTAGGAAGAACAGGCGCACTGCTCTCATGGTCTCGTTCTGGACATTGTTGGCTGTTCTAGTAATATCAATTGCAATGAGTTACGTGGTTCCCGGGCAGACCCAACAGTCAGCATATGGGGGTGAGTGGAACGACCTGGGAGCATTCCGAGAAGAGTTGAACGATTTGGGAGTAGAAACCACTGCACTGGTCTCGAGCCCTCTTTTGCTAAGCGATATAGACCACCCCGAACAAACCCTATTCGTAATCTCGGGCGTGGAGAGGGATACGATCTCCCTTCCAAGATTTACCGGGGACGACGACGTCATACAATTCTCCGAAGGAGATGGATACACCTCCTCCGAGATAGTGGCAATTCGCGAATTCGTCGACCGAGGTGGAACTGTTATGCTGATGGACGATTTCGGCTACTCGAGCAATCTAGCAGCTGAATTCGGCTTTGAGTACACTAATCATAGGCTATTCGCCGATCATAGCTATGATGGCACCCTTGGTTCTGACTTCGTCTGGGTGAACACAACTTCGGCATTCAACTTCACCTCCGCCCCAGGGACTCAGAAGAGTATTAATCCATGTATCAGGGATACCGATGACGATGGAATCATCGACATATTGGATGAACAACCCGATGAACCCAACACCGGTTTGTCTCTAATCAATGCGAGAACCTCGGGATTATGCGCACACAGGTTTTTGGGAATCGACCAAGAAACGCTGAAACCGGAGTGGGACTGGTCTGAGGAGTACCAACTTCTGACCAATACTCCTTCTGCCTTCGATAAGACCTCATCGTACAATCCAGCTGAGCATCGGTATGTAGTAGCTAGGACTACACAGGACTCGTGGCTGGACAACAATGACGATGGAAACTATACTGTTGGAGGTTACACTGCCCTTGGAATCGAGGGAGACGAACAGGGACCATTCCCCGTATACGTGCGATACTGCGACATGATTCTATGCAGGGAATCTGACTCTGGCAGGGTCCACTTGATTTCCGATGGCTCATTTCTAATCAACTCAATTTATGATCCGGATTTTGAGTCTAAGTATTTCGGGCTGGTGCCACATAACGATAACAGGAAATGGGTCCTTGATGTAGTCGCAGAGGCCCTATTGCTTGATGACAACGGCACATCAGCAGGAGCCAACGCATTGGTTATCTTCGACGAGAGTCGCCACCAGCAACCTACTCTTTTCGGGGACACCTACAACCTCCTGTACTACCTCCTGATCTATTTCACTAACGATTGGATGGCGATGCTCATTCTATTCTTGTGCCTATTCGTATTCCTAGAGGCAGTCTTACTGCGAAAAGAAGATCCGGAGGACTGGAGACATGTTTTCAGGGTCGTCTACTATGGGTTCGGCGATGCAAGGCGCTATGAGTACTACCAGAAGCCTGAGAAAATCAGGCAGGTGCTGCTCACACGTGTGAGGAACATCAACGCATTGACAAGAGAGGAGTTCGATTCCATGCCAGCTTCCGAACTCCAACAACTGATCAGAGACCCTGTACTAATTCGTTTCATCTTCGAGGATAGAAGGTACAGGCCCGATGAGCTTGTTGGGATAGTTAGACGAATCAAGCAATGGGGAGAGACAAACTTGGGGGATGCCTAGATGTGGACAAGGAAAGCAGCTTTAATGCTCTCAGGAGGAATTAGCCTAATCCTCGTTGGGATGATGATTTCTAACTTCCAGATGATAATTATCGGTCTTACTTTCATCGCATTCATTTCGATCAATGGGTGGATTCAGGGCCATTCAGAACTGGAGATAACCCGTTTCGTTCCTCACTCAAACGTATACAAGGGCGACCTGATTGAGGTATCATTGACAATCACAAACAAGTCCTACAGGAGAACACAGCAGCTGGAGGTCTTCGACAATGTCCCACACCAGATGAAGATCAGGAGGGGGATCAACCAGATGCGAATGAACCTGGGTCCCGGGCAGACAACCAAAATTCAGTATATGCTACGTTGTCCATTACGTGGGCACTACTCGATAGGGCCAGTTTCGGTTCGATACAGAAATGCGTTCGACCTTTTCGTTAGCGAAACTAGGATAGATGACGTGTGTGACATCACTGTCTTCCCCCAAGTGAGAGATATCGAGGACGCGATGCTTAGGGCAGATGTGCCTAAGATGTACACGGGTGCCACTACCCTTCGGACTCCCGGGCCCGGGATGGAATTCTACTCATTGAGGGAGTACCTTTCCACCGATTCCCTGCGCTCCATCAACTGGAAGGCGTTCGCGAGGACTGGAGATCTCATGGTCAACCAGAAGACTAGGGACGCTGTTACCGACGTTTACATCCTTCTCGATGCGAGGGAAGTAAGCAGAATTGGCACCGTTCTGAAGAACCCCCTCGAGATGGGTACTGCCGCTGCAGCCTCAATCTCTAGCCACTTCCTGAAACGCAAGGACTCGGTCTCTCTGGTGACATATGCCGAGAGGATGGACTTCCTCCCAGCAGATACGGGTGACAAACAGTATTACAAGATACTTAGCAGACTAGCATCCGTCTCTCCAAGCGGGTCCATGCCCCTACAAGCTGTCACAAACGCCCTCGCCCCCAGGATCGGACGCGGCTCCCCGGTCTTCATCATCAGTAGCCTTGAGGGGGATGGAACCACACTCCCAGCAATTCGTAACCTCTCGGGTAATGGCCACGAAGTAATCATCCTCTCCCCCAGTAGTATAGATTTGGAGAGGCTCGTCAGCCGAATTCCTCGGATGTCATACGAGGTCCTCAAACTAGAGCGCCAGAACAGGCTTACAGCAGTTTCAGGATACGGTGCCAAAGTGATAGACTGGATGCCAGATATTGAGTTATCCCAAGCACTAATGCAATCTGGAAGGTGATTCTATGGAATTTGAGAAAGGTGAGGTTTTGGAGACACTGCACATCCCTACTCTGAGGCGAAAATGGCAGATTCTTGTCCTTCAAGCGGTCTCGACATTATCTCTTCTATTGTTGCTGAAGAAAATGAACGAAGTGTATGGTACTTGCAGTGACCAGTTCATTATCGACCACAACGTCGACTCATGGTGCCCGGCATACGAACACACACGAGGCCTAATGTGGCTCTCTAATAGAGGAGACTTGTTCATCCCCGACTTGCTCCTTGGAGTCAGTAATACTGGAACCATGTCCTTGGTGGGGCCATTGCTAATGTGCGTAGCGGCTGCATTTGCAATGGATCGGTTCTGGGCTTCATCACAGGAATTCCAGACTAGGTTCAACCAAGGCGCAATCGCGATTTTCATAGCTTGGATGGTGGTACCTTTCGTTTTCGCTTGGGTGGTTTCCATGGTCTACAACGGTTTGGAGTGGCCAACTGAACACCTGGGCAAACTTTTCTCTCCTTTCGACTTGGTGTTCGAACTTGTTTTCTTGGGGATAGTTTTCGCTCCAGTACTGGCTGGACTCGTGGGAATCTGGGGACTCTCAAAGAGGCCAATCACATGGGCCGTGGGTTACTACATCGTTGTCATAGCCTTCCATTCAGTTCTCACCTTCGAACCACTTGTTTCGGAGGTAGATGTCGGACTCCGGGCCCTCCCGACTCAAATCGGGGAGGGGACGATGTTTGGAGGACTCGTTTCCCCTCTAGCCTCCAGCCTTTTGGGTATCGCCGTCTTGATGCTGGTATTTCTGGAATCTGGCTCTGCTGCGATAAATCATTTGGAGTATGCAGCCTCCCTCCCTGAGGATTGCAAAAGGGACCCTGAATACGTAAGGCAGTTCAACAACGTGGTAAATGCGCATCTATTGCAGATGGGCATTGTAATTACACTCGTGCTAATTACAACAGCACTTGCGTTGGCCTTCGACGACCTGATGATCTCATTAGTAGGAATATTGGAGGGCACTCAGTGGACAGGTCAGGTGAAGGAGTCTCTGGAACTCCAGATGACGTACGGTAAGGTGATTTCTGCCGGTCTGTTCATTTTGGTTGTAGCAGGGACGCGCTTCGTAATTCCTTGGCAGAGCATTTCCGGTTACATCGAGTCAGGAATAGCTAGGCTGCGAGTATAGATCTAAAGCATTGATCTGACTATAATCTTGCCCAGTGAGGTGGCAAGAATCGGAACCACGACTAGGAGGCCACACACTGTGACTGCCAACGCAGCTTCCCCAAGCCACTGCTCGAGAAACGAAGCCAAATTAGGCCCTGCAACAATCGCCCCAATTACCAAAATCAACAAGGAAGACCTGTCTATCCAAGGAGAGAAGCTACTTTCCCCGGCCCCGGTCCTATCGGGCAACGTCCTAGCCTCATCCATGCACTGTGATCGAGGTTATGAACATCAATTCACCGGATGAGTGGGTTCAAGCATCAGCTCTCTCGGGGTCGTCCATGGGTAACCAGCTGTCCATCGAGTCATGCAGCAGATGCCGCAATGATGCAGTGATTCACCAAGCGTACAGCGGACAGCATCTCTGCGGCAGGCATTTGGCTTCCTCGATCCGCAAGAGGACATCAAAGGAGCTACGTTTGCAACTAGACCTTCCAAAGGATGCGACTCGGGAGGACGGCTCCCCTTACCGCATTCTTGTTGCTGTATCCGGTGGAAAGGACTCCGCCGTACTCCTATCCATGATGGTTGATATCATAGGCCGACGCAGAGACGTTGAACTGATAGCCGGTTGTGTTGATGAGGGGATAGAAGGATACCGCTCTCCATCCATGGAGTGCGCAGGCCAGCTGGCAGATGAATTAGGTATACGCTTCGAGACCCTAAGATTCCATGAATTGGGGTTCGGGGAAATGGACGAGGTCGTTCAGTTGATGCCATCCATGGGTGAGAAGCACACGGAGGCCAAGGGGCTGATGCCCTGCTCATACTGCGGCGTGTTCCGACGCCAGAGCCTTAACGAGTTAGCACACAGGCTTGGCGCAGACGTAATGGCGCTTGGTCACAATCTCGATGACATGGCCCAGTCAATCCTGATGAATCTTCAGAAGGGCGAGGTCGAACGTTCAGTGCGTCTCGCACCTCATACTAAGTCAGCAATAGATGGATTGGCCCCCAGGATTGTCCCTCTACGTTGGATACCTGAGCAGGAGATACATGCACATGCCATTCATTCTGCTCTTCCGATATTTCACGGTGAATGCCCTCACGCGCCAGGTGCGATGCGTCAGCAGAGCAGGTCCGTGGTTGCGAGGCTTGAGGCATCCACACCGGGAGCCCGTCATGGGCTATTGCACTCACTCGACCAAATCCGCGACCTCCATCGAGAGGCCCATCCGCACGCCGAGAAAGAGATCAACCGATGCACTGAATGTGGAGAGATAACCAGTAGAGAAACCTGCCAGTCGTGCACGATGAGGCGATGGCTGGCTGAGAGCTCGTGACCTTAGCTCCCTAAATTATATTCTCTATTAGCTCATCGAGATCCTGCCCTTTACCACAGTAGTAGCATCGGACCTCCAACGGATCTCGACTCATCACCTTCAGCCTATGTGGGAGCGGCTCCCTGGCATTCTTTGTGATGCAGTTCGAGAACGAGCAACTTGCAATGTTTACTAGATCATCCGCTAGTTCGACCTTCAGCTTCTCTGCAACAGCGTGATTTCTGATTATCGCGATACTTGCAATCGGAGCAATCAAGGCAAGCCTGTCGAGCTCTTCCTGATTTAACTCCCTGTCCTCAATCTTAAGGACATCCTTACGCCCAAGCTTGTCACTAGGCACATTCATGACAAGTGACACAGGAGTGGCCCTGCTTATGTTGATTCGTAGCATGCGAATTACTTGCAGTGCATGCCCGGCGGGGATGTGGTCTACCACCGTACCATTGCGAATCGCTGTGACCCTACGCATCTCCGTCATCATTTCACCTTCTGGGGGACCTCTACTCCGAGGCTCCGACACAGCAACGCCATACGCGTTGGTACTCCGTTGAAGGCCTGCTGGAAATACGTGGCATGGCTGGTGGAGTCGACGCTCGGGTCAATCTCGTCGACTCTGGGTAGGGGGTGCATCACTGCCAAACCCTTCTTTGCCCCGCCAAGATCAGATGCTGATAACTTGTATATTCCCGCTACTTTGGCGTACTCATCCTCGTCTGGAAACCTCTCCTTCTGTATTCGAGTCATGTAGATAACGTCAGCCTCAGCGATCTGGTCCTGCAGAGAATCAGTCTCCGAGACTTCGGCGCCGTGAGCTCTTAGGTCCGAGACGATCTCATCTGGCATCCTGAGAGTCTCGGGGGACGCCAGTGTCAGGCTGGCTCCAAACCTAACTAGCGCATGAGACAGGCTGTGGACAGTGCGTCCGTATCGGAGGTCTCCCACTAGGACCACGTTAAGCCCCTCCAGTGAGCTGTGGGCCTGTCTGATAGTAAACAGGTCGAGCAAGGTCTGTGTTGGGTGGTTGCCAGCCCCGTCACCGGCGTTCAGAATTGGTATGTCGACCGCGTCTGCACTGTACTGCGCTGCTCCTTGCCTAGGATGCCGAATCGCAGCTACATCTGCGTAACCCTCAATCATCTTCATTGTATCAAACAGCGTCTCACCCTTTGCAACCGAAGTTCCAACCGAACTGAAGTTTAGCACAGAGCCGCCGAGGCGCTTCATCGCGGTTTCGAACGACATCCTAGTCCTTGTGGAGTTCTCAAAGAACATGTTGGCCAGAACCTTCCCCTCCAGCAAGGGGAGGTGCACATCCCCCCTAGCTACGGGAAGTAGACGCTCAGCAGCGTCGAGTATCGAGACGATCTCCTCGTTGTCGAGATCATCCATTGTCACAACTTTGCCCATGCCTCTCTGCCCCACGCGCCGGCGGCCCCCTCATATGCCTTGTCATCCATATCCAGCTACACATCGACTCAAAACCGGCGTGTTGATGAGTGAACCGCTATCCCACAGGGATGATGATAATCACCCGAACCCCATTGAGGGTATCCTTCTGCGGAGGTGGGACCGACATCGACTCATTTGCTCTTTTCGAGCCTTCTGGAGGTAGAGTAGTATCTACTGCAATTGACAAATACGTATATGTGACTTTGAACCCTAGGTTCGACAATAGCATCAGGGTCTCGTACTCTTCTATGGAGATTATTGACAACTTTGAGGACATTCAGCACGCATTGGTCCGCGAGACGATGCGTCTCACTGGAATCACCTCGGGAGTGGAGATTACCACTATCGCAGATATTCCTGGGCGTGGAACCGGACTCGGATCCTCATCCTCCGTCACAGTTGGGCTTCTGAATGCCATGCACGCCTTTGCTGGGAGAAATCCCACCAAAGACCAGTTAGCGGAGGAGGCCTGCAAAATCGAAATCGATGTATTGGGTGCACCCATAGGAAGGCAGGACCAATATGCTGCGGCATACGGAGGACTCAACTCCATCAGATTCGGATCTGAAGGAGTCTCAGTGGAGCCAATACTCCTGAGTGATGAAACTAAGGCAGAGATTTCTAGGGAATTCACTCTAGTTTACACGGGAATGACTCGGAGTGCAAGTGATGTGCTAAGCCCGAAACAGGGCGACACTGAAGAGAGAAACTCCAGGCTTAGATCTATCAGGGAACAGGCCGACTACGCTGTGAGTATGCTAGAATCGGGCGACCTGTCCTCCGTTGGATCCCTGCTCAACGAGGCTTGGATGGCCAAGAGGGGCACTTCAGCCAAAGTTAGCAATAAGGAAATTGACTCACTTTACGACCAGGTCATGGGATTAGGTGCAAACGGGGCAAAGCTCCTAGGAGCCGGAGCGGGGGGTTTCCTTCTTGTCCATGGTGATTCCGACCTGAGGGAGGCACTACTGGAACAGCTGAGCCCAGCTAATCGAATAATGCCTCTCGGATTCGATGTCCTTGGGTCGACCATCATTCATGGTGCTAGCGAATAGGTGGAAATGTGTCAAGAGCCTGCGCTATAGTCGTCCTATTTCTCCTACTAGTGGCACCTATGGCCTTCATTTCTAACAATTTTACTGACACTCAGCAGTTTGAAGATCGGAGTGCCGAGCATCCCCACTTTTCCCAGAGCCAGCCAATTGCTATTCAAGGTCAGTCATTCCTGAACATCAGTGGGCCGATTATCCCAAGCTCTCCACTTTCCGCAACATGGTTCGCGGAGATCATCATTCCCGAGTCAATGGGCACTGACCTGCTTGAGAACCAGTCACTCGGGCTCAGGGAGCAGATTGATCAGCATCTTGGAAATTCAGACGGATGGATCGACTCAGCGGAATCATCGGCCTTCGCCCAGATAGTAGAATCCTCTAGGAACTGGACAGATGGGGCAGCGGGAGGATGCTGTCTATTCGACTACGTACCATTCGCGGCTCTCGATGGAAACGAGGTATTCGTCAACCCGCCTGAGGTTGGAGCAGTAAACAACTCGAATGGCTCTTGGGGCTGGACTGAGTCATCCAGCCTGTCTGGTGCTACCGATGGGCGTACGGTTCGGGTGATTGACCTACCGATGTTTGGTTCACTTGTCGAGAGGCTCCCCCTGACCATCAGTCTTCCAGAGGACTGGGAGATTAGATTCAGTCCAATGATTGAGATTATTTCCGGCGATCCAAGGAACTTCACTGTGAACCGTTCAGAAGCTCCAGTAGTTTTCGATATCAGGATAACGATAGCCCAGAATAACCCTCCTTCGATTTCATCCTCAAGGTTCCCACCAACGACCTCAACAATTCCCCTGAACAAGATTTCCTCATTCTCGGCTGAATGCAAGGACGGTCCTCTGGAATCTCCATCTATTCAATGGTCTGTGAGCAGAGAGGAGACTCCCATCTCCACGTTCCAGAATCCGTGGTTCGAATTCACACCCTCTGAGCTTGGTTTCTCTCATGGAGACGTAGCCAGCGTGGCTGCTACCTGCACAGACTTCCATGGGATGGTTTCAATTTCGTACGATAACGTCACTGTAGACGGCCTCGAACCAACTTGGTCTGGCAGCATCATCCTGTTGCAGTCAGGTGCAAATCAGACGATTCACGATCTAAATGACTCTGTGATCGAGATTTCCGCTGGAAGCGAACTAATCTTTGAGGTAAACGGAACTGATGATTCGGGATTGCCTGTTGCAATCGAACTGTTCACCAACATTTCGGAGGGATGGAGGCAGTTTGGGACCAATCAGGAGACCTTCTGGTTCATTGTTAATCAGGGTCTAGGGATTAATGGGGCCCACATCAGTATTGACGAGAGACATCAATCCAAGGATCCGACTATGCTAAGGATGCTCCTCCAGATTTCCGACGACGCTAGGAATTATGCAAGTCAGGAGTGGCAGATCCGAGTCTTGGATGCCAATCCACCAACCGTGATGATGGATCTGGTTGCCAATGGGATCACTCTGGAGATAGATGACTCTGTTCACGAGAATGATCAGATTCAACTGTCCTTCTCCAGGTCGTTCGACGATCTCGACTCCATTGAGGATTTGGTCTGGTCGGTCACTCTGGATGGCGCTTCACTGATCTCCGATGGAAACTGGGCCAGCACAGAGATACTGAATCTGTCACAATTGCCCCAAGGAGAACACGAGGTTGTAGTTTCTTCAACGGACTCTTCCGGAAACACTAGGACTGAATCATTCGTTTTCACTGTACTCCCTAAGAGTGGCGCACATCTAGTTGTACTCGAAAAGTCCTTATCCGGAGGAACCGAGATTGGGAGCACAGCTACAATTTCGGCGTTGGTTCATAATGAAGGAACCGACCTCGCATACGCTAGGATCTGCATGGATGGGAACTGCAGCAGGTACGTTGAATTCCCTGGAGCCACTTTGGAGGGAGGCACGACCTCATCGACAATCGAACTTGAGTTCGTTATTCAGAGCCCGGATCTCCAAGGACTCAGGTTGGAGTGGGACAGCACCGCTGCGGGAACGAATGGAGAGATCCAATTGGAGTATCCCATAGCCCCGGGAGGAGGGGCAGACCAAGCTATTCAACTGACAGTATTGGCTGCGATTGCTGTTCTTTTGATGGCAGCAATCTATCGAAGTAGGGAATCATAGCATTTCCTTGATTCATTG
>CESR01165699.1_pt1 | contig 14994 bp, 18 predicted proteins | sample 356351 | NCBI WGS metagenome assembly CESR01 (sample SAMEA2622149, study PRJEB7988) | marine metagenome | isolation source: saline water (ENVO:00002010), including | reverse complement strand
TGGTTGCTTTGATGTTTAAGGCCGTAGATGGTAGACCTCACGGTTCGTTACCATCGGATGCTTGGATCAGTAGGGAGAGCGAGGACGAGATGCGGCTGAGATTGGAAGCAGAGATGAGTACGGCGGGCATAGGGAACATAGGCACCAACTGGGCAAGAATGGAAATGGAGCACCTTGAGGCGAGGCACGGGGAAGAGGAATAGATAGCGAAACCTTGACCCATGTAAGGCGCTACGTTGTGATAGAGTGGTACCATGGGAAACACACCGACCGACCTTAGATACACTGAGAAACACGAATGGATCAGGATAGAGGGGGCGGATGCTTGGATTGGAATCACTGACTTCGCCCAAGATGCGCTAACTGAGGTCGTTTGGGTGGAGCTACCAAATGTCGGCAGCCATGTCGAGGCCATGGAGCCATTAGCTAGTGTCGAATCAGTCAAGTCAGTTAGTGAAATCTACGCTCCCGTTTCAGGATTGGTTGTTGAAGTCAATGAATCGTTGGAAGACAGTCCAGAGGTGATTAATCAAGACCCGTACGGGGATGGCTGGATTTGCAAAATTAGCGTGGCCGACTCAACCGATCTCGATGTTCTGCTCGATGCAAGTGCGTACGCCTCATTGATCGGAGTGTGAGATGGGCAATTTGCGAAGACTCCACATCTATGTTGACGGTTCCTGTTTGGAGAACCGAAATGTAGACTCTTCAACCAAAGCGGGCTGGGGATTTTGTGTCATTGAGGGCGACAGTGGAGTTGGGAACGGAAAGGGCGACGTTGTTACAGAGATGAGCGGGGAAGTAGTCACGGACCCGGAATCTGGGAGTTACATCGGTGCAGAGGTAGGATCTAACAATACAGCTGAATTGTCCGCCGTTGCACATGCTCTGAGGTGGCTTCTGATCCAGAACTCGATTGAATCAGCCACGATTAGAGGAGACTCAGAGTATGCTCTGAGAATTTCCTCCTGCATGTGGAAAGCCAAGGCGAACAAAGATCTGGCAAGGAGGGCGCAGGAGCTTTGGAGAGAGGCTGCACAGCACTTCGATCTCCGTGGAGAGCACGTGAGGGCGCATAAGGGCCATCGCTGGAATGAGCGGGCGGATCATCTAGCCTTCCGAGCCATGCAAGGAGAGAAGCCGCTCCCACTCCAATTCTGGAAGCCCGGGAGAAGATAGTTCAATCCTCACTAAGCGGGCCAGTGCTTAACATCACGTATGCTGATTGTAGGGCAATGAGCAACCCAACCAGAGTCAGAACTAAGCCAGTAGGGTCCGGTAAGTGGTGCTGCAGGGGATTTCCAGCAACCCAGGCAGCGAATAGGAATATCATTGCTACCGCCATCTCAATTCTCGCTGTTTTCTTAGGGTCATGCCAAAGGTCAAGCCATGGAATCAACCCAGTTCTCCTAAATGTGGCCCGATACCACGCGACGTAAGCGAGGGTCATTCCAGCTAGCCCAATTATGCCTCTGGAGAAGCTTGGGTCCGCCCATGGACCCTTGGGCGCGATACCCAGAAAAAGGGCGTCCAGAATCAAAATCACCGCGATAACGGCGTGTATCTTCCACTCTGGCTCGTTGGCACCCGACACATATTGACGAGCGAGCCGGGACGCTTGAACGCGCCGCAGTAATGATGAGTCTGTTTCGACTGGCGGAGGTCGGAAACATGAGGCACTCGGTAAGTTTTGCAGACATCGAGAGCGCTGCCGCTAGGCTGGAGGGTGTGGTGATTAAGACTCCCGTAATGAGTTCCCCAGAAATTGATGATCTCGTTGGATGTCGGGTTTTGATGAAGTGCGAGAATCTGCAAAAAGTTGGAGCCTTCAAGTTCCGAGGTGCCAGCAATGCGCTAGATTTGTTGGGGGACGCTTCGGAGAATGGTGTCTGTACTCACAGCAGTGGCAATCACGCCCAAGCAGTGGCTCTTGCTGCGAAAAGACGTGGGGTTCCCGCTTACATCGTGATGCCTTCCAATGCACCAAAAGTCAAGGTTCAGGGCGTTCATAGTCATGGTGCCGAAATCACATTCTGTGAACCAAATCTCGAAGCGAGAATGGCGACTGCAGAGTCTGTCATGGAAAGAACTGGGGCTGTGTTCATCCATCCTTTTGACAATCCGCATGTAATAGCTGGGCAGGGAACTGCTGCTCTGGAGCTGCTTCAGGAATGCGGCCCATTGGATGCGATTGTTGCCCCCATTGGAGGTGGCGGGCTAATGTCTGGGACATGCATTTCAACCAGGGCCATAGCTCCAGGAACCTTACTCTTTGGTGCCGAGCCCGAAGGAGCGGATGACGCCGCTCGCTCATTCAAAGTAGGCGAATTCATCCCACAGACTGATCCAGATTCAATCTGTGATGGGTTACTTACGAGCATGGGCAAATTGACCTGGCCCATCCTAAGAGACCACCTTGAGGGGGTAGTGACCGTCAGTGATGGAGAGGTGCTAGCAGCTATGGCACTGCTGAACGACTGTTTGGAAATGGTTGTGGAGCCAAGCGGTGCGATCTGTCTTGCAGCTGTGCTGAAGGACGAGTTCAAGCGTCTGGATGGAATCGACGAGGTTGGCATCATTCTCTCTGGTGGCAATGTGGACAAGGATGCCCTGCCTTTCTGATTTGGAGCACGAGCCGGGATTTGCACCCGGGTACACGGATCTGCAGTCCGTTGCATAGCTGCTCTGCCACTCGTGCCGCGAATTGCCGACCGTCATCCCTCTATTGAAGACTCTCCGGGAGCCCTCCATACCTTCATTGGGTACATGTGGGCTGTGCTCAACATGCCTCGGGTGTCCTCTCGCTACGAGGGGCTAGGAGTTGGGTTCGCTCCCTACCTGCAGCCTCCGAGCGAAGATGTCATCAGATGGACCGTGGGAGAGCCGGGTTTCGAAACGCCGGCTGAGGTTGTCGAGGTTGCAATTCAAGGTTTGAGGGAGGGTCGCACGAAGTACACAAGAGGTCCTGGTTCCATAGAACTATGTCAGGCTGTAGCGGAGTACTTGGCTAGGCACCACAACATCGAGTCTTCTGCAGAGGACGTAGTTGTCACCCCTGGAGCCAAACAAGCTTTGCTGTACTCATTCCTCATTACCACAATGCCCGGGGACGAGGCTATTCTGCTTGCTCCTTCATGGGCATCCTACGAACCCATGCTTGAGTTCATCGGAGCAGTTCCTGTGCATGTGCCCGTAAACATGGAAGATTTCCACCCTGACATAAACGCAATTCGTGAGGCTATTACAGATAAGACCCGGATGATCTTGGTTAACTCTCCATGCAACCCGACGGGCGCGGTATTTACTCCCGAGGAAATACGTTCAATAGTTGATTTGGCAGTAGAGTTTGACTTGTGGATAGTTTCTGACGAAATTTATGCTCGAATGGTTTGGGTAGATTGGCCACACGTGTCTCCAGCTGCTCTAGAAGGAGGCAAGGAACGCACAATTGTTGTCAATGGCTGGTCGAAGTCTTGGGCGATGACGGGGATGAGGGTTGGTTTCCTTACCGGGCCCCATGAAGCCGTAAAGGCGGCAATGAAGAGTCAGGCCAATTCTGCATCTCACATACCCACGTTCATGATGGAGGCAGCGAGGGTGGCCCTTGAGTGCGAAGACTCAATTGAGGAGTTCAATGTTCAGTATCTTAAACGCAGGGAGATTATGCAAAAGGGACTAGCTTCAATACCTGGAATTAGGGTACCCGAGCCCGAGGGAGCGTTCTACGTTTTCGCTGACGTAACTGGGACGGGGATGAGTGACAGGGAGTTTGCAGATGGGGCCCTAGAATCCGGGGTGCAACTGATTCCTGCATCTCTAATCACCGGTGGCGAGGGTTTCATTCGTGTTTCATACGCGGCGGACGAGGATGCGATACGCGAAGGGTTGCATCGCCTTCGATCATGGCTGTGCCATGAGTGAGTTTGAAATCTTGGTGTCCTGACAGTTGGAGCATGAGCGAGCCAACCTCCCTTGGCGCACATGTCCTCTTGGATTACATAGGATACTCTTCTCCCAGGGACGAAGAGGGGCTTTGGATGCTGCAGGTCCTTAGGAAGTGCGTGTTTGAGGCGGAGGTCAGAGAGGTCCACTCACACGTCGAATCCTTCGATGGAGAAGACAGTCCTCCAGGCTTCGCAGCGGTAGTACTGATTGACGAGAGCCATGTAAGCGCCCACTGCTATTCGGACAGTGGCCTATTGGCTATTGATGTCTTCACCTGTGGAGATGATGACCCGGACCATCTTGCTGACTTGATAGATGCAGAGCTAATCTCTGCCATTCCCAGTCTTAGGCTGATAAATCGAAATCGCGTTAATCGTTTCTTGGGTGCTTGAAATGGATGTCAAGAAGTTCATCGATGATCACTATAAGCATTTCAACGCGGGTGAGCTATCGCGCTGCGCCGAGTCTTTACGGAAATTTCTCCACGATGGTGGAAGGTTGATGCTCTCTCTGGCAGGAGCCATGTCCACAGCAGAGATAGGTCGGAGTTTGGCTCCAGCCATTCGGGAACAGAAGATTCACGCGATATGTTGCACTGGCGCCAATCTAGAGGAGGATCTGTTCAGCCTAGTTGCCAGTTCTGAATACGAGAGTATTCCTGACTGGAGACAGCTGAGTGCGTCCGGAGACGCTGCCCTTGCTGAACGAGGAATGAACCGGGTCACTGATGTGGCAATCCCAGAATCGGCTTTTGCTTCAGTAGGGGAGCGTTTGATGGAGCTTTGGGAAGAGGCGGAAGTGGTTGGCGACAGTCGCTTCCCCCATGAGTACCTCTATGATCTGATATTACATGATCAGCTGAAACACGCGTCGGACCCAGGGAACTCGTGGATGGTGGCAGCTGCCGATGCAAACCTACCGATTTTCACTCCCGGCTGGGAAGACTCGACACTTGGCAACCTTCTGGCTGCTCGAGTGTTGGACTGCTCTCTGAAGGGGTCTAGTATCATCAAGGGTGGACTGGAGGCTATGCAAGCACTAGCTGACTGGTATCGCGAAGACGACTCCCCAACGGGGATTCTGCAGGTTGGAGGGGGGATTGCGGGTGACTTCGCCATCTCAGTTGTTCCAATGCTGAGACAAGATGCAGGGGTAGACGTGCCATTGTGGGCGTGGTACGCTCAGATTAGCGAGTCGAGACCCTCTTTCGGTGGCTACTCGGGAGCTCCGCCGAATGAGAAGATAAGCTGGGGAAAGCTGGGGATCGACACTCCGCGCTTTGTGATAGAGTCGGATGCCAGTATTGTCCTTCCCCTCATACTAAGCTCACTGGAATAAGGCAAAGTAGGGTTCGACTTCTTCGGAAATTCGCAGGAGTTGATTGTACTTCGAAGTGCGGTCGCTCCTAGCTGGAGCACCGGTCTTAATCTGCCCTGCGTTGGTCCCCACTACCAAGTCAGCGATTGTGTCATCCGAAGTTTCTCCCGAACGATGGCTGATTACTGTGGAAAATCCAGCCTCCTTCGCCATGCGAATGACCTTCAATGTCTCGGTGACCGTACCTATCTGGTTCAGTTTGATCAGAATGGCATTTGAAGCCATGGCACCTATGCCTTTCGCCAGTCGCTTGGGATTGGTAACATATAGATCGTCTCCTACGATCTGCACCCTTCCTCCTTCGCGGGAGGTGAATTCAATCCAGGACTCCCAATCGTCCTCCCCGAATGGGTCCTCTATCGAAACTATCGGGTACTGGTCTAACCAAGATGAGTATAACTGGCCTAGTTCGAATCCGGAAAGGACCTTGCCGTCGATGAGGTATCCATCCTGATTACAGAATTCCTGAGCAGCTACATCGAGGGCAATTGAAATCTGGTCTCCAGGAGAGTAACCGGCCATTTCGATGGCGCGGAGTATGTATTTCAGTCCGTCCTCATTGTTAGGCAGATCTGGTGCGAAGCCCCCTTCGTCCCCGATGCCTCCGATAATGCCCTCCTGTGAGAGAACTGAGCTCAGACAATGGTATGTCTCGACGCCTGCACGGAGTGCTTCTGAGAAGTTGCTGAATCCATGAGGGACTACCATGAACTCCTGAACCTCAACATTGGAAGTCGCGTGTGCACCACCATTGAGGATGTTCATGAGAGGAACTGGGAGTTTACAATTGCCTCCAGAAGCTATGTGGTCCCACAGGGGCCCCTCCGCTGCTGCCTTGTAGCAGGAGAGTGAAGCGCCTAGGATTGCGTTGGCGCCCAAACGGGACTTGTTTTCGGTCCCGTCGATTTCAATTAGAGCATGGTCGATGGAGGTCTGATTTGAAATGCTCATGCCAACTAGACGGTCACGGATTTCGTTGTTCACGTGATTAACCGCAGCGTCTACTCCTTTTCCCAACCACGCAGTCCCGCCGTCTCTGAGTTCGGCGGCCTCGTGAGTTCCGGTACTCGCTCCAGATGGGACTGCCGCCCGGCCTCTGAGAATTCCATCAACAAAGCAATCAACCTCAACTGTCGGGTTTCCACGAGAATCCAGAATCATCCTAGCGGTGAGGTCGCTGATAGCGCCACTCATCGATGCTGCGACTGGCCATATGCTTCTCAAGGTAGCGCAGAGCTAAATCAAGAGTTTAACCAGCTCAACCAGCGTGAGACCCGGCTCTGCACCTCAGGGATTTCGAGCTCCGATCTGCAGTTGCACTCCCAGCAGAGCTGCTCCTCTTTAGGAGAAATGGAGAAAAGCTCGGCCCGCATCAATATTCCCTCTGAATCATTGGACTTTGCCCGGTTGTCATCTACGAAGCAGTGCATTAGGTTCTTTGGATAGTGATGAATTCTCCCAGATGAGGGGCAGCATAGCACAGCGCTACTCTTTAGGAAGATTAGCGAGGATCCTGATTTGGGATCTAGTTCATGTCCCTCGATCCTAGTGCCGTTTAGCAGAGACGCGACGTCTACGTTGTACCACTGAGAAAATGAGTGGGGGATATCCAGTCCAGAGACGTCGTCCAAGTACTCCTGTATCTTGAGCTGGGAGACCGCCTCTTCCTGGTTCATTGCTCGCCAATGAAGGCCATCCCATTTGAATACAACCAAAGAGGGGGGGGTAAAAATTGATTGTAATGCGGAAAGCTTGACCAAGTGCAATCCTATTATCGTGCAAGAAACATACATAAATAAGCCGTTTTTCGGCGAAAAGTATGGCTAGTGTTGATTCGTTAGACAGGTCGATACTGAGTGTGTTGCGAGACGCAGGGAGAGCTCCGTATGTGGACATTGCCAAGAGTGTGGGTGTAACCGAGAGGACAGTAAGGACTCGAATGCGTCGTCTTGAAGACGAGGGCGTGATTAGAGGGTATACAGTTCGGGAGGCTGGTATTGGCCTCACGGCGCTAATTAGGTTGAAGGTTGGGCCTGGAACGGAGATAGGTACTCTTGCAGGGGAGTTCGCTGGTTGGTCTGGAGTTGAATGCGTCTTTGAGATAAGCGGCGATGCCGACCTAGTGGCGGTTGTTCACGTTGACGATACAGTCGCACTTAGGGACATGCTTGACAAGATGTGGCTCGCTGCGCCGGGGGACATCAGTTCAACTCAAACCGAACTGGTTCTGGAACAGTATTGATGACGTGGTGGAGTTGTCTAAGGCTTCACAAGTAGGTATCTGAAGTAGTTCAGTTCCCCGTTTTTGAATGCCTGATATACTGGAGTTCCTGGAACGCCCCCAAAAGTCTCAAAGCTCCTCCTCAGAGAGGCTGGAGCACGTTTTCTGATCATCTCCCTCCTGCCTTGGTCTATTTTGTCTAGTGCATCAATCACTTCTGGAGTCACCTCTTTGCTTGAGAGGATCTCGAATCCTGTTCCCAAAAATTGTTGGTGCAACTTCTCCATCCTCACCCGATCCCTTATGTCGGTCCAGCAGAACTTGCCCCCGGGTTTCAGGACTCGGAAAACCTCCCTCAGGAAAGCCGCTATGTTGGCATAGCAGTGGGAGGACTCGACGTTGTACACTACATCGAAAGACTCTGGATCGAAAGGCAGTTCTTCCGCATTTCCAACCACAAATCTAAGGTTTTCCTGGTCTGAATACCAAGTCCTACACAGATTGATTACGTCTTTGGAGTAATCGACGGCAGTTAATGACAGGGGACTTAGTGTCCGGGCAATCCAGAAGGCCCCGCCCCCTCTGCCAGAACCTACCTCTAGGACGTTCTTTCCTGATAGGTCGGCATCTCGGATGTTCATGTGGTATAGTTGGATGAATAACCTGTCCCTCTCGTCCTCAATCCCAAGTTCAATCCCATTGCCATCGTTGTAACCGTAGTTCATGAATCGGAATTCAGAGTCTTTTTGGGACTTTGCCATCCTCTGATACAGCCACTTCCACATCCTGCTCCTAATCCAGGGCGGGGATGCCCTCATAATAGTGTAAAATATTCCAGCGGGAATGCCCATTCCCAAATCGAGCACCTACATCTTCCACTTTACTGAGCATCCAATACTCTGCGTTCGGGGGACGGATATTTCCACACCAGAAAGCATCTGACTGATTGCGTCATCAAGTTCTGAGGTTGTGGCGTGAGAGGGGTCTCTGGGGGAATCATCGAGCCTGCCACGGTACAAGACGCGTCGATTTGAGTCAAGTAGGTAAAACTCAGGCGTTCTCTCTGCACCAAATGCAGCAGCTACCTCTTGAGAGGCGTCGTGGAGATAGGGGTATGTCATACCTCTCCCAGCTCTCTTGACCATGTTATTCCAAGAGTCGGATTCGTAGTTTACTGGATCGTTTGAATTAATTCCAGCGAAGCCTATGCCGCCGTTCCTGGCTCTTTCAGCAGCCTCCTCTATCCGTGGTTCCGACCCGACTACATACGGGCAATGATTGCAGGTGAACACTACAATGGCGCCATTCTCTCCCATTACGTCGGAAAGCCCCATAGATTGGTCACCAGTGCTCGAATTTGAGTTGGGAAGTTCGAAATCTGGAGCTGTGTCTCCCGGTTCAAGGGCCTGGCTGATATGCATGACGTCGGGGGTGCGTTTTTGCTGTTCAATCCTTTGGATGAACTGTCTTGCCTTGAATGGCAGAGTTTTCACGGCACTCGGCCAATCGGCGTCTTGCTAGATCGTGTTGGGGGTCAATATCGAGGACTCGCCTCCACGCTCCAATCGCCTTCTCGGAATCCCCCCCTTCATGGAGGATGGCTGCGATTCTTAGGCTAGCATCTATGTGGCGAGAGTCTGCCTTTGCAGCTCCCTCGAAGTCTGACAAAGCCTCGTCAGCTTTACCGAAATCAAGGTAGAGCAGCCCACGCTGATACCAAGCTTCCGAGAGCTTGGGATCAATCTGTATGGCTTTGTTAAGCGGTCGCTCAGCCTGCTCCGACTTACTCATTGCGATTAGGCATGTTCCCAAATGAACTAGGGCCATGGCGTGTTGCGGGTTCTTCTTAAGCAGGGTTCTGAGCTCTAATTCTGCCTCGGTCCAGTCACTGTGATTCATTAGCACCTCGGAGCGCCTCAAACGAGCTAATTCGTGGTCTGGATGGGCGGTGACTAGGAAGTTGGCGTCATCTAAGGCGAGGGGTAGATCATCCCGCAGCAAGGCAGCGGAACATCGGTTTAGTCTAGCTCTGACATGGTCAGGATCTATCCCCAGGGTACTGGAGAAAAAGTTGCTAGCCTCTTCCAAACGCCCAAGCCTAGCAGCAATTATTCCTCGAATGAAAGGCACTGTGGGGTCATTCTTGAGAATGGTTGTAGCCTCCAATGCGAGAGCGTTGGCCTGTTCCAGATTGCCAAGATCCAGGGATAGTTGTGCCTCCTCGAGTGGTATGGACGGGTGATCAGGGATTAGCCTTCGAGCTCGGACTAACGCTACCTCGGCTTCATCGTAGGTCCCTTGGTATCTTAGAGCGCGAGCTCGCCCTAGCCAAGCGAGGCCGGACTCGCGGTCAATCTCGATGGCCTTGTCAAAGGAAACGAGTGCGTCAATCAAGGTCATCTGCTCGTGAGCTCCGATATTGTCTCTATGCTCGTCCGATTCCACCAGGTGTAATCTTCCTCTCATTATGTGAAGAGGAGCGCTGTCCCAAGACTGGTCTGGAGCTTCCTCCAAAACCACTCTTGAGGATGTCACCGACCCCTTCCTGAGCCAAAGGAGGCTGAGTCTGCCACGGGCATCTGAATCGGATGGTTGCTTTTCCAGATGCCCCTCCAAGGCCTGGATTGCTGCATCAGTCCTACCGTCGTTCTCCAAGATCTCTGATTCACGGATAACCGTGTACTCGCCGAGAGCGTTTGCCCTCTTGATGCATTTCAGGGCATCCTTAGTTTTGTCTCCGGCTGCTGCAAGTAATCGCGCCTTTAGGAGCCAGGCTGATCCGTTCTTGGGTTCTTGTTGCAAGGCCTGCTCAACCGATTCAAGGGCGGCTCTGACCTCTCCGAGCAATAGTTGCTTTGCTGCTCTCTCTACTAGGTTTGACGCTGTATCGACTTGAAGATTCCCGGTTTCTGCGCCTTGATTGGAATCTCTAGCTCGCTGAGCGATTTCCGAGAGCTCTGATTCCACCTCTGAGGTTCTGTAGTCAAATCCTAGGGCTTCGAGTCGCTTTCGATTCCTCCCTACTCTTGATGGATCTGCTCCTTCTAGGAGGAGGATCTGTTCTCGTAGAATCGCGGAGTCGTCAGGGACTATTGCAAGTAGGCGCTCGAGGCATCTATCCAGAGACTCCAATTCCCCCTTCTCGCGAAGTATCTCAGAGAGAGATCTCAGTGCTGATTCATCCTCTGGATCAAGGTCGTTTGCCCGGTGGAATGAGTCGGCGGCCCAGTCTGCACGATCTGCGGAGTGAAACAGCTCACCCAATCTCCTATGCTCACCTGCGGAAAGTTCGATGTCCTCTGATTTCATTTCAGCCTCGGTGAGCATAGCTGCAAGCCTCTTTGAGAGTGGAATTAGTCCGGGCAATGCGGGAGATTCGTCAGCCAAAGACCTAGGGGGATAGTGTTTGAGTACGGCCTTTGCCGCGTGGCTAGCAATAGCGCACGATTCGCTGTTGCTCACTGGAATGCCTTGATTGAACAGTAGCGATTCTGCCGATTCAAGAGAGCGGTGGACCTCCAGCAGGTCATGCACCTCAGGGGCATCGGATAGGATTGTATCGACGCCCCTGGATAGGAGGTCTAGTCTTTGGGTAGTTTCGGAAAGATTGCCTCTAACTGAACCCAATTTGTCCATCATCCTCTCCCGTTGCCTTAGTACGGACTTGTGCTTCAGCCAAAGAGCAAATAGAGCAACGGACAATACCCCATAAAGAGAGAGTATTGCCATCGTAGTGTCTTGCATCAATTCAAGCGGACATGAGGGACTTTTGATGGCTTCTACTGGGACGGGTGGGCAGGGGCCGATTATTGGCAGGGCGCTGCCCTGCCAGCGAGGGGAATGTCTGGCGCTCACTCAAGGTCGCTGGAAACGTAGGCTTGAACGCCTAGTTTGAGTGAATGTGGGCCGACGGATTTACCGACTACGTTCGAGATTCCCGCGCCCGCGGCCAATTCGAAAATCCTATCAGAAACCTTCCCAGCGAAAACAAGTCCTTGGGCACCTGTTGTGCTGCTCAATGCGCCCTCCAGATTCTTTGCACTGATGGGGTCTGAGCCCGAGCCATCTTCAAGGACTATTACTGCCTGATTTCGCTTCAAGCCCTCGAATAGCGGGGACCATTCCTTGACCTGGTCTGGTGCCTCCAGAGATGGCTTGCCCTTTCCAACAGCAGCGTCGTCGTCCTTCTGAACCTCTGTCTGCACCCTAGTAACAGCCTTGGATGAGGTCTCTTTCTGATTAAGGCACTTCGTGACAACCTTGCCTTCCAAGTGTTCAACTTCTCGGCTCTGGGGGGCGAAGGCCACGTGGGTTAGTGACTTGCCAAGGGTTCCGCTGATCTCCAATAGTAGAAGCTTGCCTCCCCTGTCACCATCCAAGAAAGCTGTAACCACTTTCTTTTTGGAGGCGAGTTTCACCAGTTCTGGCTTGATTCCAGATCCCATCGTTGCTATTGCATTCTTTATTCCGTACTTCAGCAGATTCCTGACATCGTTTCTTCCCTCGACAATGATGATTGCCTCCGATCCCTCGACATTCGGTCCTGCTGTCATCTCGGCAAATTCGACCTCGGTGTCCAGTGTGAGCACTGCTCTAACCTCGTCAAGAATATTCTTCGACTCTCCTGTGGCCGAGTTTACGATTCCGAGTAGTAGCTCCTTGGCACGATCTATGACGTGATCCCTCTTAGCAGATCGGATGTTTTCGATCTCCTTTACTTTGATCACGGCCCTTGAGGGTCCGATCCTGTCGATTGTTTCAAGAGCGGCCCCGATAACTGCAGTGCTGACCTGGTCCAGGGAAGAAGGCAAAGACAGGTGTCCCTGTACTCTTCCCTTGTTGTTGTTCAGATTGACATCAACATGGCCGATGCGTCCGGTTTGCTGTAGCTTCCTCAGTTGTAGGCCCTCACCGAGAAGCCCTTCGGTTTGCCCGAATACAGCTCCTACGACGTCCTTCCTGGCTACAGTGCCATCTACTCGAATAGTTGCGTTTATTACGTATTTTCCGTCATTTGACATAAATTTAATTCTCCTTGCATCTCGGCCCCAAACCGGGGCCTTGCCCCCTGTTTTCGCCGTTTCGGCGGGGGGGTTCGGATGGGCGCAGGGCGCCCGCGAGTAAGGCTGAGTAGCAGTACTTCGGAGCGATGGGGGCTTCATGAAGGCTCCTATTACAGAAATTTGTAATTAATTTCTAGATTGTGCATACCTATCCGTTAAGTCATAGTGCACTATTCGGAAGGTGTGGCGGAGGTCGGGTTGGGTTGCAGCCAGGTTTTCTGGAATGCTACCAGACTGGCTCTCTCGGATGGCCAGCTTTCCAATGGAGAAAAGAGAATCCTAGTCAAACTTGCGCATGCTCTGAAGCTCAAGGGTGACGAGCCTAGGGAAATCTACGACTCTGTAATCGAGCATAGGAAGCCGGAAGCCGGTGCACCCTTAGATGAACATGATATGAGAATTGTATACGAGCAAGTTCTGGAAGCCATGTTGATTCACACTGACAGATCTGACGATGTGTTATCACAGATCGCTTACCTTCGCAGCATGTTCGGGATTGATGAGGCTGAACACAGGGCCATAGCTAGGAGCCTTGATCGGCACCTTGAGGAAATAGTCCACAGAACCTTCATTGAAGAGTTCAGGATGAGGCTTTACGACTCTGTTGAGAGGATGGGTGACATCTTCGACAATGTCAATATCCTAGCGAGGAAAGACCAGGGAAGATGAGCGATAAGACACTATTGGATGAGTTCTTAATCGGTCAATCCAGCGGAGTTCATCGCTCCCACCGAAGGCTTGCCAAGTTGGTTAGAGAGGCGTATCCGATTGGGGTTCCAGCGCTAATAATGAAATCAAGCACCGATAGGCTTGGGGCTTCAGCAGGATACTCCTTCCACTTGGGAACCCCAGACACAATGCTCAGGGCAATTGCTTCGTGGCTAATTACCGAAGCTGGAAATCGGCAGGAAGTTCTTCTGAAGCTCATTGGCGCATTGTGGAAAAGGCATGGGAGGGAAGATGTTGCCTTGGCCGCTCTGTTGCTTGCGAATGTAGACCATGCCCTTCTGGGTTCGGATCCATGGGCCGTCTTGGCGTCTTCGGTGAACAAGAAGGAGCCGGTAGATGCTCTGCTACTCAGCATTGAGGAGCTCTACAGGGCCAAGCATCCGATACCCACGGCAGATGTGGTGGCGTCATGGTGCAATGGCACCATGGTGCAAGCGCACCTAGCACTCATTACCGTGTTCGTCGCATACAATAGAGGAATGCGGGTTGACAGTTGTCTGAAACCTCTGATATTGGATATCGAAATTCCTCCTGGGGATTCCCTGCTTGGCAGAATAAGGGGCAAAGTTGTTTCAATGGAGCCGCAGAACTGATGGGTGGTCGACCGTTCTGAGGGCCATGGCCGAGCGGTTGTTGCCATCAGACGACCCCGTCGCAGAGGAAGTATTGGAGTGGACGATTGGGCGCGATGCTCAGGATGTCTCCCAGCTAATGGCATGGCTTAAGACAGCCAGCTCACGCAAAGACCGGCAGATGCTAATCAATAGGGCCTTGGATTTATTGGAAGAAATTCAGCACGCCATGACTCGGTTGGATGACCTGAGGTGATTGGGTGCGATCCCTTCTATTAGCAGGAGGGCGGTCTTCGAGGATGGGCTCAGACAAGGCTCTGATCAAGGTAGATGGGGTGCCCATGATTTCTCATGTTGCAAGAACCCTAGCAGAGGCTGGGTTGGAACCAATCAGGATAGCGGTTGCCCGCCCGGAGGATGTGGAAGCTTACGGTGCGGTTCTGACTGAGGATTTGCAAATTGAATGGGTATTGGACGGGGTAGCTCATTCTGGTCCTATAGAAGCTCTGGAGGAGGCTCTCCTAGATCCGAAGTGTGGTGAAAATGAGACTCTGCAACTGGCACCAGTCGATGTCCCTTGGATTTCCAAGGAGCTATTCGATTCCTTGGAAAGGGGCCTAGAAGAACATGATGCCCTGATAATGCCACATGACGGAGCAAGGCCGCATCCCTTACTGGCGCTGATTAGGCCCGAGATGGCCCTCGAAATTATCAGCGGGGGGGATAGGCGGCCACTTCACGTCCAGTTCTCCGAGGCTAGACACTCCCTTCTGCTGGAGGACCCACAGGTACTTCGGAACGTCAACAGGCCCGAGGACCTAGGGCGTCATCGTTCCTGAACATAACAAGTCTATTGTTTCAGGATAGAGAACGTGCTCAACGTGCTTGACCCTCTCCTGGAGTGAGCTCTCGTTGTCGTCTTCTAGGACTTGGACTCTCGTCTGTGCGAGGATGGGTCCGGAGTCAACGCCCTCATCAACCAGATGCACTGTGCATCCTGTAACATTGACACCCGATGCCAGAACATCCCGGTGAGCATGGGCTCCGGGAAAGTCCGGGAGCAATGAGGGGTGGATGTTGATCAGCC
>CESR01044992.1_pt1 | contig 15020 bp, 13 predicted proteins | sample 356351 | NCBI WGS metagenome assembly CESR01 (sample SAMEA2622149, study PRJEB7988) | marine metagenome | isolation source: saline water (ENVO:00002010), including | reverse complement strand
ACCATTACTTCATCTTCGGAATATCTTCCTTGTTCGGCAACTTTTACTGCAACAGCGGCAGCTTCTTCGATATCGGGATGAGAAGCAACAAGGTTTTCAACTTCAAACGAACTAATATTCTCCCCGCGTCTTCTAATGTAGTCCTTGACCCTATCCATAAAAAATATATAGCCATCTTCATCCATTCTGCATAAATCACCAGTATGAAACCAGAGGTTTCTAAAGTCCGAGACCGTCTTTTCGGGCATTTTGTAATAATAGTGCAAACATATATTTGGGATTCTTGGTCTAAGCACGAGTTCACCGGGAGTATTTCTTGGAAGTTCTTCATCTGTTTCGGGGTTAACTATTTTAATTTCGTAGCCTGAAGATTCTTTTCCACACGATCCAACTCTAAATGCTTCCCCAGGCCTCATAAAAGTACACTGACCAACTTCGGTCAAACCGTACCCTTCCATAAATAAAATATTAAATCTCTCCATAAATTCTTCGATTATGTCATGCGGGGCGGGACTTCCTAGAACAAGTTTTACTTTGTGCCCTTTTTCTTCTGGCACTACAGGTGCATTCCACATGAAGTAGGACATGACTCCTACCAAATTAAATTTGGTTACACCAAAATCTTTCATCCATTTCCAAAACCTGCTCGCAGAATATTTTTCTTCTACTACAATTTTGGCACCCCTTATCATAGCTGGGTAAACACTCATAACCATAGCGTTTGAATGAAAAAGAGGAAGGCATGTAAAAATCGTATCATTTGTTGTTATGTCCATAGTATTAGAATAATTTTGCGCTGACGAATAGTCGGCCGCGCAGGGTCTAACAACCCCTTTGGATCTCCCGGTTGTGCCGGATGTGTACATTAGTCTAGCGTGATCTAGATGCGTTACTTCCACATTAGGTTCCGAGTCGGAACCTCTGTTGACAAAATCATTCCAACTAATACATTCTTTTTCTTTATATCCCATTACGTCAAAGGTGTTCTCGTCTGTTCTACTCCAAACGACAACATTCTCTATTAAAGGAATTCTTGTTTGTATATTAGCAAGTCTATCCATATATTCTTCAGCAATAATTATTAATTTCGAATCTGAACTTTCCACGATGTATTGCAAAAAGTCCATAACGTAGGCGGTGTTGATTGGAACCATAACAGAGCCATTTTTGAGAATACCAAACCAGGCCAGACATATCTCCAAAGAATTTGGCATATAGACCGACACCTTGTCACCCTTCGTAATGCCAAGCTTGGAAAGTGAATTTGCAACTTGATTGGCAACCGCATTGACCTCAGAAAACGTTAAAGCCTTATTGTAACTAAATTGTAAGAATTCCTTATCGGGTATTTTAGAGGCTTGGTCTTTGAGTACTTTTGGGAGAGTCCAATTTTGCTGGTTGCTTTTGGTGTTCCAAAAATAGTCGAACTCATTTTCCCAGAGGTAGGTCGTTGGATGCGGTAAATCTTTAATCGGGTATTTTTCTTTTGACACTATTTAAATGACTCCTCGGTTGGAATAGCAAGAAGTATTTCCATGGTCAATACTCTTATTTTATTATCTTTGATTTTTGTTACTCCTTTAAATCCTGCCTTTTCATATGCCTTCAAACCTGCCTCGGTTACAATCTTATCGCCACGTAATTCAATAGTTAAAATTCCACAATCTTTTCTCCCATTGATTTGAGATTTTTCTTTTACTTGAAAACTACCTATAATTTTTTCATCGTCCTCATTCTGCGAGTTGAACATCGATTGTATTATGTCGCTCGGATACGTTGGTGCATCATGAGATCCTGAATTCATACCAAGGAAATATGCATATGGAATATGGTGACTAATTTCGCCTTCTACGGTAGATTTGACGGCACCACCATAGCCAATAAAATTAGAAGATGGAGTGTGATGGATACTTGCGTCATTAAGAGTTGCTATTTGGAGCCAACTAAAATCAACTAGACTTATAGACTTTGAAAAATTGCCTTCATAGATTGCACCTTCCTCAAATTCTTCGAAGGTCTTGCAGTGAACAACGTTACCTGGAATAGCTCCAATATTTCCACCAGCTTTGGCTTCACGTGGGAAACTAAAGTCATTGTTAAGATTGTTAAATTTCAAAGGTAGGCTAATCTGATTTGAATCAATTTTCTCTGGTTGAGGTTCTAAGTTTGTCTGAGCATCTACAGTATTTCCTTTTCTGGTTCTGACTAATACTTGTCTCACATATTCAAGAACCATTTCGTCTCGTTGATTTGTAACGGTGGTTTTAACTTGGACCGAACCATTAGATGCACCGTCCTTCTTGACTTCAATTCCTAATACCTGCGACTTAGCAAACAAGACATCTCCTTCGAATACTGGGCTCCCATACTGTAAATTTTTATAAGATAAATTTGCAATTGCATTAAATGAGATATCATGCACGCTAAGGCCGAAGCCAACATTGAATAAATAGCCTTGATTGACGAATGCCGGGTTCTCTATATTAAATGCGGTTCTCTTTAAATTTTTGTCCGGATCTATAAGGCCAACGCTACGCATATCGGCGTGTTCAATCGAAAGTAGATAGTTCTTTTTGAATTTTTTTATGTATTCTCTATGTCTGAATGGTGTTATTTGCACCGACCCATGGTGCAAAATCTCCCCCGAGACAAAGTCTTCTATGTTCTTTGATGATGGATGTAATTGCAAGTTTCCTGTTACAAAATCAATTAGAGAGGCATCCATGTCTAATCCTCCGCCAACAATAGATTAGTTAAGGTTACTATTATTAACATTTTTATCAATTACCCTTATGGCATAAAAAAGCTATCAAGACACCTATTTCGTAGAATAACAACAAGGGTAGTAGCATGAACATCATTGATATAATGTCTGTGGTTGGAGTGAGAATTGCTGAAATCACACAACATATCAATATTGAATACTTCCGTTTTGATGATAAAAAACTCGCAGATGTCAATCCAAACCTCGATAGTAAAAAGATTATTAGCGGATACTCGAAGATTATCCCGAAGCTTAGTATTAACGAAGTTAAGAAGCCCAAGGTGTCGCTAACATTAGGTAGTGCGGTAATTGCATCGGAAGAGTATTCATTAATTAAAATATCGAGAGCAACTGGTGCGACATAAAAAAAACAAAATATTGCTCCTGCAAAAAACAGCCCAGAACCTAATATGATAACCAAGAAAGATATCACCCTCTCTTGTTTGTATAAGGCGGGTCTTATGAAGCTCCAAACTTCATAAATAATTAAAGGCATAGTGCAGATTAGACTTGTCAGAAAAGCTAGCCTGATATTAGAGGATAAGCCCTCCGCAGGTTTGGTAAAAATAATATTGGAGTCCAGCGGCAAAGATTTGCTCATAGGGAGAAGGGCAAAATCCATTAGTAGGTCCCTAAAGACGAAAGCCGGGACAAAAATAACGACTATAAACAAGAGGACCTTGATGAAACTTTTTCTCAAAACACCGAAATGTTCCAAAAAAGTCATTCTAGCTTCTTTTTTCACAAACAAATCTTATACTTAGCGTCTTGTTTTTACAATTGTTAGTATTAATTGACATTGACCGATTGCTAAAATATATTTTTATTTTGTAAGCCTTGGAGGATAAATTTGAGAATTCTAATAACCGATGGTCTCTCTAGAGAGGGTCTCGAACTCTTGGGCCAACACCAGAATATCGAAGTTGACGTAAGAAAGAAGACCGACAGGAAAGAACTAAAAAAAATTATTAATAATTATGATGCTGTAATAATACGAAGCGCAACTAAAATCGACAGTGAAATCATAGAAGGCCTAGATGACAATTTCAAATTAATTGGACGTGCTGGAATAGGGGTTGACAACGTTGATGTTCAGGCTGCTTCTAAAAAAGGTATCGTTGTCATGAATACTCCTTCGGCAAATGCTATTACAACTGCCGAACATACAATCGCTTTGCTCTTCTCTCTTGCGAGGAACACTCCACAGGCCTATGGTTCAATGAAAGAGAAAAAATGGGAGAGGTCTAACTTCCAAGGAAAAGAACTTTACGGAAAAGTTATTGGCATAGTTGGCATGGGCAACATAGGACGCTTAGTAGCGGAAAGAGCGGTTGGACTAAAAATGAAAGTACTTGCTCATGATCCGTATATATCAAAAGATACAAAATTAGATATCCCTGTTGAACTTGTAGAAATGGATGAAATATTTAAAAAATGCGACATTATTACGGTTCACACTCCACTAACACCATCAACTAAGGATTTAATTTCGAAAGGTTCAATACGCCTAATGAAAGACGGAGTTATGATTATTAACTGTGCTCGAGGTGGAATTGTAAACGAAGAAGATATATTAGAGGGTATTAAGCAAGGAAAAATAGGCGGGGCTGCATTCGATGTTTTTGAAAGCGAGCCTCCAGATTTTAAATCATCAATCTTTAACGAGTCCGATAAAGTTATTTTTACCCCACACCTTGGTGCCTCGACTCGGGAAGCCCAAACAAAGGTCGGAATTGCTATGGCTGAGCAAATTATTGAGTATGCAAACAATGGTGTAGTTACTAATGCTGTCAATATGCCATCAATGAGCCAGGAGGTTTTATCTAAAATACAACCCTTCTTAGAGCTATCTGAAAAACTTGGGAATTTCATGGGTCAAATATGCAAATCTGGTGTTAAGGAAATCATAGTTGAATATAGCGGAATTGTTTCGGAAATGAATGTTGCCCCTCTAACTGTGTCAGCGCTTAAGGGATACCTGTCCCCTATTATGAGCGCGCCAGTTACATATGTTAATGCTCCCTTGATAGCCGAAGAGAGGGGAATTAAACTCCGGGAAGCGAAAATAACTTCAGAGGGTAATTTTTCAAGCCTAGTCACCTTAATTGTTAAAAGCGAGACAGGAGAATTCGCCATCTCGGGCTCGATATTTGGAACGAAACAGCCTAGGTTTACCAAATTAAATGAACATATTATAGACGTTATTCCAGATGGCAATGTGCTAATTGTAGAAAATGATGACAAGCCTGGGGTAGTTGGCTTACTTGGTAATGCTCTAGGAAAAAAGAATATAAATATTGGCAGACTTTATTTAAGTAGAAAAAACGGTCCAACAAAAAATGAATCCGCCCTGGCGTTCATATCTGTTGATTCCCCAGTCTCGGAAGAGACTTTGGAATATATAGCAAATTTGTCTGAGGTTAAAAGCATCGAGCAGGTAATTTTTTAATGGCAGATTTTTTTCCGCTTCCAGTAGGAATTAGAGATTATACAACAGCGCATGTAAAGAGAATCGAATTTATATCCAATGTAATTTTAGATGAGTCCGAATTGTGGGGATATAAAAAAATACTTACTCCGATATTTGAAAAGCTGGACTCTCTAGAGGTAGGTTTAAAACAAGATAGTTTTTATAAGACCATAAAATTTATTGATCCTATAAATGGGGATGTGCTGGGGCTGAGGTCCGATGTTACTCCACAAATAGCGCGTTATGTAGCTAGTAATTACAACGAGGAGTCCCTACCTTTACGACTTAGTTATGTGGAAAGAGTTATACGAAACGAAACAAAAGATAGTAAAAACAAAAGAGAAATATTTCAAGTGGGATGTGAGTTGGTGGGATTAAACGAGTTAGAGTCAGACTTGGAGATTATACTTTTGGGCTCAAGGATTTTGACCAAATTGGGATTCGACCAACAAATAATAACACTTAATTCTTCATTGTTCTTAAACTTCGCCTTTTCAAAACTACCATCAATAAGAGACGATATTAGCTTACTGTTTCACAAAAAAGATTTTGATTCGATAAGAAAATTTGCAAAAGATGGCGGTGTACCTAAAGGAGAAAGGACATTTTTAAAGAATTGCATTCTACCCCTTATCAAAAATAGAACCTTGGGTAGCAATAGATTTCCACCGAAGGTTCGACTAGAACTAAAAAAGATTGATTCACTAATAAAACTGTTAAAACAAGCTAATCCTAATTTGACAGTGACATCCGACCTTTTAGATGTAAAAGATTTTGATTATTACTCCGATATAACTTTTGATATAGCCATACCTGGTATCAACGAAATCGTTTTGTCCGGCGGTAGATACGATGACTTAATAGGCAAATATGGAAAGGGTATTCCTGCAATTGGATTTGGAATTAATATCCTCCCATTCTTGAAGAAAGTTGACCATGCAAGTTTTGGAATTCCTGTTGTAGCCGTAGACTATACTAACTCAAAAGATTTTAAAACAATTTTTGGAATTAGAGAATTTTTTAGCTCACAAGGATTCGTAACCATTATATCAAAATCTAAGCACAAAGTAGATTTCGATTTAAAAATCAAAGTTAATCCAAATGGTTCCTTAAAACTATTTAATAAGAAAAATAAACAAATAGGCAGCTTTCAAAATCTTTCCGAATTGCAAAAAGAGGAGCTGTAGTGCCAACACGAACTCGTAATGCAGTTGTGGTTGGAGCCCAGTGGGGTGACGAAGGGAAGGGAAGAGTTGTTGATTTAATTTCAGAGAAATTTGATATTATTGCTCGTTTTCAAGGTGGAAGTAATGCCGGGCACACGATAATGCTCAAAGATAAGAAATTTGTACTTCACCATATTCCCTGTGGCGTTCTAAGGAAAAATAAAGTATCGATTATTGGAAACGGAATGGTGGTTGATTTGGAAACCTTGGTGGAAGAGATAAAAAATCTAAAAAAATCGGGATTTCAAATTACCAATAGAAATTTAAAAATAAGCTCTTTGGCCCATTTAATCCTCCCGTATCATAAATCTCTTGATATAGGAAGGGAAGCCCTAAAAGGAAGTAGCGCTATTGGTACAACGGGAAGAGGCATAGGTCCTGCTTACGAAGATAAAATTGCCAGACAAGGAATACGAATTATTGATATAGCACACAAAAAAACATTAAAAGCGAAGTTACAATTAGTGCTTAAGGAGAAGAATAAAATATTAAACAAAGTTTTTAACAAGCCGACTTTTAAGATAGAAAAAATGATAAGTAGCCTTTCAAAGAACTACAGATATATAAAAGAATTTGTTTCTAACACGGAGGAGTATCTCAACAATCAAACAAGAAAAAACAAGAAGATACTCTTCGAAGGAGCACAGGGTGCCATGTTAGACGTAGATTTTGGTACTTATCCGTTTGTTACATCTTCTTCCACTATAGCTGGTGGAGCGTCAGTAGGCACCGGAGTCCCTTTCTCCTCTCTAGGAACTGTTGTTGGAATCTCAAAAGCTTATACGACAAGAGTTGGACACGGTCCTTTTCCAACCGAAATGTTTGATAATCAGGGTTTGCTATTAAGAGAGTTTGGCACGGAGTATGGAGCAACAACTGGCCGACCAAGGCGGTGCGGGTGGTTGGACTTGATAGCGCTTAAACATTCAATACAAATTTCCGGCATAGATTCTTTGGTGCTTACGAAAGTAGACGTGTTATCTATGTTTGAAACTGTAAAAGTGTGTGTAGGTTATCAAATAAAAAACAAAAAAATCACCACTTTTCCACTCAGTCTTGATGATCTTGGTATTGTGAAACCTATTTATAAGGAATTCGATTCCTGGACTCTAGAGGAAGTGGTGTCGTCAAAAAAAATTCCCAAAAATCTTAATATGTTTATTAAGTTTATCGAGAAGTTCTTATCTACACCTATTTCGATGATATCCGTTGGTCCAGAAAGAGACCAGATAGTCTATCTGTAGAAATCAAAATATCGTTATTAAAAATATAAGATATATACTTGTTAAAAAAATTCCCACAAAAGAAGGTATTTGTATCTGATTTTTTTTTCTGTAAAGTATAAAAATTCCGAACAATAAAACTTCTGCCAAAACTAGAAGACCCCCCAGAGCCCCAATCGAAGAAGTTAAATTTAAATTGTAGACGGTACTAATAATCCCAAATAGGAAGATATTCGAAATATTACTACCAATTACATTTCCTACGACTACGCTAGTTTTTTGAAACTTTACGATTGATATAAGCGACGTAGCAATCTCTGGAAAAGAAGTACTAAGAGCAAAGAAAACTGTGCCTATCGCTGTGGCGTTCCAACCAAAATGATTCATAATATTTCCGCCTGATCCAACTATTGCAGCCGAGCCAAAATATATTAGAATCGAAGATGCCAGTAGCCAGAATACGTTTCGCGGGACCCCCTCTCCCGATTTGCTAATCATTTTGTTAATGTACCTAGGAAGGAAGATGAGTCTGCTCCAAATATGGGAGCCCTTTCTATCTCTAAGCGAAGCGGCTATGTAAAGAAACATTGAGGCAACCATCACCATGGAAATTATTTGTTTATACGAACTATCAGCTACAGGAAAAATTACCAAACACAGCGTTGCACCCATAATGATTAATGAGCGCGAAAGGATATTTCTCCCGTCCGACGAAAAGATTTGATTGGAGGCTATAAGCCCTATTCCTAATACCAAACTAATATTCGCAATATTGCTCCCAAGTATAGTTCCGTAACTTAAAGTGGCGGCTGATTCACCTAGAAAGAATATGGAGTTTAGCATGACAAAGAATTCTGGTAACGATGTACCCCATGCCACAAATGTTAAACCAACCAAAAGCTCAGATATTCCCAGCTTTTTTCCTAGTTCCAATGAGTTTTTAACTAATATGTCGGATCCTACCCAAATCGCCAATATCGCACAAAGAGGTTGGACGATTTGAACTATAGTCAAAGAAGTATCCATTAAGCGATTAACAAACTCAACGCCTCGATATACTTATCGCTGGTTTTTTGTGCTATATCTCCTGGAAGTGCAGGCGCTGGTGGTTTTTTGTCCCATCCAACCGAGGTCAAATAATCTCTAACAAACTGTTTGTCGTAACTTTGTTGACCTCTTCCTGCTGCATATAAACCTTTTGGCCAAAACCTTGATGAGTCTGGCGTTAGAACTTCATCAATCAAGATTAATTCATCGTTCTCAATTAAACCAAACTCGAATTTGGTATCCGCGATTAATATACCTTTGGTATCCGCATAATCTCTTGCCTTAGAATAAATTTCTATTGAATAATCTCTTACTTTATTTGCTAAATCCAAGCCAATAATCTCAGCGCATTGCTCAAAATTTATATTTTCGTCATGCTCACCTTGTTCGGCCTTGGTAGATGGTGTAAAGATTGGGTTCTCTAGTTTTTCCGATTCTAGCAATCCTTTCTTGAGTTCAATTCCACAGACCGTGCCATTTTTTTTGTATTCTCCCCATCCGGAACCGGTTATATATCCACGAACTATACATTCAACCGGGAGGGGCTTGGCTTTCTTTACTACCATAGATCTTCCTTCAAGGATATCGGCATGTTCCTTCAAAGAATCATAATAAGAACATACATCCTGAGTTATAAAGTGATTACCGATTATCTCTGTAGTTAGTGAAAACCAAAATTCGGACAAACGTGTTAAGACCTCACCTTTTCCTAATATCCCTGTGGGCAGGACAGAATCATAGGCGGAGATTCTATCTGAAGAGATGATTAATAGGTTGTCTCCCATATCATATAAATCTCTAACCTTGCCCCTATTTATAAGGTTTTGATTTTCAAGATTAGTTTTAAGAACAATATTTCTGTTTTTAATCATTAGCTAATGGTACCTCCACTACAAGTTATTACACCTGCAGATACATTTTACAATATTTGATTTATCTTTTCATGTATTTACAATATTTTCGTTAAGCTATTTGAGCGCGTAGCTCAGGGGGAGAGCGCTTGCTTGACACGCAAGAGGTCGGTGGTTCAAATCCACTCGTGCTCATTAAAGTGTATGTATGAAAGTAGATATTAAAGGAAATACATCAGAATTTGCAGACGATATCAATGTCGGCGAGATACTTTGTAAGCTAGAGTACGATAGTTCTGTGATTGGCGCACTAGTAGATGGTGAGCTACGAGATATAACATACCAACCACACAAAAATGTAAAACTCGAACCGGTACACCAAAACTCAAAGGAAGGCTTAGATTTAATACGACATACTGCTGCTCATGTACTAGCGGAGGCCGTACAATCTGTTTATCCAGGAACGAAAGTCACCATAGGCCCAGTAATAGAAAATGGGTTTTATTATGATTTTTCTTCAGAAAGAAATTTCACCGAAGAAGACCTTGAGGTATTCGAGAAAAAAATGCAAGAAATAATTAATCAAAAAAAACCAATGCTTAAGAAGCTAGTTTCAAGACAAGATGCCATCGCTACTTTTAAAAATATGGGGGAGACCTTCAAGGAAGAAATTATTAGAGATTTAGATGGCGATGAAGAAATCTCTCTCTATTATCAAGGTGATTGGTTTGATTTATGCAGAGGGCCACATGCCCCTAACACATCGCACGTGAAAGCTTTTAAACTTTTGAGTGTAGCTGGTTCTTACTGGAGGGGTGACGAGGAACGAGAATCTCTTCAAAGAATTTACGGTACAGCATTTTTCAACAAAAAGGATTTAAAAAAATACCTACTCATGCTTGAGGAAGCAAAAAAGCGGGACCACAGAAAATTAGGAAAAGAATTAAACCTCTTTTCTATTACCGATGACATTGGTCCAGGGCTAGTTCTATGGCATCCAAATGGGGCAATTGTAAGAAGCATTATTGAAAATTACTGGAGAGATAAACATATTGAGGCAGATTACAAGATTGTTTACACACCTCACGTTGCAAAATCAACTATTTGGGAGACTAGTGGACACTCAGAATTCTATAAAGAAAATATGTTCTCTGAAATGGAAATTGATAAAAATCGATATCAAACAAAACCCATGAACTGTCCTTTTCATATAATGATTTACAAAAGTGAGCTAAGAAGCTATAGAGATTTGCCGGTCAAATTTGCCGAAATAGGAACGGTTTACAGATATGAAAGATCAGGGGTTCTCCATGGACTCTTTCGAGCCAGGGGTTTTACACAGGACGATGCTCATATTTTTTGTACTTTGGAACAGATTGAATCTGAAGTTAGTCGGGTAGTCGACTTGACTGTCGGATTTTTAAAGGCATTCGGTTTTTCTGATTATGAAATCTTTGTTTCAACTAGACCGGAAAAATTTGTGGGGTCAGAAGACGATTGGGTAAAAGCGACCGATGCTTTAAAGTCAGCTTTAAACAATAAAGGTCTTGGTTTCTCTATTGATGATGGAGGGGGTGCTTTTTATGGACCCAAAATCGATTTAAAAATTAATGACGTGATAGGGAGGTCTTGGCAGTGCTCGACTGTACAAGTTGATTTCAATCTCCCTAAAAGATTTGACCTTAATTACATTTCACGTAATAATGATAGACTTCAGCCGGTAATGATTCATAGGGCGATTTTTGGATCCTTTGAAAGATTTTTTGGTATCTTGGTTGAACATTATGCTGGTGCTTTTCCATTTTGGCTCGCACCTGTTCAGGCCAAAATACTTACTGTGTCTGAGGAACAATTTGATTACGCAGATTCTTTAAAAAAGAGTTTAAGTAAGATAAAATTGAGAGTTGAGGTAGACAAGCGGAACGAAAAACTGGGACTCAAGATTCGTGAAGCTGAGATTAGTAAGACGCCGTATATTTTGACAATTGGTAAGTCAGAAATGGAGAACGAAACTGTCAGTGTTCGACAATATGGTGGAAAACAAATTGGAGAAATCAAATTGAAAGATTTCATATCAATGACCAAAAAAGATATTCCTAAGGAGGATGGTTTATAAGAAAAAAAGTATTTGGTTCAAGAAGGAAACCAAACAGAAACAGAATCAATAATGCTATTAGGGCTAGCGAAGTACGTGTTATAGGTTTGGATGGATCGCAAGTTGGTGTTATTTCAATTAGAGAGGCCCTGCAAATGGCCCAAGAAAGCTCGACCGATTTAGTCGAAATCTCTCCAGATGCTGTACCACCAGTTTGTAAAATCATGGACTATGGCAAGTTCATGTATACCCAGAAAAAACAAACTGCACAGAAAAAGACCAAAACCCAAGCCCTAAAAGAGATTAAGTTTCGACCAAATATTGGAGAAAACGATTTTAATGTTAAACTGAACCGACTTAAAGAATTTCTCTCGGACGGTCACAAGGTTAAAATTAGACTTTGGTTTAAGGGTCGAGAAATAGTTCATAGACGGTTAGGGGAAGAGCTTATTGCCAAGATTATAGAAAAGGTATCTGAATTTGGCGAGTTAGATAATGAGCCGAAGTTCGAAGGTAGAAATTTAACACTCGTTGTTCTTCCGAAAAAAATCAAGGTGGTTAAAAAATTAAATGGGAACTCAAAAGATAAAGTCCAATAGAAGTGCTAGCAAACGATTTAAGTTGAAACCAAGTGGCAAGCTTAAGAGGATAAAAGGCAATAAGCATCATGGCAATGTCCATAAAGCTCAGTCGCGAATAAGAAGACTAAAAGAATCAGGAACGGTTGATGGTAAAAAAGCAAAAAGTTTGAGAAAGGTTATCTCTTCGTAAACGGTGATTTAAATGAGAGTTAAAACGAGCGTTGTAAGAAAAAAAAGAAAAAATAAGCTCCTGAAACAGACCAAGGGTTTCTGGGGCCAACGAAAGAATGTTTTTAAAAGAGCCAAAGAAACGTTACTGAGGGGTATGGCCTACTCATATCGGGATAGAAAAACTAAGAAACGAACTTTAAGATCCCTCTGGATTACCAGAATCAATGCTGCCCTCAGAGAAGATGGTCTAAGCTACAGTAAATTTATCTATTCTTTAAAATCAAAAAATATAGATTTAGATAGAAAAATCTTAGCCGAACTAGCAATGAATCACCCTGACAAATTTAAGAAACTTGTTTCCAGTATCAAGTAAATTCTATTTAAATATCTTTTATATATATCCTGCATGTTGGATTATGAGGAGTGAAACTTAATGCCAAAATCAGCAGGTAGCTCTATATTTCCATCGGAATCTGCAAAGAAGCCTTTGAGATAAAGACACATATGGAATGCTCCGGAGCTTCCTTGCCCTACGGCCTTATAACATTCGTATCGTGCTTTTACTAAATCTCTCAATGTACTTCCTTCAGGCCCTTGCCATGTGGCAGAATAGGAAGGATTTGTAGATAAGAAAAAAGATATTACTAAAAAAATAAGATTTTTTTTATTTAATTATTGTATCAAACATATGGCTAAAATTGGGTAAAATATGTAGTAAATGATTACTACCCCACTATTCGATATACACAAAGACATGGGCGCACGATTCGTTAATTTTAACGGATGGGACATGCCGGTATGGTTTGAAGATTTAAACAAAGAACACATAAAAGTCAGACAAGAGGCGGGAATATTTGATGTAAGCCATATGGGAGAGATTGAAATTTCTGGTAAAGACTCAGAAAGTTACCTCGATTATGTTTTTACAAACTCGATTTTTGGTTTAAACCTGGGCCAAGCACGATACGGATTCTTTTGTAATGAATCGGGCGGAGTAATTGATGACGTTATAATATATAAGATAGCTAGAGAGCGCTTTTTTATATGTGTAAATGCGGGCAATACAGATAAGGTGTTCAGATGGCTGACTGATGCTTCTGCTAGCTATGATGTATCCGTGGCCAATCTAAGTAAATTCTATGGTCAACTTGCCATACAAGGCCCTAGTGCAATAAACTACATAAATGAATTTCTTCCTAGTTCCAACGTTGAATCTATAAAGAAGTACCATATCGCTCCGATATTAGAGCTAGAAACTAAGTATCGGAATCAGCTTGAATGGAAATGTCCCTACGGAAACAATTTTCTAATTGCTAGAACAGGATATACTGGAGAAGATGGTTTTGAATTATTTGTTCCAAACGAAAAAATTGTAGAAATTTATAAAAATATATTAGAATATTTTTCACCAAGCATTCAACCTTGCGGCCTTGGTGCAAGAGATACATTGAGAATCGAAATGGGGTTTCCCTTGTATGGTCACGAATTAAGCGAACAGCAATCCCCAATTGATTCTAATCTGGAACGATTTATAGATATGAAAAAGAAAGAATTTATTGGAAAATCTGAAATAGAGAAAAGTATGATTGATAGTAAAGTTTTTCTCATAGGTTTTAAAATGAATAGTAAAATGATTGCTAGAAGTGGATATGGGGTATTTCAAGAAGAAAAAAAGATTGGATATGTAACTAGTGGAACTTATTCACCCATACTTAAGAAGGGAATCGGCTTAGCGCTAATTGGTCGTAACTGGTCAGATTTAACTCGAATTAGTATAAAAATAAGGGACAATTATCAAAACGCGGAAAGAACCGACTATCCATTTATTTAGGGGGTAAAAATGTCAGAAGTAAAAGAAGAGTTGAGATACACAGAAGAACATGAATGGACCAATAATCAGAATGATATAGTCACGATAGGTATTACGGACCATGCTCAGGAGTCATTAGGTGAAATTGTATTTATTGAACTCCCTGATGTTGGGACTACTTTGGATAGATCTTCTACATTTGGAGTTATCGAATCTACCAAATCAGTTTCAGACCTATATTCCCCTATTGCGGGAGAAGTTGTTGAGGTTAACGGTTCTGTTGAGAATGAACCGGATATTATTAATAAAAATCCTTATGATGAAGGCTGGATTATTAAAATTAAAGCTAAACGCATAGAAGATTTAGATTCCTTGCTTACGGCGGAACAATACAAAAAGCTTATTGATGAATAAAGAAAAAACAAACTTACCTTCTTCGGATTCTTATGCAAATGTATATTCATTTGTCGACCGACATATCGGCCCTAGTCGTAGCGACATTGTAGATATGCTAAAATATCTCGACTGTGACAATTTGGATGAACTAATTTTGTCGACTGTTCCGAATCAAATCTTGCTTGATGTCCCTTTAAAAATTGATGCACCACTTAATGAACAAGAGGCACTTGCTTATTTAAAAGAGAGAATGGAGGAGAATAAAATTTTCAAAAGCTATATCGGAATGGGCTACCATGACACGATAACCCCAACTGTTATCTTGAGAAACATTCTGGAAAATCCAGGGTGGTATACGGCATACACACCTTACCAACCAGAAGTTT
>CESR01091690.1_pt1 | contig 15155 bp, 10 predicted proteins | sample 356351 | NCBI WGS metagenome assembly CESR01 (sample SAMEA2622149, study PRJEB7988) | marine metagenome | isolation source: saline water (ENVO:00002010), including | reverse complement strand
CCTTTTTTTAATAGTTCAAGAAATTTTTTATTTAAAGCGCGTTTGTCATCCATAGAGAATCGACGTGTTTTAATCTTCTTTATTTCCGTGAGAACCTCATCCGCAATATCTGCATTGTTGGTTGCTGAGTATTCAAATGGTGCCAGCAAAGCACTGGGGTTATGCGATATCTCCGCAGGATTAATTGCCCTTATCGTACCTCTGTGAATTATATAAAAGTCATCTAGATTTTGAATCCTTTTTGAAGAAAATATCTTTTTGTTTTTGTCTAGGGTTCTTTGAATAATCTTGTCCGTCAGCTGTCCAATTTTATTTGTGGTGCCATAGAGTGTTTTCATAAAGACACTCTCTTTGGTTAAGAAATCTTCATCCTTAATTTTAAAAAAATCCGCGGCTATAGTTTGAAAATCAGAATCAATTATATCAAATTCGGAAGACTTATTTATATGAAGGTGATTTCTAACTTGAAGTAAGAAATCCAAAGACTCATTGATTGTACGTATTTCCTCCCTGTTTAAAAAATTACCATCAAGAAATCTATCAATTTCTATTTGGCAATAAAAAGCTCTAAGAATCCAAAAACAACTGTGGATATCCCTTAGACACCCCCGACCTTCTTTGATGTCGGGCTCTCTTAGGAAATCTGATGTTCCATATTTTTCATACCTCCTTTTTCTCTCTAGAATTTTTTTGTCTATAAAATTTTGTGATATGTTTGGAAGTAATGTTTTGTTTAATCTATTTTTTAACGTGGTGTGTAAGATTGAATCCCCCGCAATAGCCCTTAAATCAAGTAACGATGTCAGAATTGTTGAGTCTTGCATGCTTGCAAGCTCAAGGCAGTCCTCAATTGTCCGTAAGGAATTTCCAATCTCAAGTCCTGTGTCCCACAATTTGTAAAGGATATTTTCAGCCAAGCCCTTTGCCTCATCTGCCTTTGATTTTTCATAAAGTATAAGAATGTCTATGTCGGACTTTAGGCACAACTCTCTCCTTCCATAACCACCTAGTGCCAAAATAACAATTCCTTTAGATTTATAGTCAATATTAAGTTCAGTTGATATCAACTTGTCGACTTCATTTGAGTATTTATGTGCAACGGCAACCCCACCGTTCTCGCCAGAGAGATGAAATTCTTTAATTCCATCATATAGAAGATTAAATTTGGTAACAAAAGTCTTCATCTTTGCCTGACTCGTCATTTTTTAAAATCAACAAATGTTTCGCCTTGGCCACTAACTTTATTTTCGTATCTAGCCAAAACAAAAAGAAGATCCGATAATCTGTTTACATAAGTCAGCGAGGTGGGATTAACCCATTCTGTCTTTGCTAGCGACACCATTTTTCTTTCCACTCTCCTACATACTGTTCTTGCTAAGTGAAGACTTGCGCCAACGAATGAGCCACTGGGCAAGACAAATTCTTTTAACACCCCAACGTCGGCGGCGTATTTGTCTATCCTATTTTCAATCCATGTTACTCTATTCTTTTTAATTCTAGGCGCTAAGACATTCTTTTTTGAAGCAAGATCAGCTCCAAGTACAAATAAATCATTTTGAATCCTTAAGATTGCTTTCCTACTATCTGTGCTTACCGAACCGGTTAAAACTAGGCCTAATATTGAATTTAGTTCATCGACATCACCATAGGACATAACTCTTGTAGAATCTTTTGATACAATTTCTCCGCCTACAAGCATTGTGTCGCCTGCATCTCCCGATCTCGTATAAACCTTCGTTATTCTGGTTTTTTTTGCCATGAACTATTCTAACTCATTTGGCAAACCTAAACAATTTGAGACTTATTTGTTATTGTTAGATTTATGATTAAGGAGTTATTCCAAAAAGAAGACAGGGTCTCGTTTTCCGATTTTGTTCGATACGCCCTCTATGGTCCGAATGGATACTATAAAAAAGATATTACCATAGAACACAAGAATGATTTTCACACATCTCCTTTAATTTCTAAATTATTTGGGGCAACGATAGGAAATTTTTTTTCAAAAATTATTTTAGAGAAGTTTCCTACAAATACGGTGTCAATTATAGAACTGGGTTCTAATGACGGGAGATTGATTAGTGATATTCTTGATTTTTTTTCTGAACACCACCTAGATATCTATGAAAGACTAGAAGTTTTTATTTTAGAAACAAATTCGTCATTAAAAAAGAAGTTGATTAACAATCTCCAATCACATCAAGATTTAATTGTTCTAGTAGATTCGATTAATACAATTAAATCGAAAACAAAAAAGGGCATAGTTTTCTGCAACGAGTTGTTTGATGCACTGCCATTCAATCGCTGCATTGTAAAAAATGGAAAATGTTTCCAAATCAACCTTCTTGCTAATCAAGATGGAATATCAGGGAAAGAGGAAGAGGCTGATAAGAATTTAATAAAATTTATTAACCGGTTCAACTTAAAAATGAAAGAGGACCTTTTCTTTGAACTTCCCTCCTCTGAATACGAAACGATTTTTAAAGACCTTTCTCAACAATTGGATGAAACATTTTTTTTAATAAGTGACTATGGTGATAAATCAAATTATTTTAGCGTGTCATCAGATCCTCTTGGGACTGCTCGTTGTTTCTACAAGCACCAAGTTTCAAGAAATTTTTATGAGAATATTTTTAGTCAAGATATAACCCATGATGTAAATTTCTCATTGCTTTCTCAAATTGCATCTTGCTATGGATTCAAGGAAATTGCTTTTGTTTCACAAGCTAAGTTTTTACTAGGTAATAACATTCTGGATATATATGATAATTATGACGATTCGGAGAAACTGAAATTAGGCCAAGGATTAAAGGAACTTGTTTCGCCAAATCTTCTAGGAGAAAAATTTAAATTTCTTTTTTTAGAGAGCTCACTTTGTTGATTTGAAGTACACTCCTTTTGCGTTAGAATTAAAACTACTATGGAAATCCAGTGGTCCGATAGGATAAAAAACCTCCCTCCTTATTTGTTTGCCGAGATTGATGCAAAAAAAGATAAATTAATCGAAAAAGGTATTGATGTAATTGATTTAGGGGTAGGGGATCCGGATATACCCACACCCAGTAGAATTATTGAGGCGCTACGCAAATCCTCTTTGAATCCGGAGAACCATAGGTACCCATCGTATGCCGGAATGATGCCTTTTAGAAATGAGGTTGCTAGCTGGTATAAGAGAAGATTCGATGTTGATGTTTCTGGAGATAAAAATGTAATAATTCTTATTGGTTCAAAAGAGGGCGTAGCTCACGCTCCCCTTGCTTTTCTAAATCCTGGCGATGTCGCCTTAGTTCCAAATCCTGGTTATCCGGTTTATTCCATAGCGACAACTTTTGCAGGCGGTACCCCCTTCCAAATGCCCCTTCTAGAATCGAATGGTTTCATGCCGGATTTTGATTTAATACCAGAGGATGTAACAAAAAAAGCAAAAATAATGTTCTTGAATTATCCTAATAATCCAACTACCGCATTTGCTACCGACGAATTTTTCAAGCAAGCAATTGATTTCGCCTATAAACACGAAATTTTAATTTGCCACGACGCAGCTTATACGGAAGTTTATTTTGAAGATAAACCTAGAAGTTTTTTAGAGTATGATGGCGCAATAGAGGTTGGTGTTGAATTTCATAGCCTTTCAAAGACTTTTAGTATGACAGGCTGGAGGTTGGCGCACGTAGTTGGAAATGAAAAAGCTGTTGCTGGCATAGGAAAGATTAAAACAAATATAGACTCCGGTGCTTTCCAGGCGATACAAGAAGCAGGAATAGAGGCCTTAAAAAATTACGAAGTTGGCTTAAAAGATAGAGTGGAAGTCTACAAAGGTCGATGCAAATTGCTTTCAACGGGACTTGAGTCGATTGGAATCGAAGTTTATCGACCCAAGGGAACCTTTTATGTTTGGTTTAAAAACCCTAAGGGTTTGTCTTCAAGTGAATTCGGAAACATTTTACTTGAAGATGCTGGTATTGTGATGACACCGGGCACTGGGTTTGGTGAATATGGAGAAGGCTATACTAGAGCATCGGTTACACTTGAAGATAAAAAACTTATTGAAGCGGTCGAAAGAATTAAAAAGTTATCTATTTAACTATAAAGTTCAATAGCCTATTTTCTATATAAACAGTCCTGGTTATTTTTTTGTTTTCTAAATACTTAAATAGTTTTTTATTGTTTTTTACATCATTAATGATTGTTGCCTCTTCGTTGATATTCGAAGCGTAACTTAAAGTTCCTCGGGTCTTGCCATTTATCTGTATAATGATTTTAATTTCATCTTTATTGATTATCTCCTCATCCCATGTGGCCCAAATCAAATTAATATTTTCTTCTTTATATCTGGTTAGCGACCAGAGCTCATTTGAGATATGAGGTATGAATGGATTTATAAGCTGCAAAAACTGAAAAAGGAAAAAGCCGACAAGATTATCATTTTCATTCTCTTCTAAAAATTTATATCCAGAGTTTAGGAGCTCCATAAGGGATGCAATCGCGGTATTAAACTGCATATTGTTAATATCGCGCGTAACTTTCTTTGTAGTTTTATGTATTTTAATTAACAATCCCCTCTCTTCCTCGTTTAGAGCTGAAAAATCTTTACTAAATTCATTTGTTGTTAAAGCAATATTTTTGGATACAAAACTCCAAATACGTTTTATAAATCTATTAGATCCCTCAATTCCCTGATCGCTCCATTCTAAGTCCTTATCTACTGGGGCGGAGAACAAAATAAATAATCTAATTGTGTCTGCGCCAAGCCTTTCTATAATTTCTTCTGGATCGACTGTGTTACCAAGCGATTTAGACATTTTAGCACCGTTATTCAGAACCATTCCCTGAGTTACTAAGTTATCAAAAGGTTCTTTAATTTTAGACTTCCCGAGTTTATTTAATGAGAGGACGAAAAATCTAGAATAAAGGAGGTGTAGTATCGCATGTTCCACTCCACCGATGTATTGATCGACCGGCATCCATTTATTATATTCATCGTCAAACATTGTTTCGGAGTTTGGAGAACAAAAACGGGCAAAATACCATGATGATTCAAAAAAGGTATCGAATGTGTCAGTCTCTCTAATCGCTGGCTTTCCCGTATGAGGGCACTTTGTATATTTCCATGTTGGATGATTATCTAATGGATTTCCACTTTGTTTCCAGTCTATATCATCAGGTAGTTCGATGGGTAGGTCATCCTCTGGTACTGGAACTATAGTGCCATCATCTAAATACATAATAGGTATTGGACATCCCCAATAGCGCTGTCTTGATATCCCCCAATCACGTAATTTGTATTTTACCGCCTCCTTTCCTAACTCCTTATTTTTTAAGTCACTAATTATCTTGATTTGAGCTTCTTCTGTTGATAAGCCATCTAAAAATTCTGAATTAATCATCAGCCCATCTTCGGTGTAGGCTTCTTTTAGTTTATGATTGGATTTGGTCTTGCTAACAACCTGTACTATCTTCAACTTATATTTCTTGGCAAACTCGAAATCTCTTTGGTCATGTGCGGGACAACCAAACACCGCCCCTGTGCCATACCCCATCAAGATAAAATTCGCTACGTAAACAGGTATTTCTTTTTTTGTGTAGGGATGGATTATTTTCAGTGAAGTATCTATCCCAAGCTTGTCGGCCTTTTCTAGTTCTTCAGTGCTAGAGCCCATACTCTTGCATAGCTTTATGAAGTCAGATACTTTAGAATTTTTCTTAGCTAACTGTAAACTAATTGGATGGTCGGGTGAAAGCCCGATGAAGGAAGCTCCAAATATTGTGTCAGGTCTAGTGGTGAACACTTCTATGGTTTCCGTGGAGTTAATTAGCTGAAAGTTTATTAAGGTTCCTGAAGATTTACCAATCCAGTTTTCCTGCATAGATAAAACTTTTTTGGGCCAATTATTTAGCGTTTTCAGCCCATTGTTTAAATCTTCAGCAAAGTCAGTTATTTTTAAAAACCACTGAGAAAGCTTCTTTTGCTCTACTGGCGCCCCAGACCTCCAACCTTTTCCATCAATTACTTGTTCGTTTGCCAAAACTGTCTTGTCAACGGGATCCCAATTCACATAAGATTCTTTCTTATAAGCCAGGCCAGAGTCATATAAATCCAAAAAAAATTTTTGTTCGTGAACAAAATATTTTTTATCACAAGTTTGAATTTCTCGGGTCCAATCATAAGATAACCCCATCTGTTTCAACTGTGATTTCATTGTTTGGATGTTTGCATACGTCCACTCTCTAGGATGAACGTTATTTTGAATTGCCGCATTTTCTGCTGGCATACCGAAAGCATCCCATCCCATGGGGTGTAACACGTTGTATCCGCTAGCTCTTTTAAACCTTGCTATAACATCGCCAATCGCATAGTTCCTTACGTGGCCCATATGAATTCTTCCAGACGGGTAAGGGAACATTTCTAATATATAGTATTTTTTTTTGCTAGTATTCTTATTAGCCAAGAACAGACCGCTGTCTTGCCATTCCTTTTGCCATTTTCTTTCAATTTCTAGGTGTTTATACTCCATAGCTATTTTTACTAAGCAACGTTATAGTTTAATTTTAATATATACATCATGAATGAAGAAGATAAAAATCTACAAATAAAAAAAATAAGGAGAGGCGCAAAAAATCTAAAATCTCTGGGAATTCAAGGCGTGTATTTGAAGAAAATGGATAAAGATAAAATATTAAATTTGATTCAAGAAGATGCTGGGTCTAATAATCAATTTAATAGCCTGGAAGAAATCAAGCTTGCCGTAGAAAAATGTAAATTATGCTCTTTGCATAAGGAGAGAAACAATACTGTCTTTTCTCGAGGAGACGATAAAGCTGACATAATGTTTATTGGAGAAGGCCCAGGGAGAGACGAAGATATGGCAGGAATGCCATTTGTAGGGAGGGCCGGCCAGCTTCTTGATAAGATTGTGTTCAATGAAGATGCGATGAACTTATCGATACACGATGTTTATATTTGCAATATTGTTAAGTGCAGACCACCAAACAATAGAAAGCCAGAGCTTAATGAGATGGAAGCATGTTTCAATTATTTGGTAAGACAAATTTCTTTTGTCAGTCCCAAAATAATAGTATGTCTTGGTGCAACAGCAGCGGAAGGTATCCTTGGAACCAAAGATAGGATAATGGATCTAAGAGGTAAATTTTTTAATAAATATAATGCAAAAGTTATAGTCACCTATCACCCTGCAGCATTATTAAGAGATGGTTCAAGAAAGAAGCTTGTTTGGGACGATATGCAATTGGTGATGAAAGAGATTAAAAAATGACAAACAGGCTGCATAATGAAAACAGTCCATATTTACTCCAACACTCGAAAAATCCCGTAGATTGGTTTCCATGGTGCAACGAAGCCTTCACTGTGTCTAAAGAAAAAGACTTACCTATATTTTTATCTATTGGCTATTCTACCTGTCACTGGTGTCACGTTATGGAGAAAGAATCTTTCGAAGATCAAGACATTGCAAACATTCTAAATTCGAACTTTGTTTCAATCAAAGTCGATAGAGAGCAAAGACCAGATTTAGATAGTATTTATATGGCGGTGTGCCAGATGATGACTAGCAGGGGCGGTTGGCCCTTGACGATAATTATGACCCCGGACAAAATTCCATTTTTCGCAGGCACATATTTTCCAAAAAAAACCAGGAGCGGGATGGTTGGCCTCTTGGAATTATTGCCGAAAGTTAATGAGGCATGGACTGAGAAACGGGAAGATGTAATTAAATCTAGCAATGCGATACTTAGTTCTCTACGAGAAGTTTCAAACCCCAACCTTCCTGATAGTTTTATTGTGAAAAAAGATATGGAAGAAATATTTGAAAGCTTAAAAGATTTCTTTGATGAAAAGTTTGGAGGGTTTGGAGGGGCTCCAAAATTCCCTAGCCCGCAAAATATAATCTTTCTTGCAAAATTCTACAAGGATACGAAGAACAAAGACGCATTAAGAATGATGGACCAAACTTTAACATCAATGAGATTAGGGGGGATTTGTGACCATATAGGGTATGGGTTTCATCGATATTCAACAGATGTCCAATGGCTTGTCCCGCACTTTGAAAAAATGCTATACGATCAAGCAATGATTTTAGAAGCATTAGTTGAAGCCTACCAAGTTGAAAGCAAAGATTTGTTTAGGGAGACTGCGGATGAAGTCCATCTATATATCGAAGAAGCTCTTTTATCAAAAACAGGGGGATTCTTTTCAGCAGAAGATGCTGATAGCGAGGGAGGAGAAGGTGCTTTTTATCAGTGGTCTTCCGATGAACTTAAGAATATACTAACCAGTGACGAATATTCCTTCTTTAGCCATATTTACAATATTGAGGAAGAGGGGAATTTTTTCGAAGAGACCACAAAAGATAAAAATGGAAAAAATATTATTTATCTAAAGGATGAGATTACTTCCTTCTCATCCACTTTTTCACTAACTGCTGAAATGATTAAATCAGAAGCAAGCAGAATAAAACAGAAAATCAAAGTACGACGAAACCAAAGGAGGCGACCTTTTTTGGATGATAAAATTCTCACCGACTGGAATGGTTTAACGATTTCATCACTTGCAAAAGGATATAGGATTTTTAACAATACCGATTATCTTAATACGGCCAGAAATGTATTTGAATTTATTAAAACAAATATGATATTAGACGATTATTCCCTTCTTCATTGCTACAGAAATGGCCAAGCAACAATTCCAGGTTTAATAGACGATTATTCCTTTCTAACCAAAGCATGTATAGATCTTTATGAGGCGACACTCAACCCGAATTTTCTTAGTTATGGGGTAGGGATTTGTAGAAAAACGATAGAGCTTTTTTGGGATGATGAGAGAGGATCCTTCTTTGCAACTGGAAAAGATGATTCGGATGTTATAGTGCGACAAAAAAACTTATTGGACGGGGCACTCCCCTCTGGTAACTCTGTTGGTCTATATAATTTGATTAAGATTGGTAATTATACCAACGATAGCTCTTTAATAAAAAAAGCACACAAATTGTCTTCTCAGCTCGGGGAGATGGCCAGAAAATTTCCAATTAACCTCGCACAGTTCTTAACCAACCATTATTCTCTTTTATCTGACAATCTACAAATAGTTATTTTGAGTAAAGGAGAGGAGCCGAGCTTAAACAACAAGACTATTGAATATCTCGTTAATTTTAAACACGCAAATAAATCAATATTCTATATTTCTTCTAGTTCTGATAGAAAAGCGTACGATAATATTTTGCTAAACTCTGATTTTCTCCCGGATTTGAGCGAGAAATTTCAAGTATTTATCTGCAAGGATTACAGTTGCAATCTGCCAGTTTCAGGTTTAAATGAAATAAAAAAAATCTTAAAATAGGCTCTATATTTTGACTGCCGAAATCGACTCGTTTTTCTTGATATATATCATTAGTATGCTGATAGCGGCTGGGGTAATTCCTGAAATTCTGGACGCCTGGCCAATGGTTTGGGGTTTAATTTTTAGAAGCTTCTGTTTTAACTCATTTGATAGACCGGGTATTTTTTCAACCTCTAGTGCTACAGGAATCTCCGTCTCTTGTAGCTTGGATATTTTCTCAATGTTTTCATTCTGCCGACCAATGTAACCCTCATACTTTATCTCATTTTCAATAAGTGATTTTAAAATCTTATCTTTGGTGAGTTTTTTTTCTGGACTAAATCTTATTAAATCCTCATAAAAAACCCCTGATCTTCTTAGTATTTCTTTATAACTGCACGGTTTTTTCAACTCGGCTGTGCCGAGCTCACTTAGAATCTTGTTGTTCGTACGGTTTGGAACAATCTTGCATGACTCTAAATCTTTCATGATGCTATTGAACTCCCTCTCTTTCTTTTTGAATTGTTCAAATCGATTATTATCTATAAGCCCAACATCGTAACCAATCGGAATCAATCTGAAATCGGCATTATCATCTCTGAGTAAAAGCCTATGCTCAGCGCGCGATGTAAACATTCGATAAGGCTCGTCAACACCAAGAGTAATCAAATCATCAATCAAGATTCCAATATACGACTCGGATCTTTTTAAGATTAGAGGCTTAATACTCTTACTTTTTAAAGAGGCATTGATTCCTGCAATTAATCCTTGAGCTGCGGCTTCTTCGTACCCCGTAGTCCCGTTAACTTGACCAGCGAGAAAAAGATTGTCAACTTTCTTGCTTTCAAGCGAATATTTAAGATCTCTGGGATCGCAGTAATCATATTCAACAGCATACCCAGGCCTGATTAGATTGGCGTCTTCGAGACCCGACATGCTGTTGATTATTTGAATTTGCACATCAATTGGCAAACTTGTAGAAACGCCATTTGGATAAATCTCGTTTGTATTCAGCCCTTCTGGTTCAAGAAATATCTGATGCCTCTCTTTATCCGGAAATTTAACAATTTTATCCTCAATCGATGGACAGTACCTTGGCCCAACTCCTTGAATTTGACCAGAGTACATTGGCGACCGATGTATATTTTTTCTTATTATTGTATGTGTATCCTCGTTGGTATAGGTTATGTGGCAGGGTAATTGCTGATTTGCAACCTCGAAGTTTGTAAAAGAGAATAGGGTGGGATTTATATCACCCTGCTGTACTATAGTTTTCTCCCAATTAATTGTTCTTCCATCTATCCTCGGTGGAGTTCCGGTTTTAAGCCTACCTACGTTAAATCCTAGTGCTTTGAACGAATTAGAGATTTCTTTAGTTGGAGCTTCTCCCATTCTCCCTGCGCTAGTTTGAGAATCTCCAATATGGATAAGCCCATTAGGAAAAGTTCCTGGAGTAACAACTATACAGTTAGAGTAAATTTCCTCCCCATAACTAGTTTTAATCCCTACGATTTTTGAATTTTTTTCTATTAAAGAATGAATCAATCTTTGTTTGATTGACAAATTTCTTTGAGACTCAAGTGTTCTTTTTATGTATGCCCTATATAAACTTCTATCTGCTTGAATCCGTGTAGCCTGGACCGCAGGACCCTTTCTTGTGTTTAATCTTCTATATTGAATCGATGCAAAGTCAGCTGCCTTGGCCATTTCTCCACCAAGAGCATCAATTTCTCTTACTAGATGGCCCTTGCCAACCCCACCAACGGATGGGTTACAGGACATAACCCCTATAGTATCTAGATTAGCGGTCACCAGAAGCGTCTTTGAGCCTAGCCTTGAAGAAGCAAGCGCAGCTTCGCATCCGGCATGCCCCCCTCCGACAACTATTATCTCGTACTCTTCGCAACTCATAATTTCGTAATCTTATATTATTTGAAGAAAATTAAAAGATTTTAAATCTATTCAAAATATCTAATAATATTTACATGGCTAGAACTGTTGTTGGGATTACCTGTGACATCAAGGGGAAACTTTTTGAATCCGAAAAATTTTATTCTGAAAAAGTTCTTCAAGCTGGCGCTATACCATTTTATCTGCCTATGACGACTTCCAGTAAACATATTATGTCAATCGTTGGGAAGATTGATGCCATTATTATTTCTGGAAGTAGAGATATCAACCCGGCACTGTATGGACAAAAGAAAACTAAAATAATTAATCCACTTGATGCTGCCAGAACGACTAGTGAGATTTTATATATTAACTCTATGAAAAGAAAAAGAAAAAAAATTTTAGGTATTTGTGGCGGGATGCAGTTAATCAATGTTTGTTTTGGGGGAACACTATTCCAAGATATAGAATCAATTGTATCGAAACCGCTAAATCATAAAGATGGAGCAAGCCACGAGGTTGCCATACAAAGAAAGTCGTTGTTGAGTAAAATAATTAAAAAGAAAAAAGTACGAGTTAAAAGTTACCATCATCAAGCAGTCGATGAAGTACCGCCCAATTTTATGGCATGTGCAGAAAGTTCTGACAAGATTATTGAGGGAATAGAGAGTGTTGATGGCAACATTTTGGGCGTGCAGTGGCATCCAGAACTTTCGAATTCAATAGCCGATTTGAATATTTTTAGATGGTTGATTAAGAAAAAGTAAAATTCACTATTTTAATTAAGTTGTTAACGTGAAATATATAATTTTGAAAGGAGTTAAAGAAAACAATTTAAAAAATATTGATGTTGATATTCCAAGAGGCGAGATAACCGTTTTAACGGGTATAAGCGGATCGGGCAAGTCTACTTTGGCATTCGATACTATATTTGCAGAAGGACAAAGGAGATATCTAGAATCATTATCAAGTTATGCCAGGCAGTTCGTTGATAGATTTAAAAAACCAGATTTGGAATATATATCAGGGCTGTCACCCTCTGTCTCTGTAAATCAAAAGACATTTATACGTAATACGCGTTCTACCGTTGCAACCATTACGGAGATTTACGATTTTTTGCGATTATTATACTCCAGGCTCGGCAAAGCCCATTGTTACAAGTGCGACACACCGATTGAGAAAGCATCACCGAGTTCAATAGTTGATACAATTAAAAAGGATTTTCACGGAGAAGATTTAGAGATTTATTTCCCCTTAGCTATGGGAAGCAAGGGAGAGTTTAAAAATGAACTTTTATTGATGTCTAAATTTTTTTCAACGGTAAAAATTGACGGAAAAGTCCATAGCCTCGGTGAGGAGATTATCTTAGAAAAGCAAAAAAAACACACGATAGAAGTCTATATTGATAGTATAAAAATTATAGATGAGAATTTGACGAGACTAAGAGAGTCGATTGATACGGCATTGCAGTACGGAGAAGGCCTGGTATTGGTTGAAACAAACAAAGAAGAGCGGATTTTTAATCAAAACTTAGCTTGTAATAGTTGTGGCCTTACGTTTCCAGAGATCTCCCCTAGATTGTTTTCTTTTAATAGCCCTTATGGTTGTTGCGAAGAATGCGAGGGAATCGGACACTTCGAATATTTCGATGAGGATTTAATTGTTCCTGATCAAGCTAAGTCTATTAAGGAGGGAGCGATAAAGCCATTAAAAGACTCGCAGTTCTATAAGAAATTACTAAAAGATTTTCTTTATCAACAGAACATTGATGATTCACAACCCTTTGAGAAATTATCAAAAAAAACCCAGGATTTAATTTTCTACGGAAATACAAAAACTACAATAACAGATTTTATTAAAAAATATGAGGATACGAAAATGTCCTTTGATGGAATTATTAATATTCTAGAAAAATGGTTTGCTTCATCAAAATCGGACGAAGTAAAAGATGTTCTTGGTAATTATAGAAAAATGGAAGTATGCAATACATGCAAAGGAAGCAGATTGAAATCCCATGCGTTGAGCGTCTTTGTGAATGACTTGAATATTTTCCAGATTTGCAGTATGCCTGTTAGTCGATGTTTAAACTTTATAAAAAAGATTAAATTTAAAAATTCTCAACAAATAATATGGGAAAGAATTAAAGATGAAATAATCGACAGGCTCGAATTTCTCTCTAATGTTGGGTTAGATTACTTAACTTTAAATCGAACTGCACCAACCTTGTCCGGGGGAGAAGCACAAAGAATACGGCTGGCTTCGCAATTAGGAGCAAAGTTGACAGGAATTACTTATGTTTTAGATGAGCCAACAATAGGTTTGCACCCCAGAGATAATAAAATGCTTGCCGAATCATTACAACTTCTAAAGAAAAGGGGGAATACCGTCATAGTTGTTGAGCACGATGAAGAAACAATTAGAAGTAGTGATTACATTATCGATCTTGGTCCCGGAGCTGGATTTCATGGTGGTTGTGTCGTTGCAACGGGTCGACTATCAGACATATCAAAAAATAAGTCATCAGTGACGGGTAGATATCTGGCAGGCCATAGGAAGATTAATACAAAACGATTAAATAAAAATCCGGATAAATATTTTGAAATAATGGGGGCTTCTCTAAACAATTTAAAGAAAATTGATATTAAAATCCCCATAGGAAGAATATCCTGTGTTACTGGTGTATCTGGTTCGGGAAAAAGCACGCTTGTGGTAGACACCATATCTCAAGCTTTGCCCGGTTATCTTCTCCCCCAGAAAAAAAGACTGTTTCCTTTTGTTCAATCTATAAAAGGGTCCGAAAATTTTGATAAAATAATTAGCATCAATCAAGCACCAATAGGAAGAACTCCAAGATCTAATCCCGCAACATATATAGGAATCTTCTCTACAATTAGAGAAATTTTTGCCTCTTTACAACAATCTAAAATGAAAGGTTTTTCGGTAGGGAGATTTAGCTTTAATGTAAAAGAAGGAAGCTGCCCCGAATGTTCGGGCGCCGGTAGCGTAAAGATTGCGATGAACTTTCTTCCTGATGTAAATGTTACATGTGATTTGTGTGATGGAAAAAGATTTGATTCCGAAACTTTAAAAGTAACTTATAAAGAAAAAAATATGGCGGACATATTGGATATGACTTTCGAAGAAGCAGAAAATTTTTTCTCAGGATTCCCTACGCTAAAGTCAAAAATTGAAATTATTAATTCCGTTGGGCTAGGGTATTTGCAAATTGGTCAAGCTGCTACAACTCTCTCTGGTGGTGAAGCGCAAAGAATTAAATTATCGAGAGAATTAATAAAAAAAAATACGGGAAGAGGGTTGTATATTCTAGATGAACCCACAATTGGTTTGCATTTCTCAGATGTTGACAAATTGCTTAATGCTATTTATCAATTAAGAGAATCAGGAAACACTGTTGTTATTATTGAGCACAATATGGATGTCATTAATGCTTGTGATTACATCATTGACCTAGGTCCAGGTGGAGGAGAAGATGGAGGAAGAGTTCTTTTTCAAGGACCTATTGAAGATTTTGAAAATTGTCAAAAATCTGAGACGGCATATTATTTGAGGAAGCACCTAAATAAACTAATACGAAATAGTAAAGTTAGAAACAATAAGACTAAAAAGTAAAAAAGCAACGACAAGTCCAATCATGACATAAGAGTGCTTGTGGTCTACTCCTCGCTTAGAGTTCGGAACTCTGTCTGGGTAGGCAAGAACCACATCATCTTCTTCGACTATGTCTGTTGAATCGGACTCTGATTCGCTCGCCTTGCTTTCTATTTCACTCTCTTCTGACATGACATAGATGATAAACTAAAGCGCCAAGACTTTAAATAAGATATTGTTAAGGATGTAATACTATTGTATCCTTAGTTTTTGGCAATTTTTCTAAGATTTTTGGTCTATTAGAACCAGAAATTGTAGGAGGAGGAGG
>CESR01169752.1_pt1 | contig 15190 bp, 12 predicted proteins | sample 356351 | NCBI WGS metagenome assembly CESR01 (sample SAMEA2622149, study PRJEB7988) | marine metagenome | isolation source: saline water (ENVO:00002010), including | reverse complement strand
GACCAGCGACCGTCGTCGCCCAGAGTACACTGTAGCGATCCATCAGCAAGCGATCCTGCGTTTGTCCTGCGAGGCCCGCCGGAAGAACTGGATCGTAACCGAATGCCGGATCGAGCATGTCGGCGACGTGTAGCAGCTCGCGCGCCAAAAACATCTTTAACCCCGGCAGATCAATGAACGAGGCTGGAAGCAATCGAATGACAACACGACGCCGGTTGCTCTCATCAACATCGGGCTCCGGTGGCCGAACAAAGAGCTCAGCACCTTCGTCGCTGGCTCGTTTGGCAATCGCGACAACGCAGAGGCCAAACGACTCCTCGATAAGCGGTAGATCAGCAAAAGCACCCCGAATTGGCTCCTCTAAGTTGAAGCGTTCGAACCAACCGCCGTGCAACTCAGCGAAGAGAGGCTCTCGATCTTCCGGATCGGTTTGCTCATAGATCCGATCACGTTCTTGATAAAATGTTCGATCATCGCGGACGATGGCAACCGCCTCCACTGCCGCTTCGACCAGTCTTGTTTCCAACTGAATCATGTTAAACATCCTTGTTCATTACAATCAGACTCGCCACAAGCCATAGGCGTCTTGTCATCTTCAGTAGGCCGCAGTGCCAGCTCATTGGGTCCGGCTTGAAGACCAACGCGAGCGCAATCGAACGTAACAAAGCTCGCAACGACGCGTCCCATCGAACCAAAGAACCCGGAACTATCGGCCTGACTCAAATAGGCACCGAATGCCGGCGCGAAGCGGCCGAGATGATCGCGAAGGAACAACTTCTGTGCCTTGCGGGTGTCCTAAAGCATTTCCGCGTCATCAACTTCTAAGGCATGTGCTTCTTTGCGGGCCAGAACCGCCATAAATTCGCACTCAACCTGCACGTGATCAACCCGATCGTGACGGCTTGGGTCCAAGTCCAGTCCGAAGGCCGCAAGAAACCCGCCGAGATCAGCCAATTCATGAGGTTGGAGAAATAGTGCAGCCTTGCCATATTCGGTTTCGTAGGGTGTTACCTGACCTCGTGCCGTATGACCGAAGAGTTCAGCGTATCGTTGTACGAGAGCTTCTTCTCTAAGTTCATCGCTTTCGGATTCTGGTTTAAACGCCGCAGCAACCTCACCAGGGAAATGACGGCCTGAAAATTTCATGCAGCAAATTAGCCGTTGGGATTGATTCTAGCGAGTTTGCGACAGAGCCGGCAAACATCATTCAGCAACAAGAGCGTTTTGATAACTTTGTGAAGACGTATAATGAAGAGCGCCCTCACCGCCGAGTCATTTACTGGCTAACTCGCAACCGGAGCACCCTTCATCAAAATCCGCAGTCTCTGTTGGGAGAGGATTCCGGGGCGCCAACTCTTTGGGTGGTTCAATGTCAAGGATCATGCGCTCGACGGCAGTAAACGCCGCAAGCACTGAGCCCAGCGCTGTGTGGAAATTCTCCGGCGCACACGGTGGTTCAGATTTATCGCCAGCCTTGTGACGCAGCGCCATCGCGAACGCCGGTAGCCACCAGCCAAGATGTTCGGTAAAGAACTTCTTCTGGGCATCGTGACAAATCCTGGCGCGTTCCTCTGCCTCTGCCTCACCACTTTCCAGTGCCCGCGTTTCTTTGGCGATGAGCCATGACATAAACTCAAGCTCAAGCGCGACGTGATCTGGTCGTTCGCGCTGGTCGTCCGATGCCTCTACGCCAAAGGCCCGAAAGAAACCTGCGACGTCGGCCATGCGGTGCGAACGACTCACTGAAAAACTCTGGCTTGAGTATTCGCTCTCGTATGGTGGACACTCTTTGGACAGTACAAGACCAAAGATCTGATCGTGGGCTTCTGCAAGCTTCTCACGAGAAGTGCTGTTGATAAAAGAGAGCAGCGCCGATGGTTCCAGGTACTCCAGCCCAAGTTCACCTGGCGCTAAGCCGCCACTTGGTGAGTCGTCAACCTGTACCAGGGTTTCTGCCCCCAGCTGCACGGACTCTTGCAAATCAGGATCAGCCAAGCCGGGCCAGCGTTCAGCTCTTGGATCAGTGGCGCACAATGCCAAAAGCCGATAAATTTCTTGACGGGCAGCTCGCACTGCAGCGGAAGGTGGTATGGTGGGATTTGTTGTTTGCATTAGATTGAATTCAAGTGTTGTTTTGGGCGTTCAAAGGTTGGTTCTTCGACTGTAACTCGAACTACCTCTTTACCCACTTTGTTAAAACCAATAACCGTATCGTTATAGAGAGTTTGTGCTTTCTTCTTACCGTTAGGCATGGTGACCTCGCGTTCGCCAAGTTTCGGACCTTTTTCAATCTTGTATTTGAAAATCACCTGTCGCGTTGCCCGAAATAGCTGCATGACTGCCATCAGTTCCCGGTCTGGGCAGCAATACTGCTCGATAGCATTTTCGACACCGGGACCAAACATTTGGTTAAGATACGCACGTGGTACCCAACGTGGTGGAATGTAATAGCCGTTCGGCTCGGTGCCAAACTGAGGGTAGAGTGGCAGCGCTATCTTTCGCTCTCTAATCAAATAGTGCAGCGGGTTGTCTGGCGCATCCGCCCAGCTTCCATCCGGGTTCTTTTTGACCAGACCTTGCAGCCGGATTTTGCCAACGCAAGATGACATGCAACGCGTCTCGATGGGGGCACCATCTGGGCTCAGTTCCTTATCTTTGCCTTCGATACGAGGATAACAACCGATGCATTTTTCGGAGGCCCCCGTGGAGGGTCGGTACATCGCTTTCTTGTAGGGACAGGCTTCGACACATTTGCGATAGCCGCGACAGCGTTCTTGATCGATGAGAACAATGCCATCTTCGGGGCGTTTGTAAATCGCCTTGCGCGGGCATGCTGCCAAACAAGCGGGGTAGGTGCAATGATTGCAAAGTCTTTGAAGGTAGAAAAACCAGGTTTTGTGCTCCGGAAGTTGTGCCGAACGACCCCACTCTCCTGGCTTCATCACTTCCCCGGTCGCTGTTTCCTCGTGAATGTTGGGACTCTTCCATTCCTTGTCGGTCGGCAGATATCCAAGAACCCGATTGGAACTCGCTCCGCCCTTACCGGCAGCCTCGAAGATTGTGTTGCCGGCGAATTTGTTATTCTTCCAGTGCTGGCCTCCCGGATTCTCCTTATCGAGCATATCGAGGAGTTTGACGTCCCAGTGATGCGGGTAGCCACCGTAGGGCTTGCTTTCGACGTTGTTCCACCACATGTACTCTTGATCTTGCGAGAAGGTCCAGGTTGACTTGCACGCCATCGTACAAGTCTGGCAGGCAATGCAACGATTGATATTGAAAACAAACGCAAACTGCCAGTCTGGGTGTTTCTCTTGATATGGATACGCCATTTGGCGTCCAAGCTGCCAGTTGTGGACGGAAGAACCCGTTTTCATGCTCATCGTGAATCTCCAAGGGTTGCGCTTGCGTTAGATTGAATTTGAACCAAATCCGGATTAGTAAGGCGATTGTTTTGGTGAGTTTCCTCGCTCTGCTGGATTGCAACCTGAACCACGCCACAACGTGCGAGCACAGCTCTGACACGCGCGCGCAGCTGCTCGGGTGGAACGGCGCGCCCTGCGTTATAGGTCGATCGAAAAAAAGGACGATTAAAGAGTTGTAGGATTTGTTCCTCCCCCCAACCAATGCTGGCGTACTCCTCAGCGATGCTGTCAACCATCAGGCTAAGGTCGCCTTCGAGTTCTACTCCGGTCAACTCCATTGGGTCTTCCTGATCCGGCTTTTTGATCATGACTTCACCTTTGTTAGTTTGCCATCAATGAAACGCCTAAGTATATCGGACTCTGCACCCGGTGTACTCATTCGTTCCCCAGGCTCCCACGCCCCTTTGCCACCCAAACCGCCATCTTCGGCTTTCACCACGCGGACGAGAGTCTCCTTGGGCACCGTGTTGACACCATGATTATCGACCGCGAAACCGAAAGTGAACCCCATTGCGCCGGTCTTCTTGTGAAAGAGCGTGTCGGTTTGATGCATCGGCATCAGCCAACTTCGGGTGATGCTTTGATGTGAACCGTAGCGATAGCTGGACTGATAGCCCGTACCCGCAGCGAGCGCACGGCCATCTTTGCGACTCTCATGGGCCCTGACTGTATTCGGTGTTCCAATCCAGCCGGTGTGTTTCATGATGGTCATGTGATAGGGTAGCGACGGATTGAATTTGAGACGCACCATGCATCGATAGGCTCGTGCCAGGAAGCCGCCCTTGCTGGCCCCAATAAAGGGACGGTCTTCGATGTTGGCATCAACATAGACGTAATCACCTTCCTTGAAACCCTGGTCAGCGGCCGCTAAGGGATTCATCTGAATCTGACGGTCACCAACCCCAGGACTGCGTTTGTCTTCGCGGGTTGCGTCACCAAAGCTCGAGCTCCAAATCCAGTTCCAATCAACCGTTGACCAGGATGAGTGGGTGGTGTGGCGACTCTTGGGTGTTGAGCAGAAATAGCGATAACCCTCTTTCCACAGTGGGTTGACGGTATTTTTCACTTCGCTCCAGGGCATCATCACATTGCGTACGGTGCGTCGATCTGGATCCATATCGTCGAGCGAAATGCCGTAGCTTTGCGGACGCAAATAGGGACTGGTTGAGACAATGACGTTAGGCAGATACGGTGTTGCCTCCGTACCCTCGCGATGCACTATGAGATTCTCGCCGTAGTCGATAGCCTCCTGTAGATCGCAGTATCCACTGAGCCGACCGTTGTCGGTGTAGAAGGGCTGGCTATCGTGGATCTGCTCGTAGAACGCCACGCGTGGATAGGTTCGGAAGAGCATCAACGCTGCACCGGGTTCACCAGGTTTGCCATCCTGTCCACCGTATGCGCCCGAGAGGATCTTTTCGACGGTGTACGGACCGTTCTCGCCACGCGTTGTCGTGCAGTTATTCAAGACGCGCTGGATATAGACGCGCGACTTCTTTTCAGTGACGTATTTCCAATAGTCGGAGTAGCGTTGGTCTTTGTGCAGCTTGGCCAGGGCATCACTCACGACCGCGAAGATCGCCGCATCATCCTTTGAGTCATGCACCGGCTTGATGCCGTCGCCACCCCAAAGCTGCAAGAAAGGATTGGAGCAGGCTGCACCGAGCTCAAGATCCTGGAACTCGATCCAGGTATTGGCAGGCAGGACGAGGTCCGAGTACTCTGCCGACGCTGTCCACTCGACCTGCTGGTCAACGATCATGTCGATCTTCGGGAAAACGTTGACGACCAGATTATAGATCCACTTGGCCTGGTTCAACAGGTTCGCATTGTTGTACCAGATCATCTTTGTGGGCGTCGGCAAATGGGTTTCTCCAGTAAATCGTTTGCGACCCTTCGATGTCTGAACCACCAGAGGCTTGTCGCCATGTCCCCAGAATGCAACGTCCTCACCTTGAGTGAAGTTCTTCAGATGGTGATGGGTGATCCTCTCATTCTCATCGAGGACCGGTTTGAAGGGATTCTCGTGTGTATAGGTACCAGCGCCAGGACCGGACCATGCCGAGCCTTGCAGCAAGGCACCCTTGTAATTGCCAGCCCAGGTAAAGACGCCGGCACCATGCTTACCAAAGTTGCCTGTGAGCATCAGTGGCAGGTGGCAAGCTCGGTTGTGCAGCGTGCCATGGAAGTAGTGGTTGGTGCCTTCACCGTGATGGATGGCAACTGGATCGCCATTTTTGGTCGTCTCCCAGATGTCCTTTGCCAGTCGTTCGATGAGTTCCGGCTTGGCACCACTGATCTCTGCGGTGGTCTTGAGATCGTAGTCCTTGAGGTGCCGCTTGTACATCTCGTAAACCGGCATGACTTCGACTTTCTTGCCGTTGACCAGCTCTACCTTGAAGCTGCCTTCCAACGCCGGGTTGATTCCGGTCTTCTCGAAATACTTGCCGACATCGTCGCGCGTGATTGCAACGACCTTCTTGGTCTCCGAATCCCAGACCGTGAAGTCACCTATCCTCTCACGTTGTTCGGCAGTGAGTTCCTGGATCTTAAACGATGGCCCCTGGCTGATATCTTGGGCCTTGTAGTTCTTTATGACGTCCTGCGGACGCAGCCGCTTGAGCGTGTCGGTACGTACGAGCAGTGGAAAATCGGTAAATGACTTACAGAACTTCTCGTCGATCCACTTGTTGTCCATCAGAATTTTTGTAACCGCCAGTAGCACTGAGGTATCCGACAGCCCTGGACGAACGCCGATCCAATAGTCGGCCTTGGCTGATGGCGCAGAGTAATCTGGTGTAATGACAACAATCTTGCCACGTTCCATCGTTTCGTTGAGCCAGTGACTTTCCGGCATCTTGTTCTCGACCAGGTTCTTGCCGATTTGAATGTTCAGCTTGGTGAAACGCAGGTCAGCCATATCGCAGTCTGAGGTCTGCAGACCATGTACGAAGGGTTGCCCTGGTGCTTGATCACCACGCCAGGTGTACTCAGTCCATTCACGGCAGCCGGCGACATCTTTCTCCGGAACGCCACGCGTGTGATGGTCAACCAGACCCATCATGTTCGCGAAACGAAACAGTCCGAACTTACCGACCATCCCGTGGATCGGCAGGCTTGAGCCGATCTTCATCGTTCGAGTACCCGCGCCTTTCGTAGCGGTCACCATATCTTTGTCGTAGCCATCTTTCTTTAGCCGCTTGGTGCCCTCATCGCCATTGTATGTACGAGCGACCGCATCGATGCCGCGGGCTGCGTAACTGGCCGCATCCTCCCATGGAATACTAACGAACGAGTCGCTGCCACGGTCATCGAAACGATACTTCGTGCGCAGCTCTGGGTTGTCAGACAAGGAAGGAAAGCCGGCATCAGCCCACTCTTTCCAGCCCTTACGAACCGCGGGCCTCTTGAGCCGATAGGGTCCGTACACACGGCGCTGGAAAGTGAAGCCTTTCGGACAGCCACGCGGATTCCAACCTCTACTGGCGTTGTTGCCATAGAGATCACCGTAGCGGTGGTGGTCATAATTCTGCTCGGAGCGAATCACCACGCCATTGCGCACGAAAGCGCGCATTCGACACATATGAGTATCGTTGGGGGCACAGATCCAAGTGAAGGTGCGATCGAAGGCATATTGATCGAGGTAGACCTTTTCCCAGTCACGATTTGGGTAGTGGTCCAGCGGATTATTAATGGTTTTGATCCCACTGAGCCCGCCAAGTAAATTTTTCGTCGGCGCACAGGCCGCAACCGTTGCAAGCCCAGTTAACTTGATGAAATCCCGCCGCTTAAGTCGTGTGTCTTTTTCATTCTCGCTCATTTTGCCACTCCATTGTTAAGCAGAAGATCTCCCCAGATGCTCACCGACTTCTGTCCGTTGCGTTGAGCAAGGCGGCCGTCCCAAATGCCAAGCGCAATGGAGACTTTTCCTGCCGAAAAATCGATGTCGTCAGTTCGGGTTGTGTGTAGGGGACGATGGAAAATCACCCGCCACTGGCCGTTGCTCCATTCGCCTTCTGCGCTTGGTGCTTCGCCATCGGTCTGTGCGGTTAGATTGCCGAATTGTGCCGCCCTAAAGAGCGTGCCACCACCATGATTGGACGCCACCGTATTACCAACGCTCGTCGCCGTTGCAAGAACCCCCTCGTCGCTTCGTTTCTTGTCCCAGACAGTTTTTACAGACGGGTAGATGTCATTATGGGCAGGATTGGCCTTGGCGTGCACTGGTGCGGGAGCCCACTGCCAAATCTCTACGGATCTGTCTGGCCGACCCATCGTAAATAATGGCGGTTCAGGATCCGTTGACATCATCAGCGCCGCTCGATCGCTAAATGCGGTGGTCGACCGTCCAAGTGTATCCCTCTGCGGATCAGGCCACGACACCAGCAGAGCAAGGTTCTTTCCATCGCTGGCAGCACGCACAGATACTTCGCGCACTGCATCAGGATCATCCCACAAATCAAAGAGGTTTACATCGCTTGCTTTAATACTATTCCAAGCGGCATCATTCACCTTCGTTGGTGTGGTACTGACCTGCTGCACCGTAATCGCTGCCGCAGTGATCCATGACTTCTCTTGCAATTGTGGGTTCGACAAGGACTGAATGTAGTCAACCATTTGCCAGATCTGGTCTTCAGGAATCCCGTCAAACCCCGGCATTGGCGTGCCAGGCATGCCGAGGGCGATTCGCCGGTAGAGTTCGATATCGTCACGACCACCTTTGAAAATGCCTTTCTTAAAATTACGAGAGGTCGTTGGATAACCCTCATTCGTTCGCCACGCCGGATCGTCCCGACCGGTGCCATCCTCCGCATGGCATCTTGCACAAAGAGTTACAAATGAGGCCTTTGCTTGGGCGGAACTGGCCCTTTTAGTGGGGCGACTGACATTGACAACCTCACCCGGAGTCAGATTCTTGTCTGCTCTTTTGGCGGCTTCGGCCTCAGTGCGGCCGTCGGCGATATAATCCTTGACGACCTGGTCGCGCTGGAGGCCCAAGATGTACTTGGCAAGCTGTTGCTTCTGCGCCTTAGAGAGCTGAGGCCATGGCGGCATCGCAGTTCCCGGCAGCCCCTTGGTGATAGTTCGAACGAGGTCGGCCTCGGTGGCAACTCGATTCTTCGTGGAAACAATGCGAAATTCCCCCGCACGAAAGTCTCTCGGCTTCGGCTGCAGGAGATAAGCAGCATCACCGTCGCCCCGGCCGTCATCACCATGACAAACTGCGCAATTGGCGCTATAAAGAGACTGAGCGTCTGCGGCAATAGCCTGTTTGGCCGAACTTTCACTGCCTACAACCATAAGAGCACCCGCGATTATGATGCCAATCTGTTTGCGTACCATGTTTACCCTCACCTTCATTGGAACTTAAAATGACTTCGATTTTAATTTGTAGCCATATCCGCGTTGTAGGTAAGCGTGACCTCTGCTGTTTTACCGGCTTTAACCCTCACCTTTGTTTTCTGAAAACCGTATTTTTCATGCCATGTTTCCAGAGTATATTTTCTGGCAGGAACATTGGCTAATGTCACAGTGCCGTCGGCGCCTGTGACGCCATGAAAAGGGTGCTCTGCGACATAGACGAAACCAACCATCCACGGATGAACATCGCAACGAAAGGTAATGATTTCATCACCGTCGTCAAATGTTTTTTCCAGTGTTTTGGCATTTGCCGGCATTGCGATATTAAATACTGTTTTTTTCGCTCTGCCTTTGTAAGTGTGAACATTATGCAATGTTGTATCACTATTTTTAATTTGTAGTGTTTGACCAGCCATCATACTCAAAACCCTGGGACGATACATACAGGCCTTCTGATCGATAACAGAGGCCTCTGCAGGTGCCTTAAACTTTCCTCGTACACCTTTGCTCAATTTGACAACTGTATTTCGCAGGGTTTTGTTGTTGTTCACTAAAACCGTCTCGGCGTTCATGGATGTTTTGGTACAGAAAGGGTCTTGCTTTCGCTCAAGAGTCGCCATTGGAGGAGCTTTTCCTGCAAAATGCACAGTAACCTTAATGCTTCCCACCTCTTCAGCCTGTTTGGCTGAACTTTCACTGCCGACGACCATAAGGGCGCTTACGATGATGGCGACAGCCGAAAATCGGCTCAGAACCGCAAAACGGGTAATCTCACACATTGTATTTTCTCCCAGCATTGTCACGAATCCCATAATCAACTTGTCTTTCACTTCTTACTCCCGGATATCTTGGTGAACAGCCGCTCAAAGAGCAATTTGCAGGCCAAGTTCGAAAAGGCACCTGATCTCGAAAATTTTGTATGAACAATTTGTTTTGCGATATTGTGGCGATGGTGCATAAAGCAGTTCTGCTTCGGTGTTTACTGCATTTGCTGAGAATCCGAATGGGGTGGGGTCTTCTCCATCGAGGAATGCGTTTCATTTTCAGTACTTAATGATGTTACCGAATTGGAACTTGGCAAAGCGCTTTGGGTTACTGAGCAGTAATCCTTCACCCGATTTCTATTGCACAATATTGGTGGCACATAGTTTGCACAAATCCGGCTTTAAAACTTATTTGGCCTTACTTGGGCTAAAAGAGAGAAAGGGATCACTTCAATGTTCGAAAACTTACCAGAAGGACATATGCTAACAACCCTTTTTAAAGAGCATGAACAGATATTGCACAAGCTCGACGAATTAGAGAAGACCGCAGAGATGCTTTCTACAGTCGATGCCGATGCGCGCGTGGATTTTTTAAAGAAAGCTAACGGATTGGTTAGTGAAGTGTTGGGCGCCGAGCCGCACCACCAAAGAGAGGAGGAAGTGCTCTTTCCGGCGATAGAAGAGTTGGGCATTGCCGGACCCCCAAATATGATGCGCACAGAACACGATATGATGCGTCAAACCAAGCACGCGTTGGAGGAGAGCACAAGGGAACTCTCAGGCCACTGGCCATCGCAGCTCTCGACGATAGAAGTTCTGACCGAAGAATTATGCACGACTCTTCGTCACCATATCTACAAGGAGGATAATATTCTCTACCCGATGGCTTTAGATGCTATCGAGAGTCAGGAGCAATGGGCGAACATGAAGGCAGAGTGTGACCGTATTGGCTATTGTTCCTTTTACACACCAGAGACCTGAATTTTATTTGTTGAGCATAGGAATCATGACTGCTTCGCTACAAATCATTGAATCTGCGCCGGTAAGAACTTCACCTTTGGCCGGCCCAATGCTGCAAGATCAATTTGGTCGAACCTTTGATTATCTTCGTATGGCCATCAACACTCAGTGCAATCTTCGTTGTCTCTACTGCATGCCACAAGAGGGACTCATTCCTGCATGTACAGAAAACCTCATGACAGAGGCACAAATGATACGTGTTATTCGGATTGCTTCTGAATTAGGCGTGCACAAGATTCGTTTTACAGGGGGGGAGCCTCTTCTACACCCTCAGATTCTCTCTTTGGTGCAAAGAGCCAACTCTATTCCTGGAATCGACAGCGTCCATCTTACGAGCAATGGTGTGATGCTTAAGGATATGGCGCAGGACCTCGCAAAGGCAGGCCTTAAGGGCATCAATATAAGCATTGATAGTTTGGATGCCGAGAAATACCGAGTGATGACAAGAAGAAACACGCTGGAACGAACGTTGGCAGGTTTGAATGCCGCTCTTTGCGCTGAAATTCAATCAGTTAAGATAAATACTGTTGTCCTGCGCGGTTTTAACGATAACAAATTGGTAGAGTTTATCCGCTTAATTAAAGAGTACCCCATCACTCTTAGATTCATTGAACTGATGCCATTTGATGCTCAACAGATCTGGAAGACAGGGAAGTTTGTGAGTGCCGAGCATATTAAGTGCATTCTAAGAGAACACTTTCCTACAATGTATTCTGTCGATGGCACCAAGACGGAGCATTATATTTATAAAATACCCGGACATAGGGGGAAAGTAGCCATCATCCCAGCCTTTTCACGAAATCTTTGTTGCGCATGTAATCGTATCAGGGTGACTGCCGATGGAAAAATTCGTAATTGTCTCTTTTCTCATAATGAATTCGACCTTCTGAATTTATTGCGGAACGGCGGGAACGACACAGAAGTTAAGAATCGACTAAGAGATGCTATGTGGCAAAAAGACATCAATGGATGGGAGGCACGAGACAAAGGGCAAGAGACAAGGAAGTCAATGGCGCTTATTGGCGGTTGAGTGCAAATTAGAGTTACAGCGCAATTGCAAATAGCGCTCTTTGGTTTTGCGAACCATCGTTCAGGGAGGAGACAACTTAGGGCCTCTGTACTTCTTTCATGGTAACAAGAGTGTGTTGTCGTGATACCCAGTCGTAACGTTTTGTCTCATAGCATGTCATTGAAGATAATTTTTTTTGTTGTTGTTAGGTCGAAAGCCGATAGAGCGATGCAAAAGCAGATACTTGCCGGCGGCGTTTCATAGGCATTTTAGAGAGTATTGAGGGCTTGAGTTTGGCGTATATGTTGCAGTGACAATATGGCTGGGTGTGTGCATGACGTGAGTTTTGCAGCAAACATTTATTGAAGAAAAGCCGACTTTTTTGTGAGAGTTTTTTCTTAGGATGTGCGCTCAATTAGGAGACTGCGATCACATGGGAAAAAACCATAGCATTGGTATTATCGGACACAGTTGTGAAATAAAGGCTGCTTGTCGAAAAGCTCTTGGTCTGCTTTTTCAGGTGGTCTTTTATGAAGACGTTGCTGAAGCTTGTTCAAAGCTCAACCATAGCTTCTTGATCTTTTGTATGCAAAACCCCAAACCCGAAGACACCCAAACGCTCAAGAAGTGTCTGGAGTTCAACAGCGAACTTTCAGTGCTTGTTCTCGCGGCAAATTTGACCGCCAATCAGGCTGTTGAGTTGATCCAATTTGGTGCGGTTGATTTTTTAGAGTTACCGACAGAATCTACCGAAATTCGACTCAAGGTTGAAAGGCACCTCCTTGGCCGACGTGGGCCAATCTTTGTGGATGAACTATTCATACCTTTTGAGCCAAGTGGTGGGCGTTTACCGCAGCCCTATATGGGGTCGAACAGGCGAATCTGTTACCGGGCCAGCGTTCCCTTAAACTCAGGCGCAAGAGTGCAAGTCTCTGGTGAAGGTCAATCCTCTTTCTTCGAAATACTTGAACTTTCCGTTGTGACCGATGCCCGCCCTGGGGGTTTGCTTTTGCGTCCAGCCCTTAGGGCACCGTCCAGCGAAACGTCCGATGGAGTCGGGACAGACATCGACGTTGGTGCACAAAGTTCCATGACAAAGTTTGCCGGAAAAGAGCCTGAAGTGATGTCTGTGCCGTGGCAGATCTTAAAGGTTGGCCATCAGTGTGAGGCTTTGATCACTGTTCCGGATCTTTTGAAACGGGTTGTTCCTGTAAAGGCTCAGATTGTTTGCGTTAATCGCGACAAACAAAAACTGATAAGGAGCCGTATTGCTCTGCAATACATGCCCGGAAATGCCGATGATGCCAGGCTCCTGGAAGAATTTTGGATGCTTTGTCAGCGTTCTGAAAATGTGTTGCCTTAAGCAGGCCTTCCCTTAAAGACTTTGATGTGTTTCTTCTGCTGACGCACTGTCTTGGCTCATCGATGCGAGCGCCATGTCCTTTTCATTCATTCTGAGACTTTTGACCACGAGTTCAACAAAATCGGATTCTGTAATAATCCCAACAAGCGTACCCTGTTTTACCACAGGCAAACAGCCGACTTTGTGTTCTACCATAAACGTCGCCGCTGAGAGCAGGGAAGTACAGGGGGTGACAGTATGTACTGGTGAGCGCATAACCTGACGTACCTTGAGTCGTGACAGTTGCACTTTTTCTGCATCGGGATCAGCTTCAACCAAAAGTCCACGTGTTCGCAATAAATCACGATGAGATATAATGCCGACGAGTTTATTGCCATCAACAACAGGTAGATGGCGTACTCTTGCCAAATTCATGATGGTTTGGGCCAAATCAAGATTTTCATCAGCATTTAAAGTAACAATATTTTCCGACATGATGTGTTCAACAATGACTGTTTCCATCTCCAGGCTCCTTTTCCCTTTATCTTTGATTGAGCAAGAAGTGGGCCGAAGCTGGTAAGTAAATTTTTAATGCAGCTTCAGGGGTTTGCTCCATCGGGCTTGACAGTGGCGTTACCCAAGGGTAACGTTTGTCGGGGCTGATATTACAGGATGGTAATTTTTTTCTTCATTATCAGCAAGTTGCGTTAAGGAAGTCTTTCGGCTCAGATTTTGCTATTGGACAGTATTCATTATGACGGTTAAACTTTCAGAACTCGCATCCCGCCTTGAGGAAACAGAGGCCAGATCTCGGGCAATTGTCGATACAGCGGTTGACGGGATTGTTACGATTGACCAAAGCGGCATCATTCAAAGTTTCAATCGTGCGGCCGAGAAGATTTTTGGCTTTTCTTCTAAGGAAGTTATTGGCACAAATATCTCCCGTCTGATGCCAGAGCCCGACTCACACAATCACGATGCTTATATGCAGCGCTATTTGCAAACGGGAAAAGGAAAGATTATCAATGTTGGCCGTGAGGTTAATGGTCTGCGTAAAGATGGCAGCATCTTTCCCATGGATTTGGCTGTGTCTGAGATGGCTGTGGCTGATAGGCATATTTTTACCGGTATTATTAGAGACATCACGGAACGCAAAGCCGCTTCTGCAGAACTGGAAACAGCCTATGCAGAACTGGAAAGAGCGCATCAATATTTGGCCGATGAGCAGGCGAAACGGATACAAACCGAAAAACTTTCTTCCATTGGTTTGCTTGCAGCAGGCGTTGCACATGAAATCAATAATCCTCTCGCAGGTGTGATGGCATGTATTAAGGCTTTGCGTCAGGAAAAACTTCAGGGAGAGAAGCGTGATGAATATTATAATGTTGCACTTGAAGGACTTGAACGTATACGCGGTGCAGTGGGGCATCTCCTGGATTTATCCCGACAGGTAAGCGCCAAGAGAATCCATGTTTCTTTAGAGTCGCTTTTGCACTCAGCGATAAGGATTTGCACGCCTTTGTTGAAAAGAAAATCAATCTCTGTGCAGCATAATATGTCTGAACCTTTGCTGCAGGTTTGCGTGAACAAGGGGGAAATAACCAACGCCCTTATTAATATATTACTGAATGCCGTTTATGCTTGTCCGGCTCAGGGCAATATCGAAGTCAACCAGATGATTGAAAATGAACGGGTTGGGCTTCTTTTTCACGATAATGGTCCTGGTTTTGCTGATAAGGATTTGAATAAAGTCTGTGAGCCGTTTTTTACGACAAAGCCAGAAGGTGAGGGAACAGGCCTGGGTTTAACGGTGACCAATACAATCGTGCGTGCGCACGGAGGGGAAATTGAAATCCAAAATCATTCCGATGGTGGCGCCAGTGTTACGTTGTGGTTACCGCAAGGAAAGGATATCCAGGATGTTTAAGATTTTGCTTATCGATGATGAATCTTCTATCCGTTTAACATTGGCAGACGCCTTGACGGATTCAGGGTTTCAGGTTGAGACTGCTGTTGATGGGCAAGAGGGCTTGGATTTGCTCAAATCGGCAGATTTTAATGTTTTGGTTAGTGATATTCGTTTACCCAAGATTAGCGGCTTAGAATTATTTGAGTTTGTCCGTAAGACAAGACAGGACCTGCCTGTTATTTTGATGACCGCGTATGGAGAGGTCAATGATGCGGTAAGCGCGCTTAAGAATGGTGTTGCCGATTATCTAACCAAACCCTTTGATTACGATGAATTGATTTTGCGTTTGCAGCGCCTTGCTGA
>CESR01035581.1_pt1 | contig 15245 bp, 15 predicted proteins | sample 356351 | NCBI WGS metagenome assembly CESR01 (sample SAMEA2622149, study PRJEB7988) | marine metagenome | isolation source: saline water (ENVO:00002010), including | reverse complement strand
TACCTGGAGGAGGCATCGGAAGAAGAGTCGGCCATCTTCGCAGAGGCCATGGAGGAGGTGCTCGGACCTCTGGAGAATCCGAGGTACGTCATACAGAGGGAGGTCAAGGTGGTTAGCGAGACGTGGCTAAGCGACTTGCTACCAGAGGTTGTTGGCAAGTACTTCAGGAGGAAGAAGAACGTCCTTTCGATGTTCCACGCAGTCCCCAAGAAGCTCTGTCGCAACATGGATGATGCGAAGGTCTTCGAGCGGCAGTGGAACTGGAAGGTGAGTCCCGGCGAGGTTCAATACGGACACAGCAGGAGTGGGAAGGAGATGGTCGGCGAGATCAAGCGAGCGGGGCTTTCCCCCAGATCATCGACACACAAGAAGAGTGTTTTCCTCTGATTACTGTGAGCAAACATTGCAATCGATTTTTACTCCCGCGTGGTCTCTGCAGAACCTCTTTCGGCACGTGAAGCAACGGAAGTCGAAGGCCGTCACTGGATTAGAGCACTGTGGGTTTCCACATGACTCCTCAGATGGATCTGATGCCTGAGTTGATTTTTCTGTTCCGCCCTCGTAACCCTTCTCCCACCAATCGTCACCTTCAATTTCAGAAAAATCACCTGAACCCTTTCTTTCTGATCCATTGGAGGCACCGCCTTCAGAAACATGTGACTGTTTTTTGGAGATAGGGTCGGGAGCAAGTCCTAGAGTCTTGATAACGTAAGGGCTCGAAAAGAATCGTTCCGCATCGAAAGATCCCAATTCGTTAAGCCTGCGAATTCCGTCATCCCGGGATTTGATTTCTCCTCCCCTGGCTTGGACATAACCAATCAATCTGTCATACGCACGCTTGTAACTCGGTGCGAGTTTGCGATTCAGGTCCTTCTTCTTTCTTGGACTTGAACTCGATGTAGCCCATGCTCTTGTTGATGAAATTGAGTTTTGGCCACCCTGATCGAGTCCGACAATTATCAGCATGACAATTATTGGTCCGAAAGCGAAGAGGAAGGCAAAGAACACAAAGCCCTCTCCGATTCCAGTAAGAAGGAACAGGGACAGCACCGCCGCTGGAACGAAGAACACCAATCTGTTGTCTGTGTAATCGTCCACGAACTTGATTGCAGACCAGACACCACTGAAGAATAGGACAATGATTCCCAGGACAATCTCAGCAGACATAGGTTGCACAACCTTGAGGCCCGGGCGCTGTCCCGGCGCCCGGACCGATGAGGTACGGAAGCGAAGGTTGCGGCACGCAACAGCAGTCATTGCCCATTGGGCTCCTTCTTCGGGACGAACTGCGGTTGGCACGACGGGAAATAAACTCAGCGTCGGACGGCTACTCTGATGGATGCCTTTGGTTTCCCTGAGATTTCGCCTGCACCATGCCTGATTGGTAGGCCAAGACTCTTGCAAAGGTCGAGATGGGGGGCGGACCAAGGGTGCATGCACCTCTCACTAGAGTCGTAGCCGAGCACTGTAATTGGTTCCATCTCGGCCTCCCAATCACCCTCGACCATCCTCCCAGAAATCCTGACCCAAGAGTGTTCGAACCTCCTGAGATCATTCTCTAGTCCCCTAATCCCCATTCTGCCAATTCTACTCAGAAGGAAATCTCGTGGTATCGCCCTTGGGATGATTGCCAGAACCCTCTCGCCGTCGTGCATGTAGGCCACGGGCCCTAGGTCGATGGAGTCAAACTCCATTTGGGCCCTGTCAATCGATTCAGAGACATTTCCCCATCGAACCGGGAGCCATGCCACCAAGGCGGAACGGTCCTTCGTTCCGAAGACATGGCTGCTTACCTCTAGGCTGACAAACTCATGACACCCTGCCATGACTGTACTTGTCCTAACCGCTGTCTTCTTTCTGGGCTTAAATCGAGGAATCTTGATCGGAGGCCTTCTGGGCATCAAAGAGGCCATCTCATGTTTCGGGATGTCAGATATCCACTCTCTTACTGGCCTCTCAAGTAGCCCTTCACCGAGAACCGAGCAAGCCCAGCCGGTTGAGCCATGCAATGTCCCTGGAACTCGGATTATCCTACGCGTGTCTGCAGTCACCACAGGGTCGACATCATGACCTGCTTCAATCACCCTTCCTAGTAGAGCCTTCCTGTTCTCCCTTACCGCTAGCTCCCTCTTTGCTGGGTCTGGCTCTTCGAAAGGCGACCTGTCCGGGTCAATCGCCACTATGTGGAAGCCCTTGCTTCCGGAGAAAGAGACATGGCGAATTTCCAAATCAGTATTCTCGGTGATCCATTCACTTAGGCTGAGGGCCTCTTTCCTCGCCAGCTCTAGCCTACTCCTGCAGAATGGCCTCATATCGATGTCGAAAACGACCATGTGGTCAATCAGAATGGGCGATGGGCGCTTGGAGTCCTTCAATCGAGGGAGGTTAACTGGGTCTAGCCAAGAGGAAGTGGACACATACACATCAGTGGGCATCGAGTCGAAGGACTTCACTAGTGATTCGCCTGATGAAATCCTCTTCCTCGATGTAACCCATGGTCCCTTCAGAGTCCTCCATCGGAATTGGTGCCTGGTTGGCTTATTCAACCACGAAAGATCGATCCCCGATCCATCTGAGTAGTGCTCAGAAAGGCTACTCTCAGTCCATTCTGGAGACTCTACCATAGACCCCAGAACTAGTCCTAGGTATTGGACTAATCCCCAACACGGTCAAAGAGGCCGGACGACTCGGGATACTGTGAGCGACCCTCTTGTAGTTGTGAACTTCAAGACGTACCAGACTGCTCATGGCGCCTCGGCTGAGAGTCTGGCTCTGGCTATGGCCAACATAGAAACGGATGCAAGGATGATTGCCGCAGTCTCTGCGTTTGACCTGTCCGCTGTCGTGGCTGCAGCCCCCGGTCTTGAGGTCTGGTGCCAGCACCTGGATCCAGTCGGATTCGGTTCGAATACTGGATGGTTGCATCCCTCTACCGCGATTGAGAGGGGGGCCTCTGGGACACTGATCAACCATGCAGAGCACAAGGTCAGTCTTGAGCACGTGGCAATGCTGCTTGAACAGATCCCCGAAGGATTCGAGGTATGCGCATGTGCTGCTGATGTTGAGGAGGCTAGGGCTCTCGCGGCTTTGGAACCCGACTTCGTCGCTGTGGAACCACCGGAGTTGATTGGAGGTGAAGTGTCCGTGACTAGTGCAGATCCAGAGATTGTCAGTGGGACTGCTCAGGCGGTGAAGGATGTGTCAGGGACTGTGGGTATTCTTTGTGGGGCTGGCGTGAAGACCGGTTCTGACGTTTCGAAGGCGATTGACCTTGGTACTTCTGGGGTTCTTCTGGCTAGTGGGGTGACAAAATCGGATGACCCTTCCGTGGCATTGAATGATCTTGTCAGCCTGCTATAGGCGTGTGATTTCTGGAAAATGATGACCAGAGGGCTTTTGTCACTGACGGCCATGGAAGCCTGATTGCAATGGGCGACAACGGAGGCGACAAAATCGAGAGGATTGGTAAGAAGAAGTACAATGCGGAGCTATTCAGACTCCAGCTTGAGTTGATCAAGCTGCAGGAGTGGGTGAAGGCAAAGGGGCTGAAGGTCGTTGTTGTCTTCGAAGGCAGGGATGCTGCTGGCAAGGGCGGCGTAATCAAGAGGATCTCCCAGTACCTCAACCCAAGGGTTGTGAGGGTCGCTGCTCTACCAGCCCCAACCGAGCGGCAGAAGACCGAGTGGTACTTCCAAAGGTACGTCAACCACCTTCCCGCGGCCGGAGAGATAGTGATGTTCGACAGAAGTTGGTACAACAGGTCAGGGGTCGAGAGAGTGATGGGGTTCTGTGATGAGAACGAATATGACGAGTTCATGAGATCCTGCCCTATGTTCGAGAGGATGCTGATGAGATCAGGGACGATTCTGATCAAGTACTGGTTCTCGGTCTCCGATGACGAGCAATTGAAGCGCTTCAAGGCAAGACTAGCCGAACCGCACAAGAGGTGGAAGCTAAGTCCAATGGACCTAGAGTCGCTAACCCGTTGGGAAGACTACTCCGAGGCGAAGGACGTGATGTTCGCTCATACGGACACCAAGCAGTCCCCATGGTTCGTGGTAAACTCCGATATCAAGAGACATGCGCACTTGAATTGCATCAGTCACTTTCTCTCTATGATTGAATACGAGGACCTTACTCCTGAGCCAATTGAGCTCCCAGATCGGAAGAATGCTAGAGGGTATGTCAGGTCACCGATGACGGAGCAGACCTTCGTTCCGAACCATCACGAGACGGTAATGGATTGAAATCTCTAGGATACCGATACGCAGAGCTGGGACGATGCATGAAAAACTTGGTTCGCTATTATTGTGCGCTCTACTCATAACTTCGGGTTGCATGGAGAAATCTCCTCCCGACATGGATGGGGATGGGATTCAAGACTCCGAGGATGTTGACGTGGATGGTGACGGATGGGAGAATTCTGTTGAGTTGAACTGCACTTCTGACCCCAATAATGGAGATGACCTTCCAAAGGACACCGATGGGGATTCTGTGTGCGACGTCTTGGATGGAGATGACGATGATGATTCCTGGACCGATGATGCCGAGGTGGAATGTGGCACTGATTCACTTGACCGGTATTCTATCCCCGAGGATCTGGATGGAGACATGATTTGCGACGAGTGGGACGATGATGCAGACGGAGATGGTCTGCCCAACGAATGGGAGTTGGAGAGGGGCTTCGATCCGATGGATTCAGATGATTTCATGACTTGCCATGGAATCACCGTTTTCTGTCTCAGGACCTATGATGACTTCACCTTCGCAGAGACTCACAACGCGTACTCTACGATAGAGGACCAAATTCTAGTCGGGGTTAATCACTACACTGGACTGCAACGGCAGTGGGATGACGGGATCAGAGCATTCATGGTCGATTCCCATCACAGGAGCTACGACAATACTTCTGCTGAGGACGTGAGGTTCTGCCACAGCACTGGCCAGTTCTTCCACCCCTGCAATTTCGGAGAAGTGGATGCTTTTCTGTGGCTGAATCTCCTTAATTCCCTGATGAACAACTCGAGTGGGGATGTGGTCACCCTCCTTATAGAGAACTACGTCCCGGCATCTCACCTGCAGTTCCTGTTCAATGAGACTGGCATGTCTGACCGAATTTACACACACACCCTAGGGGAAGAATGGCCCAGCTTGGGCGACATGGTTCTTGATGGCAAGGACCTGGTTGTTTTCTGGGAGCAATCACAGAACGATGACTACCCCTGGTTGCACGACTTTGGAATGTTCGGTTGGACGACGAACTATGCCGAGGGTAGCAAGGAAGAGATGTCCTGCACCGTTCATCGTGGAGATGGCTCGCAACCAGTTTGGCACCTGAATAACTGGCTTTCAAGCATCTATGGGCTCCCGGACCCTGTTTTGGCAAACGAGGTGAATGAATACGAGACTCTGCTCAACAGATCTCTGGAGTGCTGGGAGGAGATGGACAACAGGCCCACCTTCGTAGCAGTTGACTACTGGGAAGAAGGTGAGGTGACTAACGTGACTATCACACTGAACAAGATGTCACACTGGTCGGAAGCGGTTCCGGAACATCCCTGACTACTGAATCTCCTTGGGTCGGATAACTTCCTGGACCTCCCACTGCCCTGTAGACTCGACCAAAAGCACGGCGGCCGCAGTTGGCATCACGTGCCATTCTCCCGACAGGTGGTTGACTAGTATCTCTGAACCGGGATTATGGCCCAGGACCATCGTCGTTCCTTCTTGGGCCATGTCCTCCAATACTAGCAGCAAGTCATTCACGGTGGCGTGGTATATCTCCGTCCTGATTTCTGATTGCACCCCCTCGAACCTATTGGTCATCCCTGAGAGAGTCTGAAGTGTCCTCTTAGAACTGCTAACCAGAATCAGGTCTGGTGTCCATCCTCTGTCATGGATGGCATCTGCTATCCGTGGAGCGTCTCTAAGTCCCCTCTTGTTCAGGGGGCGATCGTGATCAGTTACCCCAGTCTCTTTCCAACTACTCTTCGCATGACGCATTACAATGAGTCTTCGGGACAATCTACTCCTCCTCTTCGGCTCCGAAAGACGGTTCTCTCTTTTCCTTGAAAGATCTCACACCTTCAGCGAAGTCGGTGGTCTTTGAGGATGCGACCATCAGCGACTGTTCGAACTGAAGTTGTGTTTCAAAGAATGTCGAAGTGGATGCATCGAGCAACTGCTTCGTGCCCCTCCTGCTGTTAACTGACCATTTACCCCACTCTCTGGCGACTTCCAGGGACCTCTCGACGAGGATGCTTTCTTCCACCAATTCATCCACCGCACCCACCTCCATTGCCTTCTCGCCGGACCAAACCTCAGAATTGAAGAGGAATCTCTTTGCCACCTGATTTCCAACCAAACGTGGTAGCAACCAAGTCATCCCCCCATCCGGAGAAAGACCGAGGCGGAAGAAGGCCGAGGCTAGCTTTGCCTGAGGTACGCAGACGCGATAGTCAGAGGCCAATGCCAAACCGAAACCGCCGCCAGCAACCGATCCGTTAATTGCGCAAACGAATACTTTCTCAGATGTCCTCATCCTCAGCAACAAAGGATGTAGTTTGTCTGTCATCTCCTGGACCCTGGCTCCAATCTCTCCTGACTCAATTCCACTGGCGAAATCGTCAATGTTTCCTCCTGCAGAGAAAAAACGCCCTGAGCCGGTAATCACCACTGATCTGCACAATGGATCGACCATTAGTTCATCCAATGTGGAAAGGAGAGCTTCGAAGTTGGCCGGGGCGAATGTGTCGGCGGAAGCATCAGGAGATAGGGTGACTAACGCGACCCCACCGTCCAGCATGTCGGAAGAAACTGGCATGGCACTCGGGCAGGGCACGCTCTATTGAATTTGCATGAATATCATAAGACGGTGCAGTCTGGGTCAAACATGCACGAACGCCAGCACCTCTACATCGATGGATCTTGGGTCGAGCCCAATGGCGAGGGCACCATAGAAGTGGTCAATCCATCTACTGAGAAAATCATCGGCTCGGTGCCAGTAGGCAACGAGTCAGATGCAAATGCTGCCGTAGAGGCCGCGAGGGCTGCATTCACCAGTTGGTCGGAGTCAACAGTCGAAGAGAGGTCGAACTACCTCAATCTGCTTTCCTCGGCGTTAAAGGACAGAGGAGAAGAAATGGCGGAACTAATCACATCTGAGGTGGGGACTCCGATAGAATACTCCCGAATGGCAATGGTCGGGACTCCCAGAGTTGTCTCTAGGTCGTATGCCAAGATTCTGGATGGTTTTGTCTGGGAAGAGGAAGTCAGAAACTCAATCGTAGTGAAGGAGGCAATAGGAGTGGTGGCAATGATCACCCCCTGGAACTTCCCCCTGCACCAGATAATTGGCAAGGTCGCTCCTGCGATAGCAGCTGGGTGCACGATGGTGCTAAAGCCCTCAAAGGAAGCCCCGCTGAATGCATTTGTCCTCGCAGACATTCTGGATGAAATCGGCCTTCCGAATGGAGTATTCAATCTGATTTCTGGACATGGCAGGGAAATTGGAGAGACACTCGCAAGTCACCCCGAAGTGGACATGGTCAGCTTCACCGGATCCACGAATGCTGGCATAAGAGTGTCAGAGTTGGCGGCTCCGAGTGTCAAGAGGGTGACGTTGGAGCTTGGTGGGAAGAGTGCGAACATCGTCCTTGACGACGCAGACATATCAAGGGCTGCTTCCTCGGCGATTTACTCCTGCTTCGGGAACTCAGGACAAGAGTGCTCGGCATTGACCCGATTGTTGATTCCAGAAGATTCCAGAGAAGAGGTAGTGGAAATTATCGCGAGCAAGATCGGCCGCTATACAGTCGGAGACCCCATGGAAGGGACTAGCAAGTGCGGACCGCTTGTCTCGAAAAGGCAGCAAGAGAGTGTTTCTAGATACATCTCAACTGGAATCGACGAGGGTGCTACATTGGTCGCTGGTGGAGAGGGCATGCCAGATGGTTTGGATTCGGGATTCTACGTCAGGCCCACCGTCTTCGCCGATGTGACTCCAGAGATGACCGTATTCAGAGAGGAGATCTTTGGCCCTGTTCTCTGCATCACTACATACTCCAGCGAGGAGGAAGCGATCGAACTAGCCAACGACTCAGAATACGGACTCTCTGGAGGGGTTTGGTCTGGCGACGAGGCAAGGGCAATGAAGATCGCTAGAAAATTGAGAACCGGGCAAGTCAGCATCAACGGTGGCGCATTCAATATCACAGCCCCTTTCGGCGGTTACAAGAAGTCGGGACTGGGGAGAGAATTGGGCGTCCATGGAATGGAAGAGTTCCTCGAGACAAAGTCGATTCAGCGTTAGGTGATTCGATGGTAGTCCCGAGACTCCTGATCATCGTCGGAACTAGCGGTGTCGGGAAGTCTACAATGTCTGCAAAGCTGGCCTCAACACTTAATTTCAGCAAGGTTGCCTCAACGGATACAGTGAGAGAGGTACTCAGAACACAACTCACATCATCGGAAAAACCGTCACTGCACAGATCGTCATTTGAGCCGGCTGGTGGTTCAGCAGTTGAAGACTGGGTGGAGACAGTCGAAGCTGTTTCCGAAGGAGTACAGGCAGTCATCCAGAGAGCACTAGAAAAGAGGGGTGATCTGCTTCTGGAGGGGGTTCATTATTTCCCCAACAAGGAGATAATTGACGGATGGCGCGATGCTGGCGGGATTGCCACCGGCGTGGTACTATACGTCACCAGCGAGAATATGCACAGGGGAATGATCGCTAACCGAGAGAAGCACAACGGGAAGCAAGTCGATCACTACTTGGGCAACTTGGATAGAATCAGGGAGATACAGGAAAATCTGGTTGTTTCTGGCTCTCAGTCAGAATGGATGCTCGTAGACCCTACGAAGGAAAGCGACGCTTCTGGAATCATCTCCAATAGCCTTGGTTAGATCTCTATCGTCCGACCCAATCTGCTTCTGACCGTTCTAAGAATGCTCTAACGCCAACTTCCTTATCCTCGGTATCGAATAAGGCCACGAACTCCGAGCGTTCCATTAGAACTCCCTCGGAGAAGGGCAATTCCAATGCACCCCTTACTACGCGCTTTGCAACCTTGGTTGTGTATGGTGACTTTCGGGAGATCTCCTCTGCAAGATTCATAGTTTCAGACTCAAGTTCCTCCGGAGAAACCATTCTGTTGACGATTCCCATTTTGAGTGCTTCCTCAGCCTTCACCATGCCTCCGGAGAGTACAATCTCCATGGTCCTGCCATATCCAATTAGCCTGCATAGTCTCTGAGTCCCACCTCCTCCTGGAATCAGTCCAAGATTGATCTCTGGCTGTCCGAATGTGGACCTATTAGAAGCAATGCGGATATCGCAGGAGAGTGCTAACTCAGTACCCCCTCCTAGTGCGAATCCATCTACCATCGCTATAGTTGGCTTGGAAATGTTCCAAACCGCTTCCCAAGCATTGTCCTCGAAGAATGGGCGTACGTCATCCGAGTCCTTTCCGGCGAACTCAGAGATATCCGCACCTGCTGCAAATGAATGTGGCTTAGGCCTCTTTCCCTCCTCTGCCTCTGGTGGAGGGGCCCCCCTGATGACGACGCAGCGGACGGAGTCGTCTGAGTTCGCTCTGGCCGCAGCCTCCTTGATGGCTCTGTGTGACTCTGCATTAAGCGCATTGAGTTTGTCGGGCCTATTGAGGGTCCAAACTGAGATTACCCCTCCTTCAGGACTTGAGCCGTCAACGACGATGTCCTCGACCGTCATTACATCCTCTGCCATGCTATGCCGAACAAGGCATATCGCTTCAACGTATCACAGGGCTAGTCTTCTGGCCCAATGGGGGGAGGCAGGTCTGGCAAAGGAGGCGGTGGCATCGGCATCCCCGGAGTAGGAGGTGGAGGGGGTGAGTCAATGTCTCGAGATTCGATTATTTCTCCTCCAGAGGCGATGGGTTCCAATCTAGGCACATCCAACGAAATCCTGACCTTCAGTACTCTCTCATCATCAATCCGGACATAAGAAACCCCCTGGGGAATAGTGGGGTCGGGGTCTTCTGGTTCGTAAAAGACCGCTAATCCATGCCCAGGTATACTTGTCAGGGTAGAGAGGTCTTCCCCGTCCTCAACCTGTGCCCACTTTCTGGCTTCATCGGCTACTCGCTTGGACATTTCTTGTCTTCTTTCACGATGAAGTCGATCTCTGAAGATTTCTCTTCTCTCCCTCTGTTGGGCGAGGTAAAGATCGACTTCGGCTTCGGCTTGAAGCTCGGGATCAGAGCTGGCGATATGGACTCTAGCTGTACCTTCGACCTCTATATCTGATTCGGCAGTGATTAGTGGAGTGTCTAGGGGGGTGTCGGTAGATGGAATTGGGGATGGGTCTGGTATCGCTGGAGCGGGGATCTCTGAGACGTTCTTCCTACCTCTACTCCTTCGGATTTTTGAGGCGCGGACTTCTTCCAATGACTCCTCCGAGTGAACTGGAGGGGGCAATTCTATGTCGCCGAAGTCGGACTCTTGATCGATGAAAACTGGATCTTTCTTCTTTGTTGAGGGGATTGGCCTCCTACCGGTGAATAGTATCATTGAGATCATTAGTAGGATCAACACTGCCCCTGCAGCCTGCATGATTAGGCCCTCTGGAACAATGAATACGAGGTAAATGGGTACTGAAACGATGCTCATTGCAATCAGAAGAAGCCTAGTTGCCGTAGCCATTCTAGTACGGCACGGAGGACTGCTTCTATTCACTTTGACGGGGGATTGAGGAGTTCTGAGACCGCCTTCAGGGCTCTACCTCTGTGCGAAAATGATGATTTTTCCGTAGAAGACATCTCTCCGTAAGTTCTCCCATCGCCATCATCTGGAATGAAAATTGGATCATATCCAAAGCCCATTTCTCCGGATATCTCTCTGGATATCTCACCTGTGCAGATTCCGGTTCCGATGACGATATTCCCGTCTATGTATGCTGCTGCGATGGCCCTGAACTCGGCCCTTCTACCATTCTCTGAGGACATTAGTTGTAGAATCCCCGGCAATCCGATAGTGTTCTCGACGTACGATGAGTATGGACCTGGAAAACCCTCGAGTGAATCGATGAACAGGCCTGAGTCCTCTGCTAGGATAATCGAACCCTCTAGCCCCGTACCGATCACCAACTCTCTCGCTTGCTTGATCTTGGAAATTGCAACTTCCTCTATTCCTTCTGCCTGGGGTTCAATGAGTTTCGGAGCCTTTCCCCGGATTAGCAATTGCTCCACCCCATATCCGAGATGAGTCAGAATTTCCGACGCCTCTGAAACTTTGTGTTTGTTTCCAGTAGCGAACAGAATATGCATATTATCAACCCTAGCCGTGATACCTGACTCTCCCTGCGATTTTGCGAAAGCGTTCTATCACATTTTCCGCACTCTCTGCATCGTCATTGAGAGATTGGGCTTCCATGTATCCTTTACAGACCCTATCGATGGCGCCATCAATTTCCGAATGACTGGCGCCGAGGCATTCCCGGAGTACCTGTAGGTCGAGACCCATGTGTTCCAATTCTGGGGATTGCCTAGACAAACCGAAGTCAATCAGGTGAAGATCGCCCTCGTTGGTTGACATTACGTTATGTGTAGTCAAATCACCATGAGATATTCCCGTCTCATGGAGTCTGCGAATCAAACTGCCGAGGGAGAAGAGTTCGTCACCAGAATAATCGAAAGACTTGAGCAAGTCATAGAGAGTCATCCCTTCTATTCTGGATAGAAGCATGGATGAATTGCGCTGATCTAAGAACATCAGTTTCGGAGATGGGAATCCAACTGAAGATAGCCTGGATAGTACTCTAGCCTCAACTGCAAATCTTTGCCTTGTTAGTCTGCGATCGAGATCTGGATGCCTGTAAGAACGAGCTCTTCGTGACTTGAGGACTGCTTTCCTCCCCAACCAAGAGCCTGCGGTAACAGTCGCCTCTGCCCCCTCGTGAAGCACTTTATCGGGTTTCCACATTGGAACCCCCCCGCTCGCCATGCAAATCCGATGCCAGATGACTTGAAAGCGGTTGCACTCAGACGATTGATTGGTAGACATGGTTCTGGACATGCCCTCCGCCCCGATCCCAAGGGTTTTCTTGGGGAATTTCGGCTATTCTGAGTCGGAGATAGACAAGGAAGCAGTAAGGCTCCAGTATGCAATCAGGCAGCCAATGCGTTGGAGCATGGAGGTATGCAGATCCCTAGCCCCACTGACCCTTGAGATCAATCGTCTCAAGGAGGAGAAAGATGTGTTCCTAATTGCGCATTCGTATCAGACACCTGACATCACCTATGGGGTAGCAGACTCTGTTGCCGATAGTTATGCCCTCTCAAAGGAGGCCCGAGATGCGCCTCAACAGACAATTCTGTTCTCCAGTGTCAGATTTATGGCCGAGACAGCGAAGATAGTCAGCCCCAACAAGACAGTGCTGCACCCATCCCCAGATGCGGGATGCTCCCTGAGTGATAGCATAGAGGCAGAAGATGTGATCAGGATGAGGGAGGAAAACCCGGGTGTGCCGGTTGTTTGCTACATCAACACCAGTGCCGCGGTAAAGGCTGAGTGTGATGTATGCGTAACAAGTAGCAATTATCTCAGAATTTGCGAGAGGTTGCCAGGTGATAGTTTGATCTTCGTACCTGACAAATTCATGGGAAGGCATCTGCAGAATTCACTCTGGGGCAAGAAGGAAGTGATACTCTATGACGGCGAATGTGAGGTCCATGCAGAGTTTACTGGGCCAAAAATTAGGAACTGGAAGAAGAACATGTCAGAGAATGGAGTTGATCTGAAGGTTCTAAGTCATCCTGAGTGTGATTCGGAGGTGCTTGAAGAAAGTGACTTCGTAGGTAGTAGCGAGTTGCTGATGAACGAGGCAAAGCGCCTAGCTAGTATCGGCAAAAGGGACATGATGCTGATAACGGAGTGCGGCACTGCTGACAGAGTCCTAGCTGAGACAGAGGATAATCTGAATTTGATGGGGGCATGCGTGATGTGCAAGCACATGAAGAAGACCCAGTTGGAGGACATCCTTCAGGCACTAATTGACCCATATCCGGAGCAGATTATAGACATCCCAGAAGGGACGCTGAAGAGGGCCTCGAAAAGCCTGGATGAGATGTTCAGACTCGCTGAGTAATCTTCTCGATTCCGTATGACTGTAGTGTCCATAAGAAAATCAGCGGAATCATGGCTAGGATAGAAGCCTGGAGGAGAAGTGAGTTCCTTGGCTCGATTGTATCGGTGAACGATTGCACTAGTAGTTCCTTTTCTCCATCTTCGTTGATTTCGATCCAAGCTAACCTATCTAACAATATCTGTGGCTGAGACTGAGAAACTTCTTCGTCAAAGGTGTATTGCTTGGTTTCCCCGGATTCCAAATCGTGAACGTATACATCGTTGTTCCTCTGAGAGGAGCTTGCGGTTGAGATGATGTCATCTCTAGTCACTTGAAGGAAAGCAACTCTTCCATTCCCAATACTGGGAGATGATGAGTCCCAACGTGGATTGGAAATGAGGGACTGATTAATGGAAAGTGTGTCAACTAGTATGGTCCTGTTGAATGGGCCGATGTCAACTGTGGCTACAAGCCAATTAGAGTCCATTACGAGGTCTACGATTGTGGAATTCTGGAAATCAAGGTAGGTTCCCGAGTTCATTATCGAATCTTCGATTCGTTCGGAAGACTTGGGGTCAAGAAGGATTGAAATTGTGAGATCCGAGTCAATGGAAGTGATATTGACGAGTGGCCCTGCTTCCGATGTTTCTGAGATTGCTACAAGGGCTCCCGATGAAGCAACTACTGAGGAGTTGGTATTCAATTCTACAATATTGGTTGACTTGTCTAAAGTATCAACTAGCTGGAGGTTAGTGGATGAGAGAATTGCAAGGTGCTTCCCTCCATTGGAGTCGATGGAAATTGCTATATCGATAATTTCCTCGTCTGAATTCTCTGCGAAAATTGGCTGAAGAACTCCCGACCCCTGGTTATGCTCAAAGTAATCGACGCTGTTATTGTCGAAAATAACGAAACTGTCGCCGGATGAAACAACATTGGGAGTTTCTTCCCATTGCTGTCCGCCCACAGTCCTATTGGTCTCTGAAGTAACATTCCCTGCAGTAATTACCACTCCACCTTCTGATTCTTCGACCCACACAAGCCACTCTCCCGAACCGGAGGCAGATGTGGGAGAGTCGGCCTCGTCTATGGAGATCCTCTGGTGTGTTACGTCCCAAAGCAGAACTGATCCTGTCAAAATGATGAGGGATAGAATGATCGCACCCGTTTGATTCTTGCCCGGTTCCTTAACAGGGTCAAGAGTCTTGATGCAGGAACGCATAGTTCGCAACAAGGATCCACGGGGATCTTCAAGGATCCTGGCTAGTCTCCTAGTGAAGAGCCTCTCATCAGCGAATCGCCAAATTGGCTCATGCGTCCTAGCAGTGATATTTACTGCCAAGATTGCAATGATCATCCCCCCAATTATGTCAACGAACCAATGTATCCCCAAGTAAACAATTGAGACTGACGTCAATCCTATGAATAAAATCAAAAAATTCCGAAACCTCAGCCATCTTCCGTCCTCGTCCCACCTGTGCATGGAAAGCCAAATTGCAAACGGCAGACCAATGTGCAAACTAGGCATTCCATTAGTAAAAGGATCAATCCTATTGAACCAATTGTGGATTTCTGGAGTTAGGTCGTAAGCAATTGTCTCCATTCCGTCAATATAGTTCCCTGTGACCTTGACGTTAAGGAACAAGTAGAATGGAATCGCCAAAATGTACACCCAGAACATCGAAAGAGACACTCTGTCGGCCATGTGTCTGTCATCGAAGTAAATGGGATAAACGAATGAAGCGAATGTTGCAGTCATGAATCCCATGACATAGAAATGAGTCATGAAAACATCCAAGAGTTCGCTCCTCAGACCTTCTTGAACCCAAAGAACCGAGTCCCCCTCTATTGCATAAACCAGGAAGGTCATGTCTAGTTGGGTATTAGCCATCAAAATCCTGTCTAGGCCATCGAGCAAATCCTTCCAAAGGTAGACCGAGAAGACAACCACCATATGCGCCCAGTATCTTCTGAACATGTCAATGAAGCCGTCAGCACTGATTCTTGCATAAGGTGGTTTGAAAACTGGCATCATTGCTATACTAATCAGAATAGCTCCAGTCACCCAAGTGATGTAGATGCCTGTTTCAGCAACCATTACGACCTTGTGGGAGTGAGACTATGTCATCAAGCCAACGCA
>CESR01035173.1_pt1 | contig 15289 bp, 8 predicted proteins | sample 356351 | NCBI WGS metagenome assembly CESR01 (sample SAMEA2622149, study PRJEB7988) | marine metagenome | isolation source: saline water (ENVO:00002010), including | reverse complement strand
GCACATCTGCGCCTGAGCCTCGATGACTAGGTCCAGTCCCCTTTCGTAGGTCTCCTTCAGAATAGCCTCCTGCCACTCTGGAGGATTCTCGCGATCCTCGAAGAAAGTTCCAGAGGTATACACCTTGATCATGCTGCAACCTTCGAAGTCGTTGAGCCTGCGCTTGGCCTCATCCCACTGCGCAAATAGATCGTCGGCTGTCACGTCGTCGCGGACATCGTTGAAGTAGCCGCAAAAGGTACAACCGGACTTCCACCACCAGACACACCCGCGGGTCCTGAAAATCACCGTGGCAGCAGTGCAGTGAGTACCGTCAGGTAGAATCTCAGGAGTCTTGTACACCGTTGCCGGCTCGCTGGCGTCCCATGACTCCCGTTTCCTCACCGAACCGGGAGTGTTCTCAGGGGCCTTGACCAAATGGTGGACCTTGACGGCCTTTGAGCCGTCGCCCAGCATCCCTGATGCCTGTGCCATGGGCCTGCCGTTGGCGACGACGCCTTGAGGATGCCGTAGACGATGCTTTAGGGTCGTAGTTAGGTGACAGGGTTGCAAGAAGTGGTGACATGCGGGGCTTCCATCTGATACAGAACGTCCTGTCTGTGCTGGTGATGCTGTTCATCGCAGTGATTTGGGGGATTTCGGCAGCACCCGGCTACCTCATCGTGATGTGGATTAGGGGCCGCGTGGTTGGAGAGGGTCTGCTAATGGAGGCCGTCGGAACCGGAATTGGACTCGGTCTGGGCTACCTCTGCTGGGGCATCTGCATGGTCTTGCTCTGTGGGTTACTGGGTGGGCTTCTGCGGCCCAGGCTCGATGAGGGCAGAGTTCCTCTAGAGTCATTCACAACAATCCAATGGGCGTGGTCGATGATCTTCCATCGCTCCGCCCTGCTCTTCCTGTGGGTGATGGTGCCCTCGTTCCTCGGCAACACCTACTACCGGCTGATGGGGGCCAAGATAGGAAAAGGGGCCCAACTCAACACGGACAACATCAATGATGCTGGAATGGTAACTCTAGGAGAAGAAGTGGTGATGGGTGGTCATGCCACTATCAACGCGCACCTCACTGAGAAGGGTGAGCTGGTACTGTCTCCAGTCAAGGTCGGCGATGGGGCATTGCTGGGTACGGGAAGCATCGTCCAGCCCGGGTGCGTGATTGGTGAGGGAGCGGTGATTGCCTCTAGGGCGGTTGTCCCGAAGTGGACAAACATCCCGCCGGGCGAGGTCTGGGGCGGGGTACCTGCTAAGTGCATCAGGCTGGCTGATGGAAACAAACCGGGTGATTGAATGGAAATAGATGAGGCCTTAGACGAAGCCTCCTTCCAATTTGCTTCAGCAGAGGTCTTTCGGTGCCCGAACGGTTGCGGAAAACTCTCCTACGACCGCCATGATAAAGTGAGTGGAGGAGCAAAGCAAGTCACCTTTGTGATTGGCCTTGTGTGCCTTGTTTTTAGTATGATAATTTTGGTTCAGGGAATTGACGCAGAACTCGGCTTTGCTATTCTGTGCGCTGCTGCCTTAGCATTTGGGTACTCCCTTTTTGCTGGGGAAACCACTGCGTATTTCTATTGCATAAAATGTAGAGGGGGCATGCTCGACTCCAAGACAATAATCAACAAAATCGGGGAAGAGAAGGCATTAACCATACAAAGAGAACTGAGTAGATGCAAGGCCGGAGAAAAGATCTGCCCTAGTTGCGAAGAGAGAATGAATCGAATCCCAATCACCTATGTGATGCCCGACAGGGGCGGCGGCGGTGACCTGGTTGGTGCCTTGGTCGTAGCTACGATACAAGCGATGATACCAAACAAGAAGGAGTATCTGGATCTCGATGGATGCCCCTCCTGCGGACTGTTCTGGTTTGACTCAGGTGAAATGTCTAATGTCTCTCTCAGCGAGTCGATGGGGCGAGATGTTCGGAGGCGGGTAGCCCGAGAGAGTGTTCAATTGTCGGTTGGGGGAGCAGAGAACACCAACTGCATACATATTGACGACTTGACGGAAAAGAAGTGCCGCAGGGTCACCTTTCGCGGCACTCAGTACTGCTATATGCATCAGGAGAAGTGATTGAATGGCCAAGTGCAAAGGCTCGAAAGAGGATGGATCTGTTTGTGGTCGCCCAACGATGTACAAGTCGGATTTCTGTAAAAAACACCGTTCTCAGGATCCTTCTTTCACCGTCTGTATGGGAAAACAAATGATTGGAGAAGGGAAACCCTGCACTAGGGAGGCCATGACTGGGTTGCTCTTTTGCCGGGCGCACAGGACCCAGCTTGCGGACATCGAAAAGCTCCAGTGTCCCCGGGGCTGCGGCCAGCTTCACCTTCGACTGTCAAACAACAGCATGTACTTCCATTGTAGAAAATGCAAGGGCGCCTTGCTAGACGCCAAGATGTTAGAAATTAAACTTTCAGAGAGAGCAGATATGCTCAATGAACTTCTTGAGAATGGTGAAGAATGCTCGCTGAGGTGCCCTCGGTGCGAGGGTCTGATGCTAGAAATTAGAGTGGTCTACGAAATGCCCAAGGGAGGTGGAGGTGGATTTAATCCCGGTGGTGTGGACCATCCAGGCGCGCTTATTGGGATTTTACTCATCGTAGTTGTTGTTGCGGCTATTTCAGCGGCTGCCGAGTCGAAAAAGAAACGATCAGAGGATGAGAATGACGAATTCACAGGCCCTAACATGATAATCGATGGATGCCGGGATTGTGGCACCTTCTGGTTCGATGCAGACGAGATGAAAATTGTCAAACAGAGCCTTTCCCTCACAGGGACGACCAAAGAGGAGTTGGCTAGTATCGAAGCAGAGATTGTGGAAAGTGTGGAGAGGAAGGAGGAGGCGAGAGTCGAAGGGAGATCTACCAACACACATTGCTTGCATATTGACAAACGGAATGGTAAGAATTGTCGAAGAGTCACATACAGGAGTACTGAGTACTGCTACATGCACCAGCCGAAGTAATCAGGACTCGTCCGCTTCGGGCTCGTCCGACCCCTCTTCGTCATCGCCATCGACTATGTCATCGACGGTCTCCTTGACCGCATCGAGGGCTTCCTCCATGCGCTCCTTGAAGGTCTCTTGACTGGCCAGCACGTCCCTTGCCGCTTCAACTGCCCTGTCTATCATTGTGTAGCGGGTGTCAATGGCCTCGTTGAGTTGCTCAAAGAGTTGCATGTGCTGGACGTACCAGTCGTCACGTGCGGACAGTTCTGCAGTGGCTACCCGGTTGCGCTCATCGAGTTCCTCGGTGACCTCGAAGACACGGCCGAGGCGAGCCTTCTCGCGAGTGTACAGCTCCTCCATCTTCTCGAGTTCTGGCTCAAGATGCTCGACCCTCTTGCCGGTCTTGGCCCCCTCTATCTCGATTTCGTGGATTCTCGCTTCCTTCTCGGATAGGAGTGATTCTAGTCCCTCCTTATCGATCTCCTTGTCGATAGCTTCCTTCTCGAGGACCTCGATGATGGCGTTCTTCTCTGCCAACTCGTCTTCGACCTTCTTGTAAGCCACGTAGAGCTTCTCGAGGCGGTCAGTCTCCTCAGCCAGCCTCTCCTCAAGCTGACGCGTCTGTAACTCAGGAGTGATGGTTCCCTCTTCCTCGCTCATATGAGCCCTCAAGGTGCTCGACCGGTGCATCCGCTTTAACCTCGGCGGAATCTATCTCATCGCAGCATGGGGTTATCCGGCTCATCTAGAAACTGCGGCTACAGTTGCGGACAGTACCGCAGTGAGCCTCTTTGAAGCTGGGATGTGCAGTTTCTCGTCAGGCCCGTGAGCATTGTTGCCTGGCCCCCCTGTGCCGGTGCACAGGAACTGGGCGTTGGGGTACTTGCCCTGAATCATCGCTAGGAATGGGATTGTTCCCCCCAGCCAGATAGTCATTGGAGGTAGTCCGCTGACGCTGTTCGCGGCCTCAGAGAGAGCTTGACTGGCACTGGAGGAGAGGGGCGGGGCACGGAAGCCGTCTGAGACTGCATCGGGTGTGAATGTGACTTTGGCGCCGTAGGGCGGGTCCTCCTCGAGGATCCTCTTGACCTCGGAAATGGCAGCCTCAGAGTCGACCCCGGGAGGGATCCTGAAACTGAGTTTGAGGTCGGTGTTGGTCCTGAGGACGTTTCCAGCCGTCTGTATTGGAGGCATACCATCGGCCCCAATTACCGACATGCACGGTCTCCAGTTCATATTCAGGAGCATCTCGGCCGAGCCTGGTGTCTGAGGCTGCATTCCTTCGACCACCGGGAGATCGTTCCATACCGTGTCGCCTAGAAGTTCGACTAGGGAATCGGATTGTGCTCTGACCTCCTCGGTGATTGGCACGTGCATCCCAGGGATTAGCACCTCGCCGGTATCTGAGTCCTCAACCCTGTTGAGTAGTATCCTTGCTATTCTGAATGATGAGGGTATTACACCTCCTCCGTGACCTGAGTGTATGCCTTCGTGGGAAACCTGTACAGAGAGGGTTCCGGCCAGTAGTCCACGCAGAGCATCGGTCACCCAGATGTGCTCGTAATCACCGCCTCCAGTGTCGAGCACGACAATGAGATTGGGGCTGCCAAGGTCGTCGGTTAGGGCGTCAAGGTACTCAGGGAGATCGTACGAGCCAGATTCTTCACAGGTTTCGATGATAAATCGGCAGGTAGGATATGCAACGCCCTGCTCCTGTAGCATCCTGACCGAGGTCACGCACAGGTAGCCACCGTACCCATCGTCGAGGGCCCCGCGACCGAACAGCCAAGGCTCACGTCGAACCGCCTTCCATGGGTGTAGACCCTCTGACCATAACTCCGGGCGGGCCGGCTGCTTGTCGAGATGAGAGTAAAACAGGACCTCTCCGGGACCCGTACCCTCAATTGTCACTAACAGAACTGGGCTGCGCTCTCCAATACGGTGGACCTCGTACGACATACCGTCGATGGACTGTGTGTCGAGCCAGCCGCAGAACAGTTCTACAGTGGCGTCCAGATCCCCAGTCTCGGCCCAATTGGGATCGAATCCAGGAGAAAGAGCGGGGATGGCCACGAAATCCATCAGACTGGGGAGTATCGATTCCTCCCACAACTCGTCACTACGTTGGGCGAGGGCATCAAGATCAGGTTCCATGGGCTTGTGTGAGGCCCTCAGCACATGGAGTCTTCGCTGAGCATTAATGCTCCGCAGGGCCACAGATAGGTAGTGCGCCACGATGGAATGGGCAGTTCTCGCATATGTGGGCAGACTCTGCTGAGAGCCTGTCGAAATCTGACAGTGGGGCGTCTGAAGCCAGAGCCATGCCAGCAGTCCTAACAAGCAGTTCTTCCAACTCCTGTGATGCTAGATTGAGCATCTCCTTTGGGTACTCGACCATCCTGCCAGTCACTCCAACCAGTATGGCAGGGGGCAAGACAGTCCTGCACCCTAGATTAGCCGCTTTTCTCGCGTCCTCTATGCTCTGTAACGCACGATAGTACAGGGCCAGCTGCATGCGGTGCTTGTTCAGTATCTCGAATTCGGCTTCACAAGCGGGTCCAGAGTCCTCCGAGCCGAGGGCTTCGAGGAGTCCCTCAGAGGAGTCATTGTCGATTAATCCGGCATCCTCGGTCTTTAGATCGACAGCTCGGATAGCAGAACCACCGTTTGGAGTCGTCGTGCACAGCACGAGATCGATGATTCCGTTCATCTCGATAGTGGCCTTATCCGTGTTCGCCAACAACTCGGGTCCCTCAGGACTCCAACGTTGCCTGAATGAGTCCCCTGTATCGACATCAATGGAGATATGGAACGGCATCTCCGTTCTGAGTCCTTCGAGTCTGTGGTCGTCCACCGATTCACGCTGCACCATCCTGCCCATGGGTCCAGAACCAATGCGCTCTGCCATACCCTCAACCAGAAGGCGGGTTCGCTGAAGGTCAGCGTCAGGAGGAAGAAGTTCTGTGAACACCGTGGAATGAGTCTCTGGATCTGACAGAAGATTCTCTCTGTGTTCCGTCCATGATGCTTGAAGTGGGGAACTCGCCGGCTCGCCGTCGAGACCAGGATTGCCGATTCCTATCTCCAGTATCCTGTGGAAAACGGTACCGAGAGTCGCAGGATCAACGTTAGCGGGCATCCCCTTCGATAAATGCGCTTGTCCACTGGGTACTATCGGATCCGGACTCAGGCCACCCTTGGTCTCGAACCACTGTCGCCGTTGACACTCTTGGAACACCGGGAGTCTGTTCGGAGTGATTTTGATTCGAGGAGCCGAGTCCTGCCTAGGAGGAGCAGGGTCCTCAGACTCTATCGTGGAGTTGGCGGCATCATCCAGCCTCTCGATACGTTGTAGCGGCGTCAGTACAGGCGAATTGTCCGTATCCTCGAAGCAGTCTGGGTGGTGGATTACAAGCATGCCAGGGAGAGTTGAGTTGCCACCTAGAGAGGCGTTGGAGAACATTCTGGTGGGATCGAAGGTGCGCTGGCCTCTGGTTCTGATGGCTGGAGCGTCATTGACGTCACCCTCATCTAGCCACGGTGAAGCAGTTTCCGCTCGCCTCAACGAGCCTTGGCGCAATGATTCGATCCACATTTGACCCAATTGAGGTATCTTCTTGTCGTAGGACCAAGGCATCCGTAGACCCTCTCCCTCGGCCCACTCAGTTCCTCTATTCGAGCCCACCACAATCAGTCTCTCCTCCGCACGTGTGGCACCTACATACAGCAGTCTTCGAGCCTCAGCGTCCTTGCGAGCCTGATGCAATACCTGAACATGGGACCACAGCGCAGAGTGGGGAGAGGACTCGCTAGACCACGGCTTGGGATTTCCTGCGAAGAGCTCGGGACTCACTATCAGACGGCTGAGGTTCTCGTTCCTCATGTTGGTCTGCCTGTTGGAGAAGACATCGGCCAATACCACCACCTTGGCCTCAAGTCCTTTAGCGCTGTGAATCGTCATCACCCTGACAGCATCGCCGGGTGGGATGGTGATGGCCTCAAGGGCACCGGAGCTGCGCTCTCTGAGATCACGTATTCTGTCCGCTAGGACCATTGCATCACCTCCGACCTCAGCAGCCAGTGCTCTGATGACATCAACAATCTGCTCGACGTCTTGACGAGAGACGGAATCGGGGTAGGCAGTAAGTAAATCGGACCTGTCTATGGTCTCGTCTAGCAGATCAATTAGACGCCCCGATTCGGACAGTTGTCGCCACCTCTCTACCAAGGCCCGTTGAGCATCGCTTGAGCAATGCTCTACTAGTCGGGACAGCATATCTTCCCCTCGTTGTGCACCTCCGATGTAGTCCTGCAACTGGGCGTCGTCCAAGCCGATCAGGACGGAGCGGGCTACCCAAGAAGCGTGGTGGCGTGACCTAGGTCTAGCGACGAACTGTAGCAACCCCTCAAGGGCGTGTGCAGCCGGTCTGTCCAGCAACCCTCCCTCCCGGTCTGCCTGAGCTGGAATTCCGTGGTCATGGAGATGTCTAATGACCACGTCCCTGATATTCGGCCGAGTGGGAAGCAGTATCATGATTTCACTGGGAGAAACGGGGTCTTCAGCATCCACCTGATGCCACTTCCCATCTGCTGACCTAACATTGACTGGTGAACCGTCGATGAGGCTGCCAACGCGTCGAGCTATCAGCAGGGCCTGGCGCTCGAGAGAGTCTGGCTTGCCCTCACCAAACGGATCTAGGTGCGTGGTCAAGTCAGTGGGAGGATTGGAATCTCCTCCGGTGCTCAAAGGACATATCCACTCAATGGCTCCGGGGGTATCGCGCTTGTCTGGGCATGCGAATAACGTCTGAGGGGTGGCGTAGAAATCGCCGTTGGGAAAAAGTCGGTGTCTGTCTGAAAAGACGTCTTCCCACCACTCGTTCATCGCTCCCAGAAGTCCCCCACTGGTACGATAGTTCACCTGCAGAGCAATCAGTCCCCTCTCGCGATTCTTGACCTCGGTCCCACTCGGGGCGGGCAGGTCGCGATCGGTCGCGTCAAAGGGTATCCAAGCAACTAGATCCCTCCCTCCCTGTTCCATGTACTCAGTGGCTGTTGCGATGGTCAGAGAGTGTGCGTTCCTTGGATCGCGACTGTGGGAGTCTTTTCTGAGCGCTGGCTTGCGTGTTAACTCTGGGATCCCGGCCAGTTCGTGGTCGTTAACTGACATCAGCTGCCTCGCGAATTCGAGGAAGCCAGTGACCTCTGCCTGTCTGAATGCGTAGATACTCTGCTTGACGTCTCCCACGTAGCAAACTGTTGGCTGCCATGGAGTATCGGGGGCGTTCGGTTCGCCTTCGTCTACGCGCCTCGCCCCCCATAATCTCGAGAGTAGCCTCCACTGGAGTGGTGAGTTGTCTTGGGCTTCATCGATGATGAAGGCTCGGTAGCGTCTCCTGATTGTCGTCAGCAGGCTATACCTGCTCTCGAGGTCGGCACGGATGGCACCGAGGCTCGAAGCTGCCTCTCCGGCCCTGCTGGGATTGGCCTCTAGACGCTCGAGGGCAGCGAACGCCGCATCGATGTGGTCATCACGCCATGGACTATCGGTCAACGAGTCCAGTGCATCCTGCATCGAAGAGTGGTAAAACGATCTGCATGTTGATGGACAGTTAGCCAGAAGCAAATCTCCGGCCATTCTCTGGATGTCGTCGAAGTCGTGGACCTCGTCCCTCTCCTTGAGTTTCCTGATGATACCTTGGAAGCCTCGGTGAGCGAGGTATAGGTCCTGTAGGTTGCGAACTTCGGCATCGAGTGTGAAGTAGTGGCTGGAAGCGGGGCCATCGATTCGCTCGGGTAGAGGAATCTGAAGAGAGGATAAGGGAGGAGTCCAATCTGCGGGAGAAGCGGGTGGGTTTGCGTTACTGAGCAGCATGGCAACCCGCGTGAAATGCAGCATCAGTCTACCGCGGTCGGAGGACCAAGCGGCTTTGAGATCGGTTACTATGTCATTGATTTCATCCTTGACGCGTGCCTTGGAGTGCGCGTCTGGAATTCTCGAGTACTTCTCTATGCCAGCCTCCCATGAATCAGAGGGGAGATGGGAATGAGGAAAGAAAGTCGGGTTATTCTTCATTAGTGCTGAGGAGTTGAGTGTGCAGACCAGAGTGTGGCTCAGCCACGTCAGTTGCCCCCATGCGTCTTCAGGTGGCCCCTCGCTGCATAGTGAGTCCAAGCAAGCCATCCTAGAATCAGCTGGCCATCCAGCGAGCGCCATGGATGCTGAATTTTCCCTTACCAAATCGCAGAAACGCTGTGCGATAGAATGGACCTCAGTCGCGTGTTCGGAGACCTCGTCGGCATCGACTGATGCCATAATCTGCTGGTGCAGTAACTCTGGGGTGATGGTGTCGCCATCCATTATCCTGCGAGCTGCCTCCTCGATGAATACAGAACTTCCCACTAGACTGCGCAGCACCCTAGCTGCAGAACGCCGCCCCGAGTAATGTCGCGCAATCCTGTCTCTAGCTGCTAGTACATCTGGAGCGATTTCGGCCGGGATACCCGCATCAACCGCCTCTCCGATATGAGAGAGCGAACTGGGCAACCTCCAGAGAGTGTTCAGGGCAGACTCCACCAGCAGAATTCTGCCTGTGTCCGAGACATTGTCTCGGCTTAGAGCGTCTCCGAGGATACCTCGGTACGGCGAGACCAGTTGATTGAGGAACGCATCGATGGTTCCTATTGGTGCATCCTCGAGTAGCGTCAGGAGTTGTTCGCTGAATCCCTTGTGCCTGATTCTAGGGTCGCTGCGCCAAGCTCCGTCATCCCCTATGGGGCCAGGCCGCAGCCGGGCGATACTTCGCCGCAGTCTGTCTCTCATCTCATCGGCTGCACGGTTGGTGAAGGTCAGCAGCACTACTTCTCCTGGAAGCAAGCCCCCCCACTCTCTGAGATCTATGCGCTCTGCTGATGGGGCGGCTATCATACCCCCTTGCAACTTGGATGGACGCTCGGGCTTGGGGAGTAGTCGGGTTGCTCTCTGATCCTCGGTCAGATAGTGCTCGATGACGCGATCAACAATCGTACTGGTCTTGCCGGTGCCTGCCCCAGCGTCGATGACTATGTGCGCATCCAAATTGAGCGCGAGGCGTTGGGCGGTATTCAGACGCATCAGAAACCAGCCTCCATCCTGACTTCGCAGGCATTCCTCACCGGACAGTAACCACACACCCCTGATGAGGGGGTCGGGTGGACTCTTCCCGCAGCAGCCCCGGCTGCGACACGTAGCGCCACTGCTAGGCGCTGTGTGAGCCATGCCCTGAAGTGGTCACTGTGCGGAGAAGGCGGCTCGTCGGGAAATCTGTGCAGAGATGTGGTGATGTCCGTACGAGTACCTAGCAGGAGATCCCTGTGAGTTGCAGAGTAATGCGAAGATAGTTCCAGCATGTGCTCAGTGTGGTGACTGAACAGAGAGATCCCAGCAGCGACCACCAAGTCACCTGGGTGAGCAATCTCCCATGCCCTCGCGTACAACGCCAATTGGAGTTCATCGAGCAATCCGTCGGAATGTCGTATCTTTGCGGCCTTGCTTTCAGAGGTCTTGAGGTCCCTAATTGCCACTAAGCGGCGCGGTCTCCACCCCGAACCGTGGATCCTGAGTGGAGCAATACTCCCCTCACCATCAGGATCTAGCCACTCTTTAGTGGACTCATCAATTGGTAGAATGTCGACCCTGTCTATGTAGCCTCGAATTTGAATCGGCGGGAGCTGCTCTCCTCCAGAGAGATTCTTTGGTATCGATATCTCGATTCCTTTCTCATCGAAATCAGCCACGCTCCATTCTAGGCATACCGGTGAGGCATGACTGACTGTTGATTCAGCCCTTACGATAGTCCCGACCCTTCCCGATGGTGGTACAGGGCAGGGATTAGTCAACCATCGGTTCCACTCATCTCTGCTCATCCCAGTCAGTATCATCAGCCTATGAGTAGAAACCGCGTCAGTCCTGTCGAGCCAAGGGGCTCGGCTGTCTAGAGACTCGAGCGCTATTCGCATCAGTTCATCCTCGCTCTTACCAGATTGAGCGACGCTGCTAAGAGAGCTGCCTTCTCCGAAGGGCCTTTCAATACCAATTTCGAACCCAAGGGTCTGACAGATTAGGTCATGATGGACGTTGTGAAGTAACTCACCGTGGGTACGTGGATCTAGATCCTCTGCCTGCAGTTCGTCTTCCTCTGCCCTGAGTCCGTTCGACAACCAACCCATTCTCGGGCACTTGAGCCAGTAATGTAGCCTGCTAGGTGACCAGATTGAGGTTTCTTGCTCGGCTCCCGCTGAATGACCGTGCCTCGAATCGCTGACATTCGTACCGGTTGCATGAGGGATGAATGGTCGGGGGTCGATGGTAGGGGTCCTCTTACCTCCAGCGACAAAGCCTCCAACCACGGGCCACCTGTCGTGCGAGCGAGGAGGTTCGATGCCAGGTGGAGTCCGACGGGTCAGATCTGTCCTGTCAATAGAGAACAGGTGTTGGACAGAAGTTGGGGCTAGGTATCCATCGTCATCGGCATGACTCGGTTGCCGCCTCTCGCGATTGCGCTGCAATTCCAAGTCCATTGATACTGATATGGCACTGGGGTTGAGAGGTGCTAGGGCTGGAGTAAGCATGTTCCTGAGGGAGATTCCGTCGGACTGCTTGAGGTCGCGTGGGCTGACCGGTTGCTCGGGCTCGGTGCGCATCACCTTGGCATCGTCATCAGGGTCGTGAGCTGCTGCCCACTCCCGGATAGGAGCGGCTGCCGGGGATGCATCGTCGAGGCTCGGATCTAGGACTAAGACTTCGGGAGCCGCGGCAAGAAGGTGTTCGAGTTGGTGCCTTGCTGCTCTGATTGGGCCGTCTGGTCGGAGAAGGTCCAGTGAATGTCGCTCCTCGTCGCCGAGGAAGGCCATCTTCGGGGCTCTGAGATCCCATGAGGAGCTCGACAGATTTGCTAATACGATGGTATCGGCGGTGCAGCCTAGAGCGGCAGACGGAGTGAGCACTCTGACCCTTCCAGAGGCTAGAGAAGAACCGCTTTGGATGCTTGAGGAGCGGACGAGTGGAGTGAACTCGTCAACCCATTTTGGACCCATTTTGGGTGCGTTGTGACCCATACTGGACTGCATCAACCTGAGCGCCTGAATGTCCTTGACTACGGCTTGAGCCACCGCTGACGGAGTGGGACCCTCGCCGTCACACGACTCCATCGCAGACTCTAGATCAATCATTCCGAGTATGGAGAGCAGCCAGTTATCGGCACTGGCTGAAGACTCAATCATCGGGAGTTTCTGCCCTGTGTGGCAGCCCACCCTGCTGGCCTCATCGAGGACTGCGCGATCCTCTCCTGTGAGTAGCGGCCTCAGAGAATCAACGAGGCAAAGAAGCCACCACTGCGTCGACTCTTTTCTGAACTGGTCGCGCTCCGATATCGGCGGTCTCGCTATCGTCTGTAGCCATCTAGCGAGAGCTCCGGGGCCACCCAGCACATGCTCGCTGCGAGCCATTGCCGTCAACATGTCAGGATCAGCAAGCGGACTAATCTTGTTCTCCGTGGGGTGAGCATCGGGGCTTCCGAATGGCTTGAGTGTCGCTTGCAGAGAGAAAGACCTCAACGCCTCAAGGGAGAATGCATCAGGGCCGTGGGGCAGGGTTGCCAAAGCGATTAGCCAGTGGCCCAGAGAATGAGTGTGTGCCGGTTGGCGCGAAGGAGGAAGTGGCACCCCAAGTGCCTTCAGGCACCTCTTCCATTGTGGTAGGTTAGATTCCAGCGCCGGATCCACGATGATAAGATGGGAAGAAGTGTTTGACTCAAGACGTTCTCGTATCAACTCAATCGTCACCTCGAAGGAATGTTTCTCCCTCTGCAGCAGCACGCGCTCGGTAGACGACTCAGGAGGAATTGATTCTGGCTGGTGCGGCGGCACCCATGGAGGAAGGTCTGATTGGGTCTTGATTGAGTGTTGGTCCAGTAGGAGCATGCCGTGGTGTCCAAGCCTAAAGTTTCCTGGGTGGGCCAATTGGTGGATGGGGCAGTGTCTCGAAACTGCTAGCATGAGTTCAATGTGCGAGAGGGGGAGCTCTGGAGGATGGTCGAGCATGATTATGCCATCGACATCGAGCAGAGAGAACGGTTTCTCCCCTTTGTTCAATCCACCGATAATGCGGGAGGCAACCATATCAGGGTGAGTTCCTCCCAATCGCCTCTCGAGCTTCCTGATGATGTCTCCGAAGGAAGCGATCCCTGGGCCGTCCCAAGCGGCCTCAGCCGACTCTCGCGTCAGGTACGAGTGCAACTCCGCCAGAGCTGCGGTCTTTCCTCTGCCCCACCTCATCTCCGGCAGTGGATTAATCATCGGAAATGCTAGCCTTGCCGCCTCACGACGACAGGCCTCATGCAACACCAGTTCAAAGCCGCCCTCAGTGCTCAGAACCCTTGGCAGCCTCAAATCCGCTACCAGTGAGGACTTCAGAGAGTCGATGGTATGGTGGAGTGTGCTGTCAATCGCCTGATTTATCGGCATTTCAGCAAGAGCCTGCTTTCTGGATTCATCAGTGGGGTAGACGACCAGAACTCTTCCGGAGAGATCTGACTCGAATCCTGTTGGACCCAAAGACTGTCTCAGAATATGCTCTGTGAGCCATGCCGGGCTATTGCCTCTAGGCACCTCTTCACAAGTCACCTGAACGGGAGTTTTCGAGGACATGGCATCACCGAGCATACGCAATGGTGGGGTGGGGTTATTCAACCCACCTAAGGGTCTGGATACCGAATCTAAGATATTATCGCTCTCTGCGTGACGGCAGAGAAGCAACAAGGAAACACAGCAGTACGGCTACTACCCCCGGTCCCGGTAGAAAGGGGCTGCAACAAACTGAAGGTCCTCTCTTTGACCAATCTATTAACAGCACGACTGAGACATCATCACCGTCCCATGCCGGTGGAGATTCTACAATCATGGAGCCTTCTAATCCATCCAACTCAATGGCATCATGCAACACATGCAGGTAGTCCTCGACACCATTCGAGCCGTCTGGAAAACTGGCGCTGTCCTCAACAAAAAGAAGCCATGGTGTCAGAGTAAAGGTCCAGTGCACATCATCATCGTCAACACTCAAATCGGTGATGTTCCATGAGAATTTTGTCTCACCTGATTCGGTAACAGAAACAGACAATTGAGCGGTTCCTATGAAGTTCCAAGAAGATCCAGTGGCCAATGATGTGGAGTAATCGTTCGTGAGGGTGCTTGAGCTCGATGAGGTTCCCAAATGCATCCTCTCACCATCAAACACCGTGGACGGAGCCACTCTGGACAATCCCGCCTCTGCAGTCGAGGCGTCGCCGTAGGTCGACTCCCAGCGATGTTCCGTGGCATTGTTGCCGAAGGGGTCCTCTGGTTCGGACCTGTGCCTGTGGTAATGGATACGCATGATATCAGAGTCACCTATGGCCTCGTCGAGGGCCTGCTCTGTGGTCACGCAGTTGAAACACCATGTGGCGGTGTAGACCTCGACGACCGGAGTCATTTCAGAGTAGTTGAGTAAGGTTTCACTGTCTGTCGTCTCATTGGTCAGAGGAATCTCTAGAGCACCAAGGACTCCTCCGTCGGCCCCTCTTCTTGCATCGGCCCACATCGAGCTCTGTTCACTGGTAGCAATGACCTGGGTGGTGGCTGTTAGAAGCAGTGCGACCAAGAGAAATGGTGTCACTCTCACATTAGTCCCTGCATATTGGGATATTGAATGCTTCCGGGTCATTGAGCGGCATCGAAAGCAGCGATGACCCGGTCGATATCCTCATCGGTGATATGCAAATGCACTACCGCCCTGACAGTCGATATATCGCCGTAGTCGACGCCCTGCTCTAAGTCTAGAACATCGACACCCATCTCGGCTAGACTATTGACGAGAGTCTTTGCTCCGTCCTTCTTACAATTGATGTACACCATGTTTGACTGCACTGCTCCAAGGTCAATCGAATACGCCTCCATGGCGTCCAATGCTTCGGCAAGGCGCCGGGCTCGGGCATGGTCCTCCTCTAGCCTATCGATATTGTTCTCCAAGGCATACAATCCAGCAGCTGCAAGTATCCCTGACTGCCTCATCCCTCCTCCAAACATCTTGCGCCATCTGTGAGCCTCAGCAATGGTAGCGGCATCTCCCACAAGGACGGAACCTATGGGTGCACCTAGGCCCTTCGACAAACATATCGAGATAGTATCGAAGTCTCTAACCATCCTTGCTGGATCGGTACCACTGGCAACGACCGCATTGAACATCCGTGCACCATCCATGTGGGCACGACAGTCGTTCTTATGTGCGACTTCACAGATTGCATCCAAAGTCCCCTGATCGTAGATCGACCCG
>CESR01089571.1_pt1 | contig 15295 bp, 14 predicted proteins | sample 356351 | NCBI WGS metagenome assembly CESR01 (sample SAMEA2622149, study PRJEB7988) | marine metagenome | isolation source: saline water (ENVO:00002010), including | reverse complement strand
GCCTTGACCTGCTGCCAGCTGAAGTGAATGTCCGGCGCAAAGTGCGCGAACACGCGGCGAATCACCTCCAGATCCGCCGGCTCATCCACGGTCCAGCGCCAGCCGGACAGGTCCTGTTCATTCTGCTCTGCGCCCACGCGAAAGTGCTCCGACTCGCGCAGGTAAGGTGTCACGTGCTCGTGATCAAAAGCCGCATCCGTTTGCTCACTGGCCTGCTCCAACGCACGCAAGCTGAACACCTCGATATCCAGCCCGTCCGGATAGCTCGGCGGAGCGACGTTACTGTAATAATCCACGCCTGCAGCGCGATAGCCCCTGATCATGTGATCGACCAATTCGGGGTCAACCAGCGGACAATCACCCGTGATACGCACGACGACGTCAGCCTGATGTGCTCTGGCGGCCTGCAGATAACGCGCCATGACATCCTGTTCGTCGCCCTGAACACAGGCAAAACCGAGCTGACGTACACAGTCAGCCAGCGGCTCGTTACGCGCATCCACCGAGGTAGCGACGACGATCTGGTCGAGCTCGCGGGCTCGCGCCAAGCGCGTCAGCAGCACCTCGATCATGGGCACGCCGCCAATGGGCTTCATTACCTTGTCCGGCAGGCGGGTCGAGCCCATGCGAGCCTGGACGATTGCAACGGTTTTCATGCTGTTTTCCACAGTGCGGGGTTAAGCAATGCCGAGTCGGTAGTGCCGAGCTCGGCGGGCACCGGCGGGCAGCTGCCTGCGGCCGCCTGAAGTATCTGCTGCCACTGCTGCGCGCTATCTACACCCACCACCACACGTTCGATAAGCGGCTGGTTGAGCGCGTAACGCAGGGTGGCTTGCAGCGGCGACAGCTGGTGTTCTTCCAGCCAGCCATCCCAGCACTGCCAGAGTGACTGCCAGCGCTCAAAACTGGCGGGGCGCTGCTCGCGGTTCATCAACAGCAACCCCTGCAGGAAAACCGAACGCACATGCAGCGCGGTACCCTGCTGAGACAGGCGCTGCAACCAACCGGACTCATCAAGACGGTGATCAATAATGTTGTAGGGTGCCTGCACCAGATCCAGCGCAAAACGCTGGCACAGACGCTCCAGCTCTTCGCCATCATAGACCGATGCTCCAATACGCCCCGCCAGGCCCTGCTCACGCAGCCCCAGCAGCGCAGCGTAGAGCGCATCACCCTGCGGCTCCTGCAGCTGCGCCGGACGGTGTAACAACACCGCATCAACGCGCTGCAGCCCGAGCCGAGCAAGCGACTCGGCCAATTGGCGTTCCACCCAGCCGGACACGTCGTCGCAGGCATCGGGGATGGCCGACAGCTTGGTCACCACCTTAAAGCTGCTCAGATCAAACTCGCCCAGAACACGTTCGCTCTCACCGTAAGCAATCGCCGTATCCAGGGTATCAACCCCGGCCTCACACGCGCGCTCGAGAATCTGCCCTACCTCCTCGACACTCACCTGGCCCTGCTGGTTGGCAATGCCATAGGGCAGGCCGAACTGAACAGTACCCAGTGCCAGCTTGCCAGTTACTTCACGCATGTTCATTGTGCAGTTTCCCGAGCCAGAAACAGCCCATATGTCGACCGTTCAGGGTGACATGCTCACGCATGAAACCCTCCACCGTGTAACCGGCCTTGAGGAAGATACGCAGCGACGCCAGATTATCCTCGTAGCAGCCTGCCTCCAGCCGGTGCAAACCCAGCGAATCAAACCCATAGGCCGTAATCAAGCGCACGACCTCACTGGACAACCCCTGCCCCCAACAGGCCTTGTCGCCAATAAAAAGGCTGACCTGACCGCGCTGGTAGTGGCTGTTGACGAAGCCCAATTTGACGTTGCCCACGTGTCGGTGGCCCTGTTGCAGGAAGATGCCGAACAAATGGCTGGCCGGGTCCGCGTTGCACTGTTCGATAAACGCGCGGCAGCTTTCAACGCTCTGCGGACTGTGCCGGGTCTCGAGGTACTGGTTGACCTGCGGATCATTCATCCAGTCCGCATAGGTCTGGGTGGCGTCTTGTGCGCTCAACGGGCGCAGGTAGACACGCTCGGTGGCGAGTTCAGCCATGGCAGACCTCGGTCAGGGTCGCGACCACCTCATCCTGCTGCGCTTCAGTCAGGGAGTGGTACATCGGCAAACTGATGGCTTCTCGGTAATACGCCATCGACTGCGGAAAATCGTCGGCAGCAAAGCCCATGGCCGCGTAATACGGCTGGGTATGTACCGGAATGTAGTGCAGATTCACCCCGATGCCACGCTCACGCAGTTGCTCGAACACCTCACGATGGCTCAAGGCAATCTTGTCCAGCTGCAGACGGATTGGGTACAGATGCAGACCGGAGTAACTGTCGGCGTGTTGCCAGGGACAGGTGACGGGCAGCGCCGCCAGCAGTTGATCATAGCGGCGGGCGAGCGCGTGGCGGCGAGCAACAAAGTCATCCAGCCGAGCCAGCTGGCTGACACCCAGCGCCGCCTGCAGCTCGGTCATGCGGTAATTGAAGCCCAGCTCGATCTGCTGGTAATACCAGGGGCCATCAGACTCACCGACCATCAGCGACGGATCACGGGTAATGCCGTGGCTACGGTAGAGCGCCATGCGCGCCGCCAGCGTTTCATCATTGGTGACCGCCATGCCGCCTTCTGCGGTAGTGATGATTTTCACCGGATGAAAGCTGAAAACAGTGATGTCGCTGAAGCGACCGCTACCCACATAGTCACCCTGGTAGCGCCCACCAATGGCGTGCGAGGCATCCTCAATCACGGCAAAGCCGAAGCGTTTGGCCAGCGCGCCAATGGCCTGCATGTCGCAGGGCTGGCCGCACAGGTGCACCGCCACCACTACCTTGGGCAGCCGCCCCTGCTTTTCGGCCTCGATCAGCTTGCGCTCAAGGGCCACCGGACACAGGTTATAGGTACGCGGATCGATGTCGACAAAGTCCACCTGCGCTCCACAGTAAAGAGCGCAGTTGGCCGACGCCACAAAGGTCACCGGAGAGGTCCACAGCCAGTCGCCCTGCCCCAGCTCCAGCGCCAGACAGGCAATATGTAGCGCCGAGGTCGCACTGTTGACCGCCACCGCGTGAGTCGCACCGACCTTGCTGGCCAGCGCCTGCTCAAACTGCGGCACCATGGGGCCCTGCGTCAGAAAATCCGAGCGCAGGACAGCAACCACCGCCTCGATATCCTGCTCGCTGATCTCCTGGCGTCCGTAGGGGATCATCTATCAGATACTCCCGATCTTTTCGCGGTTAACGTCGATCCACTCCTGCAACTGAGCGTCGGTCATCCACTCGCTGTTATTGTCACTGGCGTAGACAAAGCCCTCGGGCACCTTCTTGCCATCCTTTATCCGCTTGGGGCAGGTAGCCCACTCATGGATAGTCGGCAGAATCTTGAAGTGCTCCGGGTACTCATAGGTGTAGTAGGCGTCTTCAGCGCTGATCATCTGCTCGTGCAGCTTCTCGCCAGGGCGAATACCGATAACCTCCTGACGGGCATCCGGTGCAACCACCCGCGCCAGATCGGTCACTTTCATCGAAGGGATCTTCTTCACGTAGATCTCGCCGCCTTCCATATCGGCAAAGGCATGCCAGACCAGCTCAACGCCTTCTTCCAGGGAGATCATGAAGCGCGTCATACGCTCATCGGTGATCGGCAGCACGCCCTTGTCCTTGATCGACATGAAGAACGGAATGACCGAACCGCGCGAGCCCATGACGTTACCGTAGCGAACCACCGAAAAACGGGTACCGTGCTCGCCCGAGTAGGAGTTGCCGGCAACAAACATCTTGTCGGACGCCAGCTTGGTCGCGCCGTACAGGTTGATCGGCGAGCTGGCCTTGTCGGTCGACAGGGCGACAACACCTTTGACGCCCTTATCTATACAGGCGTCAATCAGGTTCATCGCGCCGTTGATGTTGGTTTTCACGCACTCGAACGGGTTGTACTCGGCGGTCGGCACAATCTTGGTTGCAGCGGCATGGACCACGTAGTCCACGCCATCGAGCGCCCGGTACAGGCGGTCTTTGTCACGCACATCGCCGATAAAGAAACGCAAGCGCGGATCGCCTTCATACTTCTTGGCCATATCCCACTGCTTCATTTCATCACGGGAGAAGATGATGATCTTCTTCGGGTTGAAGCGCTCCAGCGTCATGGGGACAAAGGTGTTGCCGAACGAGCCAGTGCCGCCGGTAATGAGAATGGTCTTGTTGGTCAGCATGGGAATCCCCTTCAGAGCAGATGCGTTTGGATGGCACGAGCGACCCGCTCGTTGGCCATGCGATCACGAGAGCCAAACACCCAGGAGAAATAACGCTCACGCTGGGCGGCATAGGCAGTCTGATCAGTCAGGGCCCTGTCCAGTACAGTTGAAAAATCCGGTGTCTGATCACCGATATACAGATTAGGACCGCAATCATACAGCGTCAGCAGCTGCGACAGATCATCGGGATGCATGGCTTCACGCTCGCCAATCTGGCGTATAACGTCTCGCGAGCATTCGGGCGTTTCTATCATCAGCTGCGGAATATCATAAAACAGCGCCTCCTCGCTGGGCGAGTTGGCATCCGACACCACCAGATCCGAGACTGACAGCACCTCGGACAGCGCGCACTCACTCAAATCCAGAAAGGCGTTGCCACGTGCCTGAATCAGCGCGCGTACCCGCTTGAAACTGTCTCTGTCGGCGCGGCGAGAAGTCAACGACTGGCTCGGATGAGGGCGCAGGATCAAATTGAAATGTGGCGCCGCCGTGTTAACCAGTTGCTCGGCTGCTCGCTGCCAGGAACCAAAGCCCCGCCGGCTGGAGGTGTAGAGCACTGTCTGACGCTGCGGGTCCAGGCCCAGACGCTGCAATACCGCAGCGCGTTGCTGAGCCGAGCGCTCGGGATATTCGCAAAAGGGCAGAAAGCCGGTGTCGACGATGTTCAGCCGCTCCGCCTCGGGGAAGCGCTCCAGCATGCCTTTCATACGCGGACCGATGACGCACAGCAGGTCAAAGTGACTGTTACGTAGCAAGGCATCCTTACTGAGCATCATGTAGGTGCCGTGAAACACCGTGCCCTTTTTCGCCGCGTAAGGCTTCAAAAAGCTGCCGTAGGGGGAGCCGGTCACGATGGCGCCGGCGTCTTTCAGCAAGCGATTACCGCGTACAAGAAAGCCGAAACGCTTGGAGTAGCGCGCGACTTCAAGGTCAGGATACAGGCGCTGAAAGGCGCGCAACGTGGAGGTACGACTGGACACAAAGGTACCAGGAAGCGCACGCGCCACCTGCGCCAGGTGGGGTACCGCCTGGAACATCTTGGAAAAGTAGACAACGCCATCGGCTGCCATGGATCAGTTCCCGCCGTCCCGTGCCTTCATCACCAGAATATCTTCCATGATCAAGAACTGCAGATCAGACCCGAAAAACATGTTCAGCGCATCGGTCGGCGAGCAGACCATCGGCTCGCCGCGCCGGTTGAGCGAGGTATTAAGCACGACGCCGTTGCCGGTCATGACTTCCAGCTCTTTCATCAGGTCGTAGTAGCGCGGATTGTAGTCACGCTTGAGCACCTGGGCGCGGGCTGTGCCGTCTTCGTGCACCACCTCTGGCACGCGCTCTGCCCACCCTTCCTTGACGTCAAAGGTAAAGGTCATGAAGGGAGATGGATGGTCGACGCTAAGCATCTGCGGAGCCACGGTATCGAGCATGGACGGGCAGAACGGGCGCCAGCGCTCGCGGAACTTGATCTGCTCATTGATACGGTCGGCCACACCGGCAACGCTGGGGCAGCCGATAATGGAGCGGCCGCCCAAGGCGCGCGGGCCAAACTCCATACGGCCCTGGAACCAGGCAACCGGATTGCCCTCGACCAGCACCTTGGCGATTTCCTGGGGTACATCGTCGATCTTCTGCCACTGCGGCTGATTCGGGTGGCGGGCACAGGCAGCGATGATGTCTTCGTTGCTGTAGGAGGGGCCAAGATAGACGTGTTCCATCTTCTCGACGGGCACACCGTTCTTGACCGAAATGTACGAGGCAGCGCCAACCGCCGTACCAGCATCACCCGAGGCCGGCTGCACAAAGAGTTCTTTCACATCCGGGCGCGCGATGATGCGCTGGTTGAGTTTGACGTTCAGGGCGCAGCCACCGGCAAAGGCCAGGCGGCCGGTTTCCTTGAGAATGTCGCCGAGGTAGTAATCGATCATCTCCAGCGCCAGCTTTTCGAACAGCGCCTGCATAGCCGCCGCGTAATGGATGTAGGGGTCATCGGCGATGTCGCCCTCACGCTTGGGCCCCAGCCACTCGATCAGCTTGGGCGAGAAGTAGTAGCCCTTGCCCTTTTCCTTGTAGCGGCGGAAACCGATGACGTTGGCGTAGTCGGTATTGATGATCAGCTCACCATTTTCGAACTTGGCCAGCCGGGAGAAATCGTACTTGGCGGCGTCACCGTAAGGTGCCATGCCCATGACCTTGAACTCGCCGTCGAGCATCTCGAAGCCAAGGTATTCGGTGATCGCGCCATACAGGCCACCGAGCGAATCCGGGTCGTAGAATTCCTTGATCTTGTGGATCTTGCCGTTCTCACCCCAACCGAAGAAGGTGGTTGCGTACTCACCCTTGCCGTCGATCCCCAGGATCGCCGTTTTCACAGTGAAGCCGGAGCAGTGATAAGCACTGGAGGCGTGGGCCAGGTGGTGCTCCACCGGCTCAAGACGGACTTTTTTGGCATCGAAGCCCAGTTGCTCCAGACACCAGAGAATCTTCTTGCGATAACGCTTGAAGCGGCGGTTGCCGGTCAGGATGGCATCGAGCGAACGATCAGGCGCGTACCAGTAACGCTTGGCGTAATGCCAGCGGGCCTTACTGCCAAACAGGCTGATTGGAGCAAAGGGGATACAAACGATATCCACGTCTGCAGGCTGAATACCGGCCTGCTCAAGACAGAATTTGGCCGACTCGTAGGGCATACGGTTCTTGGCGTGCTTGTCGCGTACAAAGCGCTCTTCTTCTACCGCAGCAATCAACTTGCCGTCGATATAGAGTGCGGCGGAGGGGTCGTGACTCAGTGCGCCGGAAAGGCCCAATACGGTAAGTCCCACGGTATTCCTCTTCTATCAATCAAAAAATGAAATTCAGCAGCGCGGCAGGCGCTCTTCCAGCCATACAGCCAGCGGGCTCTCGGCAGGCCAGTTGCGCACAAAGCGCTGACGGTCTCGCTGCCATGCTGCCTGCCAGCTGCGATCGCTGCGATGAGCCTGCATCGCGTCAAGATCAATCAGCCACACACGCTCGGCATGCCAAAGCAGGTTGGTGGCCTTGAAGTCCCCGTGACTGATACGTGCCTGCACCAGTTGATCAAACACGGCAAGCAAGGCATCAGCCACCGCTGGTTCGGGCAGATGCTGTCCATCCTCGCCCAGGTAATGCAACAGGTCGACCCCGCCGCAATACTCGGTAATCAACCAGGCGCGGCGGCGCAACGGGCCAAAACGCTGTTCGATCATCGCCAGCGGTGCCGGTGTGGCAATGCCTAAAAACTGAAGGCGATGCGCTGCCAGCCAGGAGTGCCAGGCACGTGTCGGGCGCCAAAAGCGCTTCAGCCAGTGGCCAAAGCTCTTGATATTGTAGCGTTTGATGACCAGCTCGCGGCCCTGAACACGGGTGCGGCCAACCGTGCTGCTGCCGCCATCCTTAAGCAGCGGCTGCGCAGCCAAAGCGTCATCCGGGCGCGCAAGCAAGGCGCTGAGGTTATCCAGCTCGCTGCGCACAGCAGCGCAAAAACGCGACCAGCTGCGACGCACCGCAAAGGTCGTGCAATCGCGCAGGGTCTTGCCAAGGTAGTCATCCAGCCGACGCTGACGCACCTGCGCCACTTGCCGTGCCAGGCGGTCCGGGTTGAGAGCCAGGGGGTTGTGCTGCAGGTAATCGACCAGCAACAGCTCCCCCAGCGCGTCCCATTCGGGGTCCAGCTGGCCAAGAAAGATCGCCAGGTTATCTTCAACCTGCGCGGCGCTGAGCGGCTGGCCGGGAGACAATGCCTCAACCGCATCGCCATCAATGACGTACAGCTGCTGCTCGTGCAGCAGAAAATTGCCCAGATGCAGATCGGTCTGCACCAGGCCGACACGATGCATCGCGGCGATCAGCGCCAGCGCCTGCCCCAGCAGCGCCATTGCCCCACTGTCGCCGGGAGCACGGCTAGCCAACAGATCCCACTGCTGCTGCAGGGTATGTGACCCGGCCAGATAAGCGCTCAGCACATAGTGGCCACCGTCATGCAAGGCACCATGCCCCAGCAACGCAGGCGTGGTGACGCCGTGAGCCTGCAGCGCAAGCAGCCCATCCACCTCACGCTGGCAATGGCGCTCAGCCCCGGTAGCAATAAACAGCTTAAGCACTCCGGGCTGACCGGCGCAGTCTACTTCCGCAACCAACCGCTTGCCCGGTAGCACCCGAAGCCAACGCAACACCCGCACCTGACCCTGCGGCAAGGTGAACTCGCACGGCAAAGGCGGCTCGCGGCCGGCGGCGCGCAGCTGGGTTTGCAGACTCACGCGCGGGCTCCCTTGCCGGCACTGCGTTGCAGCAGCCGACGGACGAAATCGCGCGCCTCATTATCCAGCCGTGTCTTACCCATATAGGCAAGCACAAAGCGCAGGCGCTGGCTGCGACTGGGTTCTGCACTACGCCGATGCAGGGTTTCAAGGTCGCGAATGCGATCACGCTCGCCAAACAGGGCGCGGCGGGTTTTTTCCAGGTCGATAAACCGAGCACCTGCACCATCAGTATGCAGCTTGAGAAACACATGCTTGGGATACAGGCAGTTGTGGATCCGGTCAGCGTTGTGCAGCGCGCGCACCAGCGCCGCAGCCGAGCGAATCAACATGCGAATGTCCGCGACGGCCAGCCGATCCCAGCGCTCAAACCATTCATCCAGCGGCGCATACTCATCCAACGCACGGGTCAACAAAACGGCCTGCGCGCGGCCATCAACACGGCGCTCGGCAAAGAAGGCCGCCTCCAGAGCGGGAATGCCCTCACGGGCGTACTGCTGGATTGCGCGAAACTCACGGGCAAAGGTCGGCTCACCCAAGGGGCGATGCATGGTGCGCGTGCAGTGGTTGTCCTGGCGCTTGAGATAGAAGTGCTGCGACGTGCCGTTGGCGTCATCCAGCTCCAGCCGGTGCACACTGCTCCAGCCTCCCCGGCCGGTGTTTGGCGCATCCACAGCTTCGAGCTGCAGCGCCCACAATGCGTCCATCGAATCGAGTCCGTGGCGCTGCAATACTTCGTGAGCGTTAACAGCAATAAAGGGCTTGCGGGTCATTCTCGTCCCTCGAAAAACGCGAGAATCGCACGCAATTGCTTGCGATCCGCGGTGTCCAGGCGCGCCTTGCCCAGATACATCTTATAGAAAGCCAACCGTCTGCTGCGGCTGAGGTGATGCTTGGCCAGCTTATCCAGGCAGGCCAGGTCCTTGATGATGCGATACCGCAGCATGGGTCCCCACCAAAAACTGCCGCCCGGGCAGTCGATCAGATAGACGTTGGCCAGCGCCTGATCATCTACCAGCAGGTTACGCCACTTGAGATCATTATGGGTAAAGCCCTGATCGTGCATCATGCGCGTCGCCAGTGCCACTTGCCGGGCTACATGCGTCACCCACGGCCGGTTTGCCAGGCGAGGATCATGCTGCTTCGCCAACTGGGCTAGATCAGTCGTCTGCGGCAGCGCTTCAGTGATCAGTGCTCCGCGCAGAAAAGCCCCACCTGCGCGCTCCTGCCCAAAACCAACGACTATTGCCGAGGGAATGCCCCAGGCATGAAAGTGCAGCAGGTTTTCCCATTCAGCCTGAATGCGCGGTCGCCCCAGGTAGCGGCGCAGGTTCTTGCCCGCACCTGTGTAGCGCTTAACGTAGTAATAGCGATCAGCGACCCAAATGCGGTGGACAGTGCTGAGCGGATCTTGGGTAATTTTCTCCCCCTCCAGCTCAAACACGGTATCCAGATCAGCAAATAGCCGCCCGCTTTCCCCGGTGGCGTACTCGGGGTTCAAGGTCCAACGCTTCATACGTCGGTCCCGGGGGCGTACTTACGCGCAAAGCGTTCCTGCAGCTTTTGCGCCTTGCGCTCAAGGCGCGCCAGCAGCGGCGCCTCGTCTCGCAGCGTATCGCGCAGCGGCGTGGCAAAGTAGCTGCGCAAAAACCGCAGCTTGTCGCGGTGGGTCAGACCAATATCCAGCGCCGAGAAATACAACCCGGCCAGGTCTTTGTCGCGCCAGCGGCGCGGCACCTGGGCCCGAATCTGGGCCCGATGCAGATCGATAATCGAGAGCTTGAAGTCTGTTTCGGTCACAGGCTTGTCGGTATGCAGTAGAAAGTGGCAAATGTAGCAGTCACGGTGATTGACGCCAGCCTGGTGCATGGCCGCGGTCATACTGGCCACACGCTCAATCAGCGCCCACTTCAAGGGTGCCGGCGGCGCAGCCGTTTTCCAGTCTCGGCTGTAATCTTCCAGACTGATGGTCGGCGCCAGTTCCTCGGTGATGATGAACGAGTGCTGCGCGGCCGGGTTGCTGCCGCGCTCGCCGAAGGCAACGGCCGTCATGGTATCGATACCGGCGACGGTGAGGGCATGAATAGCCTGCCATTCCTGCCCGGCACCCAACACAGGGCGCTTGAGGGTGGACCAGTTCTTGAGGATCTCGCCCCAGCCCACGCCACGATGAATCTTGACGAAGTAGCCCTTGCCGTCGACTTCGGTACGCAGTGTGCGACGCGCTTCCAGTTCACGAAACACCTCGCCCTGCAGCGCCTCGACGGCGGCAAAGGCATCCTGTCCAGCCCACAGGCTGGCAAAGGGTTCCTGCAGGGTCAGCGTCTGGCTCAAGCGCCCTCCCCGAGAATCACATCGGCGGCATGCTCGGGCAGGCTATAAAGATCAGCCTGGTCGGCAAAACGCAGGGCGTTGGCTTGCCACTCCTTGCGCAGCGCGCTGTTGTTGAGCATGTCAGCCAGCATCTGATCGAGCTGCTCCTGCTTGAACGGTGTGGGCACCACCAGACCACAGTCGGCCTCGCTGATGTAATGGGCGTAGCCGCAGACATCGGTCACCAGCACCGGCAGACCGGCAACCAGCGCTTCGAGCAGCACGGTACCGGTGTTCTCGTTATAGGCTGGATGGATCAGCAGGTCTGCACCGAGCAAAAACCGCGGCACATCACTGCGCCCCTTCATAAAGGTCACCCGGTCATCCACCGCCAGCGAGCGGGCGAGGCGCTGAAAACTGCCCGGATCATCCTGACCGATCACCATCAACCGTGAACGCTTGCGCAGCTCTGCGGGCAAGCCCGCTACAGCACGAATCGAGCGATCAACCCCTTTGGTGATAAAGCCGGAGCCAATCTGCACCAGCAGCAGGTCATCGTCAGCCAGAGCGAACTCGGCACGAAACTCGGCACGCACCTCGGCCGCATTGGCCGGTGCCCTGCGATCCGGCGCAATACCCGGCGGCAGCAGATGAAAGCGGTCCAGCGGGGTTTTGTAATGCTTGGTGAACAGCGGTTGCTGCACCTCCGAGATCATCAAAATCTGCGTATTCACGGCCGGGGAGAACACGGCCTTCTCATAAGCGGCAAAATGACGATAACGGCTGGAGAAGCGGTAGAGCGGATTACGCAGGGTCTGCGCCTTGTCCTCATAACAGGGGTCGGCGGCGTAGTAGACGTCCAGCCCAGGCATCTTATTGAACCCGACCACCCGATCGACCGGGCGCTTGGCCAGATCGGCTTCGACCCAGGCGGTAAATTTTTTATTGCGGCGATGATTGCTCAGCGCCTTGACCGGCGCCACCAGCACCTCAAACCCCTCGGGAATATCGCCTTCCCAGATCAGCGTGTAGACACGAATCGCGTGACCGCGGGCCTGGCACACCTTGGCGATACGCATGAAATCGCGCTGCAGCCCGCCAAAGGGAAAATACTTGTAGAGCACAAACGCCAGCTGCATCAGACAACTCTCTTGTTGGGCAGCAACGACTGCAATTGCTGCATGACCCGGTCCGGATTCAGACGGGTAAAGCATAGCGGCTGCTCGCGGGTCAGGTCGAACCGACGAGCATCCTCCGGGGTGGGCTGGTAGCTGCACTGCTTGCGCAAACAGGGCGCGCAGGCAAAGTCGCTGGCCAGATGCTGCTGCACCGCGCCATAGGCACCGGTAAATCCAGGGTTAGTCGGACCGAACAGCGATAGCGTAGGCACATCCAGCGCCGCAGCCAGATGCCCGAGCCCGGTATCAACAGCCACACAGGCGCTGGCCCCCGCCAATTGCCGGGCAACGTCGCGCAGCGGCAGGCGCGGCAAAACGACGGCGCCTTCGAGCCCTTCGGCAATCCGCAGGGCACGAGCCTGCTCATCCAGGCTGCCCCAGGGCAAACGCACCTCGACACCCGTAGCCACCAATTGCTCGGCCAGTTGGCGCCAGTACAGCTCAGGCCAGTGCTTTGTGACCCAGGTAGTGCCGTGCAGCAGCACCACATACGGCGTGGTTGCCGCCTCGGCGCCCAGCGCACCGCGATCCAGCCCGTAATCGCCCAGCCCTTCAGCTGGCGTATAACCCAGCGCCTGACCGAACAGCTGGCGAGTCCGCTCTACCGCGTGCTGTCCCCAGGCAACCGCCAGCCGGCGTTGATAAAACCGAGCAGCCAGCGGCTCTCGCGCTGAGCTCTTGTCCAGGCCGACCACCTCGGCGCGCGCGTAGCGCGTCAGCCACGCGCTCTTGAGCAGCCCCTGGGCATCAATTACCAGGTCGTACTGGGTATCGCGTAGGCGGCGCTTGAAGCTACTCCACTCCCCGCTGCGGACCGCCTGCAGCGGCTTCTTGCGCCAACGTCGGATAGCAACGGGAATAACGGCATCCACGGCAGGATGCCAGGACGGGATCTCGGCAAACCCCTCCTCCACCACCCAATCAAAACGGATACCGGGAATGGCACGCGCCGCATCGGTCAGCGCCGGAAGGGTATGAATGACGTCCCCCAGCGAGGACGTCTTGATCAGCAGAACGCGCATGCGCTTCAGTTGTCCTGGGGATCAGACAGCGGGTTGCCGACCAGCCGGTCCAGCGCCGCATTGACCTGCGCGGGCATCAGATCACGCAGGCAGTTGTAGTGCCCAAAGCGGCAGGTGCGGTCGAAGCAAGGGCTGCAATCAAGCCCCAGCTGCAGGGTCTCCACCCGATCTGCCAGCGGCGGCGTAAAGCCGGGCGAGGTAGAACCGTAGACCGCGACCAGCGGACGATTGAGCGCAGAGGCAACGTGCATCAGCCCCGAGTCATTACTGACCACCGCATCGGCGCAAGACAGCAGGTCGATGGCCTGAGCCAGGCTGGTATCACCGCAGAGGTTGGTCGCCTCCTCACGCAAGCCCGGAATCAGGCGCCCGCGAATCTGCTCGGCCACCGCGTGGTCCTTCTTCGAGCCAAACAGCCAGACCTGCCACCCCTGACGGATATGTGCATCGGCCACCGCCGCGTAGTGCTCAGACGGCCAGCGCTTGGCCTCGCCAAACTCGGCCCCCGGACAAAGCGCCAGCACCGGGCGATCCAGCTCCAGACCAAAATGCGGCAAGGCCTGCTCGCGCGAGGCAGGATCAATCTGCAGCGCTGGGCGTGGATAAGGCTTGGGCAGCTCGATACCCGGCTCATAGGCCAGCGCCATAAAGCGCTCGATCATCAGCGGATAGGCTTGCTTGTCGAGCTTGCGCACGTCATTCAGCAGGCCGTAGCGCATTTCGCCACGCCAGCCGGTACGCAAGGGAATATCGGCAAAAAAGGGTACCAGTGCCGACTTGAGGGAATTGGGCAGCAGGATGGCCTGATCGTATTGGCCGCGCAGGCCATGACCTATCTCGCGCCGGGTGCGCAGCTCCAGCGCGCCATGCCCCAAGGGAAAACTCAGGGCCTGACGAACCTCAGGCATGCGCTCAAGGATTGGCCGGCTCCAGTCGGGCGCCAGCACATCGATCATGCAGTCATCACCGTGTCGCTGCTTCAGGCAGGTGAACAGCGTTTGCGCCATCACCATGTCGCCGACCCAGCTGGGACCGATAATCAGAATATTCATAAGCTTCCAGCTTCAAGCTGCAAGCGACAAACCCCGAACGGCGCAGGACTGCTTGCCGCTTGAAGCTTGCCGCTTGTGGCAATCAACCTACCAGCGTCCGCCACTCGGCGTGCTCTGCGGTCTGGCCGGTAACCAGATCGAAGTACGCCTTTTGCAGTTTCTCGGTAACCGGGCCACGACGGCCGGCGCCGATCTGACGGCCATCCAGCTCGCGGATCGGTGTTACTTCCGCGGCAGTACCGGTGAAGAAGGCTTCATCAGCGATGTAGACCTCGTCACGGGTAATGCGCTTCTCAACTACCGGAATGTCGAACTTGGAGGCCAGCGCCAGCACGGTCGCGCGGGTAATGCCGTTCAGGCAGGCAGTCACTTCCGGCGTGTAGATAGTGCCGTTCTTGACGATAAAGACGTTCTCGCCGGAACCCTCGGCAACGTAGCCTTCCGGATCCAGCAGCAGCGCTTCATCAGCACCGGCGGAAACCGCTTCCTGCAGTGCCAGCATGGAGTTCATGTAGGCACCGCTGGCCTTGGCACGGGTCATGGTGATGTTGACGTGATGACGGGTAAAGGAGCTGGTGCGGATCTTGATACCGCGTTCCAGTGCTTCTTCTCCCATGTACGCACCCCAGTGCCAAGCTGCGATAACAACGTGCACTTTCAGGTTGTCAGCACGGATACCCATGCCTTCAGATCCGTAGAACACCAACGGGCGGATGTAGGCGGTTTCCAGCTTGTTCTCACGTACCACAGCGCGCTGAGCTTCGTTCAGCTGCTCTTTGGTAAAGGGAATTTTCATACCCATGATGTGAGCGGAATCGAACAGGCGATCCGTGTGTGCATCCAGACGGAAAATGGCGGTGCCATCCGGGGTGTTGTAGGCGCGCACGCCTTCGAATACGCCCATGCCGTAGTGCAGCGAGTGAGTCAGCACGTGCACATTGGCCTCGCGCCAGGGAATCATTTCTCCGTCAAACCAGATTAGACCATCACGATCGGCCATCGACATAGCAGCCAGCTCCATACGTATCTATTCAATCAGTCATGCGTTCTTGGGTTCTGCCTGAGCGCGCCCGCGCCAATCACCCCTGAGGTTCGGTGGTTGGCTGCTGGGGAGGCAGCACTTGCTGCCAGAGCTTGATGACCCCGTGGCGGAAGTCATGAAACTGGTCGCCGCTTACTTTGCCCGGCTGATTCTG